>ERZ773264.3666-NODE-3666-length-11984-cov-3.147204_pt1 | contig 11984 bp, 8 predicted proteins | sample MGYA00511910_ERZ773264 | MGnify/ENA primary metagenome ERZ773264 (study PRJEB29015, sample SAMEA2737739) | human gut metagenome | biome: human gut; feature: human-associated habitat; material: faeces | place: China | collected 2012 ... | reverse complement strand
CCTTTCTTCTTTACCTCCGGATCTGTCACCTCCGTGATGGTTCCGTTTCCCATGATACTGCGGTACGCATAGGAATACGCACACGTATAGTCACCTGTAATCACTTCATGGTTGTAATCCATCTCCACCGCCACGCGCGGATCCGCTGCAAATGCAGCCGCCTTCCGCCCTTCTTTTGCCCCATGCAGGTACAGACAGACGTGAAGAGTTCCATCTTCATCCATAATTCATCGGCACGATAAACATGCCTTCCTCATCCATCGCCCCGATCCGCACAACCTCGCAGCTTTCCAGAATTTCTCTTAAAATTTCAGGATCTGTAATCTCCCGCTTTTTTAAACGCATTTCACGCATCGCAATCACACCTCTCTTATTCGCAGCTATTTATGATATGGCTCCCCGCAGTTAATGCGGTAGCTCCGGTAAATCTGTTCCAGCAGAATCACCCGCATCAGCTGATGCGGAAATGTCATTTTCGAAAAACTGAGCGCATAGTTCGAACGCTTCAGAACTTCCTCGCCAAGCCCTAAGGAACCACCGATCACAAAAATAATATGGCTCGTTCCCTGCACGCCGAGCGTATCTATTTTCTGGGCCAGCTCCTCGGATGTGAGCTGTTTTCCCTTAATTTCCAATGTAATCAGATAAGCGTCATCCCGGATATATTTGAGAAGGCGCTCTGCTTCTTTGTTTTTGATATTTGTCTCTACGGTTTCACTCGCGTTGTCCGGTGTCTTTTCATCCGCCACCTCGATAATTTCCAGCTTTGCATAGCGGCTGAGGCGCTTCGAATACTCGGCAATCGCATCCCGCAGATATTTTTCTTTGATTTTTCCTACTGTCAATACTGTAATTTTCATTCTGTAATCTTAAAACCCTTTCGGATATCTGTCAAAAACACCAAAAGCCATATAGATCACTTCTTGTCCGCGTCTATATGGCTTTTAGTTTAGAAAAGCAATGCCTTATGCATTTTTGCTTTTGATATACTCATCAATTCCTTTAGCTCCGGCTTTTCCGGCACCCATAGCAAGGATAACGGTTGCTGCGCCTGTTACAGCGTCGCCGCCTGCGTATACGCCTTCCTTGGTGGTCTTGCCGTTGGTTTCATCAGCGATGATGCATTTCCACTTGTTGGTCTCCAGTCCTTCTGTGGTAGAGGAGATCAGTGGGTTTGGAGAAGTACCAAGGGACATGATAACGGTATCTACGTCGATGGTGTAATCAGAACCTTCTACCTCTACTGGTCTGCGGCGTCCGGAAGCATCTGGCTCGCCCAGTTCCATCTTACGTACTACCATGCCGGTTACCCAGTCATTTTCATCAGTTAAGATTTCTACAGGGTTGGTCAGAAGGTCGAAGATAACGCCTTCTTCTTTTGCATGATGAACTTCCTCAGCACGGGCTGGAAGCTCTGCTTCACTTCTTCTGTATACAACATGTACTTCTGCGCCCAGACGAAGAGCGGTTCTTGCAGCATCCATTGCTACGTTTCCGCCGCCTACGATGGCAACTTTCTTGCCTAAGTAGATCGGGGTGTCATAGTCATCGCGGAATGCCTTCATCAGGTTGCTTCTGGTCAGGTACTCATTTGCGGATAATACGCCGTTTGCGTTCTCACCAGGGATACCCATGAACTTAGGAAGTCCGGCACCGGAACCGATAAATACAGCCTTGAAGCCTTCCTCTTCCATCAGTTCGTCAATGGTAACGGACTTGCCGATGATAACGTCTGTTTCGATCTTAACGCCTAATTTCTTAACGTTCTCTACTTCCGGACGTACAACTCTGGTCTTTGGAAGACGGAACTCAGGAATACCATAAGTAAGAACGCCGCCTGGCTCATGAAGTGCCTCGAAAATGGTTACTTCGTAGCCCAGTTTTGCAAGATCTCCTGCACAGGTCAGACCGGAAGGACCGGAACCGATCACAGCTACCTTGATACCATTGGTGGTCTCTGGCTTAGCCGGTACAACGCCGTTCTCTCTGGACCAGTCTGCTACGAAACGCTCCAGTTTACCGATGGAAATAGGATCGCCCTTAAAGCCGCGGATACATTTTCCTTCACACTGGCTCTCCTGTGGACAAACACGTCCGCAGACTGCTGGCAGTGCACTGGACTCAGCGATAGTTGCTGCTGCGTCTTTGAACTTGCCTTCTTTTACTTCTGAAATGAATTTTGGAATGTTGATAGATACAGGGCAGCCCTTAACGCACTGTGCGTTCTTGCAGTTTAAGCAGCGGGTTGCTTCTTCCTGTGCTTCTTCCTGGTTATATCCAAGACATACTTCCTCAAAATTAGTAGCTCTTACCTTTGGATCCTGTTCTCTTACAGGTACTCTCTTTAATACATCCATTATTCTTCACCTCCGCAGTTTCCGCATCCGCCGTGATGTGTCTTGCCTTCCTGGAATTTCAGGATCGCACGGCCTTCTTCTGTCTTATACATCTGCTGACGTTTCATAGCCTGGTCGAAATCTACCAGATGTCCGTCAAACTCAGGTCCGTCTACACATGCGAACTTCACTTCACCGCCTACAGAAACACGGCATGCTCCACACATACCAGTTCCATCTACCATGATCGGGTTCAGGCTGACGATAGTTGGAATTCCCAGTTCCTTGGTCAGCTTACATACGAATTTCATCATGATCATTGGTCCGATGGCAACACATACATCGTACTTTTTACCCTGATTTTCAACCAGGTCTTTGATAACCTCAGTTACCATGCCCTTACGCTCGTAAGAACCATCATCTGTAGTTACGTACAGATTTCCTGCAACTGCTTTTAACTTATCTTCCAGAATTAAAAGACTCTTGGTCTTGGAACCTTCAATTACATCTACATCAATGCCATGTTCATGCATCCACTTAACCTGCGGGTAAACAGGAGCAGAACCAACACCACCTGCTACGAACAGGTATTTTCTCTTCTTAACTTCTTCTAAGTCTTCTTTTACAAACTCAGATGGCTGTCCTAAAGGACCTACGAAATCCTGGAAATAATCTCCGGCTTTCAGTTCTGCCATACGCATGGTAGAAGCACCTACGATCTGGAATACGATGGTTACCAGACCCTTCTCACGGTCGAAATCGCAGATAGTAAGGGGAATTCTCTCTCCTACTTCATCCATCTTAACGATAACGAATTCTCCTGGCTGACAGGCTCTTGCTACACGGGGTGCTTCCACATCCATCAGATAGATCTTGTCTGCCAGACATTCTGCATTTACAATCTTGTACATGTTTTCCCTCCTAAAATGTTTTATGTCCAGTGGACATTATTTTTTCTATTATAGACCAGGCAGATCACTCTATCCTGATGCTGTAACCTTTTTCCCAGGTCTCCCATGCTTTTAAGCTCTGGATGCCCTGTCTTTCTTTTAACTCTCCGGTAAAATTCTTTGAGTCACATACTCCATACCATGGTTCAAGACATACAAAGGGGTGTGTCTTTTCTATGGTCCAGACTCCTACAAAAGGAAATCCGTCGCATAATACTGTAACATATGGCTTTCCATCTGTCAAAAGTCCTACACTGCTGATCTGCTCATGATCGAACATATAAGTCAGTGCTGTATCGAAAAATCCTGGTGTTACAGGAACTTTTCCATCTGTAAGTTTCAGATCACCCTGAAGAGAACGGTCCTCATATCCCTCTGCATTAGGAGCCTGATAATGAAGACTGTCCTGATGTTCCCCTGCTTTTACCCCTTCTTTGTTAAATACAAGGGTATAATCGTAAATGTTCTTTCCTTCCGGAACCTGAAATGCCGGATGACCACCGATCATAAACAGCATTTCTTTTCCATTTAAGTTGGTCACTTTCCAGGACGTTTCAATGGTACGTCCTTTTAAACGGTGTGTGATCTCCAGTTCAAAATGGAACGGATATTTTTCCATTGTCTCCGGCGTGTCTTTTAATACGTATGTACACTCATCCATATCGCAAAGGACCGGCTCAAAGTCCATATCTCTTGCAAATCCATGAGAAGAAATATTGTATTCCTTTCCCTCATAGCGGTATTTTCCATTTACAGATTTGGCAATAAATGGAAAAAGGATAGGTGAATGACGGTTCCATACTGCCGGGTCTGCGCTCCACAGGATCTCCCTGTCTGCTTTTTTATCATAGATCCTGGAAAGCTGAGAACCATGACGCTCAACCATGATCAGAAGTTCTTCGTTTTCCAGTGTAAACACGCTGCCGTCACTTTTCATGTTTTTCTCCCCCCAATATCAAATTTTTACATCAGACCTGCTTTCTTACAAAAATTTCCGGTGTATAACACAGACTGAAATAAGTCTGTTCTTCTCCTTCTTCCACCATCTCCCATTCCTGGGATTTCCATAAATTTACAGGAAACTTTACATCTGCATCATATTCATAATCAATATGAGTCAGATAAACGGTATTGCAATAAGGCAGGAACTGTCGGAAAATGCTTTCTCCGCCGATCACATATATATCCTCAGAAGAAAACTGTTTTAAATATTCCAGTGCTTCATCAATATTGTGACATACAACAGCGCCTTTTATCTTATAGGCCGGATTTTCTGAAAGTACCACATTGACGCGGTTTCCAAGAGGCTGTCCACCGGGAAGTCCTTCCAGAGTCTTTCGTCCCATGACCACTACTTTGCCCTGAGTCTCTTTTAAGAAACTCTGCTGCATAGCCGGAATCGTCACTAAGGGCTGTGCTCCTCTGCCAATAGCCCCATTGTTATCAGCTGTTACAAGAAATTTCATCCATTCTGCCTTTCGTAGATCCTGAATTCATAGTCCATTGCAGGCTGTTCGCCTTCTGGTTCATTGGTATATCTGTCACTGACAGATGTTAACTTCCAGCCTGCCTGCTTTTCTAAATCCGGCAGATAGGTATCTGCCTCAAATGTATGGTAAACGTGGGTAATATACGCTTTTTCACACCATGGCAGGAAGGCTTTGTAGATCATGCCACCGCCAATGATGAAAACATCTTCTTTGGGATATTCCTTTAATTTTTCAAGTGTCTCTTCTACGCTGTGGCAGATGACCACATCTTCCGGCACAAAATCCTTATTTCCGGTAAGGACAATGTTCACACGGTTCTTTAATGGCTTTCCCCCTGGAAAACTTTCCAGAGTCTTTCGTCCCATGACTACTATTTTTCCTTTTGTAGTCTCACGGAAATATTTCATGTCACCGGAAATATGGGCTAAAAGTCCGCCATTTTTTCCAATTCCCCAGTTTTCATCTGCTGCTGCGATCAAATTCATGTCCAAACCCCTTGTTTATATTTTAACTACCAGAAGAATTATAACACGTAGTTTTTAAAATTGGAAGATACCAATACCTTTTAGATACCTTTTGCTGAAATTTGTTACAGTTTTGCTGTACTGCATGTCTGAGATTTGCTATACTAGGTAATGGACCGTCTGCGTAAGCAGACAACAGAGCGCGCCCGCGCGTGTCCATAAGTCTATATTCTATGCCATCGCAAAAGGAGACACAAAACCACATGAGTTACGCAGATCAGCTTTTTATACAAAATTGCAAAGACATTCTTACAAACGGAGTCTGGGATACTGACCATGAAGTGCGCCCTGTATGGGAAGACGGCACTCCGGCTCACACCATTAAAAAATTCGGCATTGTAAACCGATACGACTTAAGAAAAGAGTTTCCGGTGATCACACTGCGCCGCACTTATTTTAAATCCGCAGTGGATGAGCTGCTGTGGATCTGGCAGAAAAAGTCCAACAATGTACATGACTTAAAGAGCCATATCTGGGACTCCTGGGCTGATGAGACCGGCAGTATCGGAAAAGCCTACGGATACCAGCTGGGCGTGAAGCATCATTATAAAGAAGGGGATTTCGACCAGGTAGACCGTATCCTTTATGATTTAAAGCACAATCCTTTAAGCCGCCGCATTATGTCCAATATCTACAATCACCATGATTTAAGCGAAATGCACCTGTATCCATGTGCCTACAGCATGACCTTTAATGTATCCGGCGATACCTTAAACGGTATCTTAAACCAGCGTTCCCAGGATATGCTTACTGCAAACAGCTGGAATGTATGCCAGTACGCAGTCCTGATGCACATGTTCGCTCAGGCAAGCGGCTTAAAAGTAGGAGAACTGGTCCATGTGATCGCAGACGCCCATATTTATGACCGCCACATTCCTATGGTAGAAGAACTTCTGAAAAAAGAGCCTTTGCCGGGACCAACTTTATGGGTCGATCCGGAGGTAAAAGATTTCTACCAGTTTACAACAGACAGCTTCAAGCTGGAAAATTACCAGTATCATCCGTTTGATCATAAAGTTCCTGTAGCGATCTGATCAGCAATTTAAAAATACGCCGTTAGGCTTACAGTCTAAAACCGCCCTGCCATCTTTTACATTCAGATGACAGGGCGGTTTTCTGGTTTTCTATTATCGTTACTGTTTAACCATTACATCTTACTATCCCAACTGGATTGCTTTTCTTAATCCAAAGGAATAGATCCATTTTTCTTTTACTTTCTTTCCTGTGAGCTGGGTCAGGGCTCTTCCATAGTAATCTAACTGCACCTGATACCGTTCTTTTAACAGTTCTTCTCCTTTTTGTGTATCTTCTTTGGGTACATAATCTGTTTTGTAGTCAATGAGGATAAATCCATCGGCTTCTTCTATATAAGCGTCGATCACTCCCTGGATCAGCACCAGTTCCTCAGACTGCAGCCCTTTTCCCATTTCACTGGCAGGGATACCTACCATAAACTGGCGCTCCCTGTAAAGTTTTCCTTCCTTTTCAGCCTGTTTCATCCGCTTACCCAGAGGACTTTCCAGAAATTTCCATATATCCCATGGAAAGATGGACTCATAGGCTTCTTCTGTAAGAAAGCCTCGCTGAAACAGGTCTAACAGATCCCCTTCCAGTTTTCTCTGGTCTGTAACAGCAAGCAGATCCAGACATTCTAAGGCACGGTGATAAGCCGTTCCTCTGAATGCACCTTTCTTTCCAGTTTCTGTCTGTTTTTTGCCATCTTCTGCTTCACTGCTTTCCGGTTCCATTTCATGTTCGTGGTCCAGTCTGACTTCGGACAGGTCCTTTCGTTCTGTTCCGATATTTTCTTCTTCACGCCCGATCTGACTCTGTTTTTTCAGTTCCGACACGGACATCTGTGTATACAGGCCTGTATCTTCCAGATAAGGATACTCATAACTTAGCGCCTGATCCAGCTGCTCTTTCATCTGTTCATCGTAAACCTGTTTTGTATCCAGTTTTAACAACTCTTCTTTTACATTTTTCTTTTCCAGCTGCCGCTGCAGTTCTCTGCCGATCAGATGGGTAAGCTGCACCTGTTTTACTTCCATATGTCCAGCGGGAACTGCTGCTTTTGCCATAAGCACCCAGTCTAAAAATGAATTTGCCCCGGACAGGACTGTATAGGGGATCTGTCCATCTGTTAAGGAGAGCTGATCCCATTTTTCCAGTTTATTTTCTAGGGAACGGTCTGTTCCTGTCATGACCAGCACTTCCTTTGCACGGGTCATGGCAACATAAAGAACTCTCAACTCTTCTCCCATAGACTCCAGTTCCATCCGCCGTCTGATGGCCATTTTTTTAAGAGTAGGCGCCTTGGTGCGCAGGTTCAGATCCATTTCATCTGCAGCTGCCCCCAGATCTGCATCTAAAAGCAGCTGGCCATAGGCATCCTGCTTGTTAAATTTCTTTCCCATTCCGGCTAAAAATACAACTGGAAATTCCAGACCCTTACTTTTGTGGATACTCATGATCCGCACAGAATTGCTTTCATCTCCTAAAGAGGCTTCTCCAAAGTCTGTATCATATTTTTTCAGCTTTTCAATGTATCTTACAAAATGAAATAAGCCTCTGTAGCTGGTGGAAGCATAGGCTGCCGCTTTTTCTGCCAGCATATCCAGATTGGCCTTTCTTGTCTCTCCTGCCGGCATGGAGGACACATAATCATAATATCCTGTTTTCCGGTAGATCTGATAAAGAAGCTCATGGACAGGCAGATACCGGCTGTCCTGGCGCAGTTCTTCTGTAAAAGCTGCAAAATATTCCAGTTTTTTCCAGATAGATTTAGCGGTTGCTTTCGGGATCTCTACCTGGCCGATCCGGATCTGCTCTGTTTCCGGATCTTTCTTTTCATCTTCATCCGGATTTTCATCAGAAACAGCCTGTGGATAGATCTCCTCCCACAATTTCCAGGCACCATATACCCCACGGTCCTGTTTTTTCTGGAGATACCGTTTATAGGCAGCGATCATCCATGCCATTTCATCATCCGTCATCCCGACCATAGGGGAGCGCAAAACAGCTGCCATAGGAATATCCTGCATAGGATTATCGATCACAGACAGAAGGCTGAGTACGGTTTCCACTTCCGCTGTTGCAAAATATCCGGTCCTTGTCTGGGCAGTTGCCGGTATTCCTTCATTCATCAGAACATTTACAAAGACCTCAGACCAGCCACTCATACTGCGCAGCAGGATCACCATATCCTTATAGCAGGCTTTTCTGTAACTCTGCCCGTCCTTATCCCACACATACAGACCGTTTTTTTCATCTGTAAAGCTTTTGATCTGTTCTGCGATCATTTTTGCTTCCAGTTCCCTGGCTGTATAATCTGCTGCCTCTTCGTCTAGCTGCTTAAAAGCTTCTGTTCCCGTATCTGCCACAAGAAACTGGACCGGGATCCCCGCTTTTTTCTCTGTCTCTTCAAACGCAGCTCCCGGATAAAGGGCCGTTTCTTCTGTATAACGGATGCCTCCCAGATTTTTCGTCATGATCTGATAGAAAATATCATTGATACAGGTAAGTACACTGGCACGGCTGCGGAAGTTCTGCTGCAGCTCGATCATCTGATGACTGCTTTCTTCCCTGCTGTAAGTATCATATTTTTCCATAAATAACTCCGGCCTTGCCAGACGGAAACGGTAGATACTCTGTTTTACATCACCGACCATAAATACATTTGGCTGGCCCAGCCGTTCCCTGGAAATACTCTGGATCAATGTCTCCTGTACCAGATTGCTGTCCTGATACTCATCTACCAGTATTTCTTCGTATTGTCCGCTTAACTCCCCGGCTGCCTGTGAAGGAACCCGGGTCCCATCTTCCTCTTCTACTGTAAGCACCTGCAGCGTAAGATGTTCCAGGTCATTAAAATCCAGCACATTCCGCTCTCTTTTTGCTTCTGTGTAGGCTGCGTCAAAACGCTTTACCATATCTAAAAGAACCTGGATTACAATTCTGGTATTTCTGATCCCCTCTATTGCTGCTTCCGGTGACTGGCTTCCATAGGTATCCCTGCATTTTTCTGCCGCTTTTTTCACCCTGATGCGCAGATCACTTACATAGGCCTTTTTCTCCGGATCGATTTCCTTGCTTCTGGCTGCTGCCAGACGGTCAAAGGTCAGTTCTGATACTGCATGATAAAAAGCCTCATAAGAGCCGGAAGCTGCTGCTTCCCTGATCTTTTTTAACCGGCTCACATCATTCATCAGCATCGGTTCATAGACAAAAGGACCATTTTCTTCCCTTGCCACCTCCAGGGCTTCTTCTGCCTGGGCAGCCAGTTCTCCCATCTGAAGGCTGATATCCCTTAAAAGAAATCTCATCCACTCACTGGAGTCCAGATCCCCCTCTGCTTCTTTTTCCATCTGCTGTCTGCACTGATCTAACCACTGGTCCGGCCAGGGATGGCTCTGGGAAAAGGTCCATGCCTGAAGGATCACATCTTCCATTGCCTTATCTGATTTTCCACTTCCAAACTGCTCCGAAAACTGTAAAAAGCCGTCATCTGCAGTTTCGTAACATTCTTCTAAGACCTGCTCCATTACATCCCCTTTTAAAAGAGTCAGTTCTCCTTCATCTCCAATGCGGAAAGCCGGGTCAATATCCAGTGCATTATAATGGTTCCGGATCAGATCCAGGCAGAAACTGTCAATGGTCATGATCTTTGCCTGGGGGATCAGGGCTGACTGAAGCCACAGGTGCTCATTTCCAGGATCTTCTTTCAGCTTTTTTTCCACAGCTGCCCCGATCCGCTCCCGCATCTCAGAAGCTGCCGCATTGGTAAAAGTCATAACAAGAAGCTGGTCAATATTTAAAGGATGGGTTCCTTCACTGATCATGGAAATGATCCTTTCAACCAGCACCGCTGTTTTTCCGCTTCCTGCTGCTGCAGATACCAGCAGGTTTCTGTTTCTGCTGTCTATAACCTGCTGCTGTTTTTCTGTCCATTTCATCTTTTATTCATCCCCTTCCCCGTTTTTATCTTCCTTCATGCCACCCTTTTCCTCGATTTCCTGCCATACTTCCTCCGGCTTCATAGAGTGAAGCCGCCTGAAACCATAGCCCGCCGTTTTCGTATCAAAACCGCAGACTGCATGGTACGGGCAGTAATCACAGGCCGTTCTGTCTCCGTCTTTATAAGGTGCCAGTCCATTTTCACCTTTTAAAATAGCCTGTCCGGACTGTTTTAACCGTTTTCCCACAAATCGGCGAAGAGCCTGGAAACGTGCTTCTCCTGCCACACTGGATTTTGCTTCCTGTACATAACCGTCTTTTACAGCAACGGGTATTACGTCTGACTCCTTCTGGATCTCACGATCCAGGTGATGGATCACCTCCAGATCGCTGTTTACCAGTCCGTTCATACGAAGCTGCTTTAAGATCTGTTTTTCGATCTCCTCCGGTGTCATTTCCCCTTCTTTTTTGATCATGGGGTCTTTGATATTGTAATAGAAAATTCCTGCCGGAACTGCGGTTTTTTCCGGATTTTTCCGTTCTTCCATTTCCAGGGCCGCATCCATATATACCACCAGCTGAAGCTGCAGGCCATAGTACAGTGCTGCCAGATCAAAGGAGGTATTTCCTGATTTATAGTCAATGATCTTTACATACACATGTTTTTCATCTTCACAGAGATCCAGACGGTCGATCCGGCCCTTTAACAGCAGTTCTTCATCCTCTGACAGGCGGATCTTCATTGCCTTTAAATTGTCAATAGCAGAAAAGGACACTTCAAAACCGGAGGGCACAAAATCCCCTTTCTTCACCTGCTCTGCCAGCGCCCAGATGGTACGGTCGGTAATCCGCTCCACACGCTTTGCCAGATAAGTATTTCTGGCAGAACTGGACATAATGGTATTTCCGTACTGGGATGTCACCTGGTCCACACATTTTTTCACCAGTTCTTTTCGTTCTTCTTCTGTAATATTGCTCCAGTCCATCCCATTTTCATGGATCACCTCAAAACACTGGTCTAAGGACTGGTGGAACAGATTTCCCATATCCACTGCCTCTAACTGGTACTCCTGACGTTCCATTAATTCCAGACCGTATTTCAAGAAATGAGCATAGGCGCAGGCAGCAAACTGCTCTAACCTGGTAACACTTCCCTGAAGTTTCTGTCCGTAAAGGGCTCTGGCTGCCGCACGGCCGATTCCCTTATCTTCATAAACAAAAAAGGCTGCATCTGTCAGTTTTTCTACCAGTTTCCTGTACTCTTCCTGTCCATAAAAACGACGGAACAATTCCAGAAAGGTTCCCTGGGCTTCTTTTAACTGTTCCAGATTTTTATCTCCTGCTTCCCGCAGTCCTGCCATCAGCTTTTTTAAACCATCTTCCGCTGTCCATACCGGCCATTCCTCTTCCCGCTTTTCCCTTGGCACCATTTCCGGGAACAGTCTGCGGATCTCCCCGATCAGACTGGAAGGATGGCAGCTTTTGCCCTGACCATTCATAGCCGCATAGGTGATCACCAGCTGCCTGGAAGGCTTGGAAAGCATGAGATACAGATAGAATTTCTGGATACAGCCCTCTTCCCTTGCAGTAGGTGCAAGTTCCATATGAAGGCTCTTAAACACTTCTCTGTCCCCGTCATTTAACAGGCTTCCTCCCGCCTTTCTCTGAGGAACAATGCCTTCGTTCACACCTGTGAAAAATAATACTTTTACAGACTCCAGACGGCTT
>ERZ773264.3664-NODE-3664-length-11989-cov-3.663734_pt1 | contig 11989 bp, 13 predicted proteins | sample MGYA00511910_ERZ773264 | MGnify/ENA primary metagenome ERZ773264 (study PRJEB29015, sample SAMEA2737739) | human gut metagenome | biome: human gut; feature: human-associated habitat; material: faeces | place: China | collected 2012 ... | reverse complement strand
TGAGTATAATAGAAATATTCAAATGATAAGGAATATGATAAATCTTAAAGGCGAAATGGTTTTAGGTGCTGATTGGCGTTTAGGTAGTTGGTATGGAAGAGGTTCTTCAAAAAGTCAAATACTCGAAAAAAAGAAAACTATGTCACCTACTGCTTTTGCACAGAACTATGGTGGAAAATGGACTGGTAGTAGCGATAGTGCTTTAATTAACGTAAATAGATTTTTAAACTCCAGAGTTCTTGTCAAAGCTGAATTAAAAACATCTAATTTTTCTGATGAATATTACATTGGTGTCGATGTTGCACGTTCTCAAAATTCAAATAACAATCAATCATCTGTTTGCGTAGGAAAAGTTATTCGAGATACTGATACAAATAAAATACTATCTGTTGATATAGTTAATGTTATGAATGTATCTAATACTATTAATTTTACAGGACAAGCTATTATCATAAAAAAACTGAAAGAAGCTTATAACGCACGAGCTGTTGTAGTCGATGGCAATGGACTTGGTGCAGGTTTAGTTGATGAAATGCTAAAAACGAATATAGACCCAAACACACAGAAGAAATATCCTTGTTGGGACACTATAAATACCGATAATAAACCTGAAACTAATAATGCTGAAAAATGTGTCTATGATTTAAAAGCACAATCGGCGCAGACTCGTATTATAACAAATTTTATAGATATGATCGATGCAGGTAAGATACGATTACTTGAAAAGAGAAATATTACGTCTAACTATGACAACCTTGAAAGTGACGTATTGCCGTTTGTTCAAACAGATTTACTTTTTGAAGAAGTCAATAATCTAAAAATTAAATATTTACCAAGCGGAGCATTGACAGTTGAAAAAGTTGTAAATAAATTAAACAAAGACCGATATTCAGCACTTGTTTATCTATTATGGTTTATTATGGAGTTTTATAATAAGCCAAAAGAAAAAAGCACTCTTACTCTCGATTATTCTTCTCTCTCACGCAGACCAACAATACCTCAATCCCGATACTAAATAAAATAAATTAAAAATAAATAATCAATAATAAAACCCCAAAGATTAAAAATTTCAAACAAAAAGGTGGTGAAAAATAAAATAATGGCAAGAATATCAAAAGCAAAGAAAACTGCTAATACAACTCATGAAATCTTATCTGATGACCCAAAATCTCAATTTCAAACTTTTAATTCAGCAATTGCAACTGCTCTGTCTCAAACGCTTACTAAAGAGAAATTCGATATTGCCGAATTTAAGAGAATTGTAAGCACAGAATTAAAATTTGACACCAGTTATATAGACCCAAATAAAAAGTTATTAAGTTTTTCAAAAAGAGAAATTGCTGATATGGCAGAACGCCCTGAGAGATATGGTAAAGACATTCTACGATTAAGCAGATATATGTACCGTAAGTCAGGATACTACAAACGCCTTGTAGACTATTTTGCTAATATGGGTGTGTTGAGATACACTATTGATACAAAAATGTATAATTCAAAGAAAGCATCAAAAACTGTATTGAAAACTAATTTTCTAAAATATACTGCCTTTTGTGACAAACTTAACCTTACAAATGAAATAAACAAGATACTTAAAACAATGTTTATTGAAGATGTTGTGTTTGCTTATAAAATAGATAATGGCATAAATTATACATACTATTATCTTGACCCTAGTATTTGCGAGATTAGTTCAATAGTAGACGGTAATGTATTTGAGTTTGTGCTTTTAAAGAATAAAATATCAGAGACTAAAAAGAGCAATTTACCAGTGCCTTTACAGGATTTGTTAAATGACCCAAGGTATGATAAGGTTACAAAAATACCTGTGCCTTTTGAAAATTCTCTTTGCTTAAAGTATAATTCTGATAATATTGTTCCATTTCCACCTTTCTTTACAATGATACCGGACATTCTTCTTATAGATGAATATAAGGATTTAACTAAGGCACAAAGCATAAATGATGCTTATAAGTTATTGACTATGAAAATACCGACTAAAGACGGAGAAATTACGCTTGATGACACTTTAATAACAACATTTACAAGTATTGTCTTAAACACAGTCCAGAATAATATTGGTGTAATTACTACGCCTTTTGAGACTGATACAGAAGAATTTTCATCCAGTAATGCTGATGATAGAGACACTGTGTCTGATGCTATTTCATGGGCATTTAAGAATGTTGGCGTATCTGAAGCATTGATGAGTGGCGCTTCGTCTGGTTCAGAATTGAAATATTCTATTATCAATGATAGTGGTGATATATTCAGGATTTATCGTATGATAGAGGATTGGGTAAAATTGCAGACAAATCTTATTGCTATGCAAGGCAATGGGAATAATTTCATTACGGATAATTATAGATTTTCATATAAGATACTTGATATGACTATTTTTAATCAAACTGATTTTATTGATAATGAATTAAAAATGGCGCAGAATGGTATTCCAAATAAGATGAGATTGTGTTCTGCTAATGGTATGTCACCTGTGGAGATGTTTGGTAATAGTTTTATTGAGAATGAATTATTTAATGATGTGTTTGATAATTGGCAAGTATTAAAGACCAGTTATACACAGTCGAGTGATAGTTCTGAGAATAATGGTGGAAGACCAACAATGGACGAAACTGAAATTAGTGAGATAACTCAAAATACACATGATAATGATGGAAATGACCCTGATAATCGGTTGAACTAAGGTGGTGATTATTATGGGAAGTATTATATTTTTAGATAAGAATAAGGCTGAAATATTAAAATCTAAAGGGTTTGCTTATATTAAAAGTACAAGTTCAGATGGTAAAGAATTATATAAATTTATTGATACAATAGAAATTCGCAAAATCTTATCATCTGAATTTGACAAAAATGATTTCATTATAAGCAGAACTGTAAATTTCTAAAAGTAAAAAAACAAACAAAAAATAACTATAGGGGTTGTGTGTAAGCATGACCCTTTTGTTATATAAAATTTCAGAGAAAGGAGGAAACAAAATGTCAAACACAGAAAACATTAAAACTGTTGATATGACCGGAAAATTCTCCAATTTTGAAGTTATAAATTCAGAGTTTACCAGATGTAGATGCAATGTTATGTACATTGGGCGTAACAGAAATTATAGTGATATTACTGAAAAAGCGTTAAATAATTTTATTCAGCGTAAGGGATATGCCAATGTCCCGATAGTTGCTCACCTAATAAAGAATGAGGATGGCACATATCGGGTAGGAGGGCATGATGAAAAAGTCATTATTTCTGACGAAGGGTTTGAAGTAATAAACGAATGTATCCCTTATGGCGTTATTCCGGAAGATTGCAATCCGTCTATGGATTGGATTACGGAGAAATCTGGTGAAAAGCATCAATATTTTTCAGTAGATATTATTCTTTGGACACATAGATACCCTATTATGGAAGCTGCTTATGGACAAGATATTTATTTTAATCAAAGCATGGAACTAATGTTCTCAAAATATCACATAGATGAAACTGATAGTCGATATATCGTAGTTGATGATTTTAATATGTCTGCTCTTTGCTTACTTAATTTGGCTGATGGTAAAGACGGCGACAAAAACCCAAATATTGAGCCTTGCTTTGAATCGTCCAGAGTAAAGAAATTTGCATTAAATGAAACTGAATTTAAGAAAAATTATGATTTATTGTTAGATAACTTAAAGAAGTTATCTAATGATAATATAACTAAAAACTACAAGAAGGAGGAAATCTTAATGAATTTTACTAAGGTTGCTGATGCTCTTGCGCAGTACAAAATTGCTGATACTGATAATGCTAAGTATGGTCTCCTGACTGTTAGCGATACAAGTATCGGTGTTCTTGACCTTGAAGATTTCTCTGTATATACCATTGATTGCACTGAAAATGAGGGTGAAATCGTTATGGATATGGAGAATAAGGTAAAGTGTGCATTGAGCGTTAAAGATTATGTTGAGGGTGAAAGTTTTGACCTCGTAGGTATGGTTAAGACAGTAAAGTCTGATTATGAAACTGAACTTACTAAGGTTTATCAGGCTGAATATGGCTCTAAGATTACTGAACTTACGCAGGCTTATTCTGAACTCAAAGAACAGTTTGAGAAAGTAAATGCTGAACTTGATGTATTCAAGGAGGCTGATGAAGCTAGAAAGGTGGCTGCTCACAAGGCAGAAATTGATACTGTAATTTCTCAGTATGAAAAGAAGATTGGTAGACTGCCTGAGTTCCTTTGTTATCGTGCGAAGTTAGACTATTCTAAGTCTGTTGAGGATGTAACAAATGAACTTACTATTATGGTAGGTAGAGTTACTATGGATAAGAATGGGAAGTCTACATTTTCTTATAGTCCTGTGACTGCAGAGGTTTCTAATAAGCAGTCCAATAACTATGCAGATGGCAGATATGGTAATCTGCTTAACAAATTCTCTAATATGGATTAAAAAAGATTTTAATGAAAGGAAGATTAATATTATGGCTAAATATGGCGTAGTTGAAACAACTAAGATTACTGAGCCTTGCTTTGATGTTAAGGCTACTGTTGATGTAGAAAATGGTTGGGTCGTTAAGAAGGGTGACATTGCAACTGGTGAGAAGGCAATTTATAAGGCAGAAGTTCCTGCCGCTACCGATGAGGTTTATCTCGCAGCTAATCCTGCATGGGATTACAATGATTCTTCTATCATCAATCAGAATGAGGAGAATTTTATTAATAAGTCTGGCAAGCCTTTCAGAGTATATGCTCTCAAAAAGGACAATCTGTTTGCTGTTCTTGATTATTCTATTACTGATAATACCACTCTTGCAGTTGGCGATTACATAGGTGTAGACGGCACTACTATGAAGCTTAAGGATTTAGGTACTTCTGACCCCGGCTCTACTGCTTTTATGGGTAAAGTAATTGATATTACAGAGTATGGCTTTGCTTACTGCACTGGTACTGCTGGCAGTGTCGGTGCTACTGGCAAGAAGGTCACTATTGAAGTAGTACGTAATACTGCTACCGCTTAATCTAAAAGAAAGGAGAAATAAAATATTATGGAAAAGAATCTTAAAGAAATTTGCAATCTGATGAATGATACTCTTTCTAATAGAGTTGCAATGTTTAACAAGGGTGGCGCTCCTTATGCAGAGGAGGCTATAAGAGAAGCTTTCTTCAACATCCTTGGTGAGGATAAACTTACACATCAGAACTGGAGAAACCATAAGAATGAGATTTTCACTATTATGGAGGAGGTACTCAATACTAATCTCCCTCTTGCATGGGAGAACTCTCCTTTTTATAACCAGTTTGTAGAGACCAGAAATGGCAGACTTGGTGACAAGAATGAATTTATTGTTGAGGATAATTCTGTACTTGTGGCTTCCTCTTTCTCTGGTAATCACTGGGATACACCTCGCACAAAGGTTATGGGACGTAAGGCATTCAGTCTGGACACCGAATGGTATTTTATTCGAGTATATGATGACCTTGAGAGATTCCTTAAGGGCGTAATTACACTGGCTGACCTTGTAGCTAAGATGCAGAAGGCTATGCAGGAAGCTATTGATAGCCATATTGTGGCTTCTTTCAATGGTGCTGGCACATATCTCCCTGCTCAGTTTACTGTAAGTGGTACATATACCAAGAATAAGATGTCCGAGCTTATTCAGAGAGTGCAGATTGCTTCTCAGAAGAATGTAGTTCTTGCTGGCACTAGAACTGCTCTTTCTTCTATTACTTCTGGTATTGAGTCTCAGTGGATTTCTGAAGACCAGAAGAAGGAAATGGCTACTACTGGTATGCTTCGTTCTCTTACTGGTCTTGGCGTTATTGCTGTTGAGATTCCTCAGACCTTTATTCGTGGCACTTATGACTTCAAGGTTGATAACAAGTCTATTTTTGTTCTTCCTGATAATGAAAAGTTCATTAAGGTCTACTTCGAGGGTGATACTCGTGCAAGAGAGTTTTCTGCACAGGATACTCATGACCAGACCATTGATACTCAGATTCAGACTAAGGTTGGCGTAGGTTGTGTATTTGGTGAGGTATTTGGTAAGTATAATATTACTTAATTTTGAATATCCAAAATCATAAAAAGCAATGAATTTATTATTGGGTGGGGTGGTGGCATTCCACCCTATCCATTATAAATTGAAAGGAAAAAGTACATATGGATTTTGAAAATATGAGTTTAGATGAACTCAAGAAGCATGCTAAGTCTAAGGGCATGACATTTGGAAATATCAGCAAGGAAAAGCTTATAGCAAAGCTTAATGAAACTGAGAAAATTAATAAGGTTTTAGAAGATGACACTGATATTGTTGCAGATGAGCCTGTTGCTGATGTTCAGACTGAAAATATTAAGTCTACTGAAAGTGTACTTGATACAATCACTAAGGCAATTGATGAGGTCGCTGAGACTAAAGAAGAAGTTGAAGCTGTTGAGGAGCTTCCTAACGATACCGTTATCCGAGTAAGAAGTATTACTTTTGGGACGACCATTTATAAGTCACCTATTACTGGTTCAGAGTTTATTTGGAATAAGATGGGCGATGTTCAGGATATGACTATTGGTGAACTTCGTACCATGAATAACTCTTATTCCGACTTTTTGAACAAGCCTATGCTTATTCTACTTGATGATAGGGCAATACGTCAGTTCAGACTTTCAAAGCTTTATGAGAGTGTTTCTTCTATATATGATTTGAAGACACTTTTCACAAAGGATATTTCTACTATTGAGGGCGTTATTACAAAAGCTCTTGAAGCAAATATGAGAGATATGCTTATTTCTCGTGTAAGAATGATGTATAAGAATGGTTCTCTGAAGGATATCAATGTTATCAGACTTCTTGAAGACAAGCTTCAGTTTGATATTCTTAGAGACATCTGATATAAAATAAGAAGGTGATGACTATGGCAACATCATATAAAGAATTGTATAATTCGGTTTATAGTAAAATCAAGGATTATGATTTTATTACTATGTCCGAAGATGAGGCTGATGAAATTCTTCACGATTATATACGTCCTGCCATAGTTGATTTTGAGGACTGCAAACAGGATTTATCTGATCGTGATGAAACATTAAAGTCTTTTAATATAGATTTGATGGATATAAATTTTGAAATATTGTCAAATTTTATGGTTATCAAATATATTGAAGCTACTTATATAAACACACCTATGGCTCTTAAAGCCTATATGAGTACAGCAGATTTTCATAAATATGATAATAAAGATGTGCTTGGTAAAGTAGTAGAAGTAAGAGATGGGTATCTTAAACGTAATAAACAATTGATGATAAATTATTCTATTCGGAGTAAAGATTCTGGATTAGCTAAACTTTATGAAGAAAAGGGCAATTATGACCCTAGTAAAAAATCAAAACCTATTACAAAAAGTGGTGTTTGTAATTGTTGTAGTATTCCCGAAGATTTTACACCCTCTCATTGTGATTATCATTGTTCTGATTGTGGGGTACATAGGTCATGAGTTATGCACACATGAAACAACGTATGACTTTATCGGGTGAAACTGTACGGGTAGAAAAGATAAATGATGGCAGACTGTTAATGAGTGAACAACTTATAACCGATCCGTCATATCAAGAGTTTGATATCTGGGAGTTTGGTGTTGCTTCTGATGATTTTGTTAAACAGCCACTTAAATTGTATGATAGAAAATATTCTTCTGCTAATGGATTTACTGCGAAATATGAAACCTTATGGAATAAATTTATTCCGATAGGAACTGTTTTATATGATAGTAAGTACGATGAATATTATATTTGTGTTGAATCTTTTGATAAAGATGAAATATTAAATAATGGTAAAATTGTACGTTGTAATGGTTGGCTGAAATGGCAGAATGAGACTGGGAAAATCTATGAATATCCGGTGTTTGATATTAACAGTACACAATACAATTCGGGTGTTGATGGGAACAAAATAATGACTTTAGGTAGTACACAACATATGTTGTCCATTACTGCTGATGACAATACTATTCCTTTAAGGCATGATAAAAGATTTTTTATTGATAGAAATAAGGTTGAACCTACTGTTTTCAAACTTACACAGAATGATACTACTGCCTTAAATTATGATAAGGGTGTTATTCGTCTTACTGTCACCGAAGACCAGTATAACCCCGACGCAGATTCAATAGAAAATTGGCTTTGTGATTATATAAAACCTGTTGTTGCTCACCCTATTGAAATCACATTTATTGGTAATCCTGTAATTCGTGTTGGCGGGTCTGCTAAGACATTTACCGCAAACACAGATAAAACAGTAACTTGGGAAATAGTTAAGACTCCAGAGCAAACTGAATATATAACTACGGTTGTAACAAATAATAAATGTAAAATTAAGTGTTCTAATAATGAGTTACTTATTGGGTCGAGTGTTAAACTGAAATGTACCGATACAGATGGTAACATTGGTGAAATTCTTATTGATATAGTGGGAGGTGTGTAATATTCCAAACAGTTCTTGTATTTCAGACTGGAAGAATAGAATACTTTCAGAATTGCAAAATGATGAACAATTTCTTGATGTTCTTGGCACGACCGAGGAAGAACGAGAAGATTTGATTTATAGCAGATTATTCCCGCATTATTACATACCTGATACTATTGACAAAGTAACAACCTATGTTTGTGTTGAGATAGATATTCGCACTCATACATGGAGTAAGCTTTATTCTTATCCGACCATTACATTTACAGTTCTTGCACATCAAGACGATATGAAACTAAGCATACCGGGTGTATCTGCTACACGAATAGATTATTTGACTGAATTGCTTGATATCAAGTATAATCACGCATTAGGGTTTGGCGTTGGCAAACTTGAACTTGAATCTAATATTGCAGGAAATCTAAATAGCAAGTATAGGTTTAGGCAAATGGTGTTTAAGGGTGTTGATATAAATGATAAACTTTGTCAACAGTAGGTGAAATATGATTGACAAGGGTAAATTATATCGAGGTCTTGACATACAAATAACAGACAAAATTATTCTAAGGCAACCGACATTAAATGAAATATTTGATTTTGGCGAAAATGAATATTTAGGTCTGGTTCATACATTAACTGCCACTCACATGGATTCCAACATTATTGTTATGTTGACAGATACAGGGTTGGATTTTAACAACATAACAGATTGGCAGTTATTTTTATTGCTTTACTCACAAATTTCAAATGGAGTAGATTTGTTATTTAAGGGTTTGAAATTTTCTGATTTTCAAATCAAAGCTTCTGAAAATAGCAAAATGTTTTTAGAAGATTCAAACGGTGTGATTATAGATGAAACAATATATAAGATTATTGTTATGTATCTGCGTACTATGAATGGCATACCTGCTCCTAAATTTACAAGAGTAAAAGATGACCCTGTACAAAAACAAATGGCTATTGATGATGCCAAAAGACAAGTTGATACTTGGAAAAGAAAATCTCAGCTTGGGCTTATAAATTCATCACCACTATTGCCATATATTTCTTATTTGGTAAACAAGGCTGGATTTAAGCATGACGAAGTAACTGTGTTCAACATGAAAATTTATGCTTTTTGGGATTCTGTAAATAGGCTTTTGGCTATTGATAACGCAGAACATCTGTATTTTGGCTTGTATAGTGGAAATTTGGATTTGAAAAAGTCTCCGTCTTTGAAAAAAGAGATGGATGCTACTAGAGAATTATAATAATGAGAAAGGAAAATTGATATGGCTGTAAATTTTGATATTAATTCTTTCGTAATTGACCACCCCACTAGAGCAATTTCCTTAAATTCTGATGATACCATTGCATGGTATACCAATCAGATTCAGGATTTTTCTGTAAAGGTTGATGGTGAGGAAGAGACAAAGAAGGACGCTAATGGCAATACCATTGCTACCATTACTCGTGGCAAGACTTGTACTGTAAACTTTAATGTTGCAGTATTCGACCTCAACATTATTGCTGCTCAGAATGGTACTAAGAAGGAAGTCGCTGGTACTGATGTAACTTCTATCAATGCACCTATTTTTGAGGAAATTAAGATTACTGCGGATAATCAGGAGGAAATCGTTCTTAGGCATAAGGTTAGAGGTGTTGGTGGAACATACAAACTTAATGTAACAACCCTTACAAATGATGGTGCACCTAAGAAGATTTTCAAACAGGGTGCTGCTGCTGCTGAGGGTGTATTTACATATGCTGATGGAACTAAGACTGTATCTTTCTACACCGGCGACCTTGCAGTAGGTGACACCGTTCTTATTGTTTATGAGTATGATGCCAAGGAAGCTGTCAGAGTAGCTGCTAGAGGTACAGACTTCCCCAAGAGTTCTAAACTTTATATTGAACTCAGAGGTTTTGATGTTTGTGACCAGAATACTCTTATTTATGCTTATTACAGATTCCCCAATGCAAAACTCAAGTCCTCTTATCAGGACGACCTCAAGCTTGATTCTACAATTCCTATGGAATTTGATTGTGCAGTTGATTATTGCGGTGAGGATAAGAATTTCTATGACCTTGTTGTTCCTAATTCTGCTGAGGCTTAATTGCTATAAGGTAAATAATTATGGCTAACACAAGAGAGTGTTGGATTTGCGGAAAGCAATATGAATATTGTTATAAATGCGATAAGGTGAACTCTTGGAAACTGTCTGCTTGTTCAAGGGTTCACTTTCAAATTAATACAATATTAAATGAATACCGTGGTAAAGTCTTAACTATTTTAGAGGCAAAAGAAAAGTTTAACAACATTGGAATTGTTACCGAGGACGAGTTAATTGATTTACTTCCTGCTGTAAAGGCTGATGTAATGAAAATTATTAATCGTTCAGGAACGATTGAGCCTGTTAGTAATGAAGTTTTGCCTATTGAAAAAGAAATGATAAAGTCGGTAAAGCAAATTAAACAACACAAAACGAAAGACACAAATAAATAAATTATAGGGCAATAATCATATAAGATTGTAATGATTATTGCCCTATTTTATAATTTTAATAAAAAATAATAAAATTGAGGACAAATAATTGAAAATAGTAAGTTTAGACCAAGCGTCTTCTTTGACTGGGGTAGCCGTATTTGATAATGACAATTTAATTAAATACGATTTAATAGATTTGCACAAGATAAAAAATCAAGAAGACCGTTTTGAAAAAATGATTACAAGCATTAGTAATTATATACAAAACGAAAATCCTGATTTTGTTGTCTTTGAAGATATTAGTTTGCAGACTAATGTTTCAACTCTAGTACTATTAGCAAGAATACAAGGGGCAATTATACAAACCTGCGTAGATTGCAATATCCAGTATAAGTTATATAAGCCAAGCTCATGGCGAAAGGTACATAAATTTAATATGGGACGTAATATAAAACGCCCTGAACTCAAACAACAGGCAAAAGAATATATATTAAAAAATTATAACCTTGATTTGAAAATAGACCAATGTGAAGCTATTTGTATAGGTAAGGCATTTCTTATAGACAATAAAAAGATGATAGAAGAAACAAAATAAAGTTTGAAAGGAATAAGAACATGAGAGATACTATTGAACTGATTGAGATGAGTAAGTTAGTAAATACCGTTGTTGGCAGTGTGTTTTTTACTAATGAAAATACAAATGAAATAGAATACAAGCCTGAATACACTCCTGTAGTTTCGGCTTTTTATAAGATGAAGTATTACTGCCCTGATGAACTTCCCAATGATGATATTCAGAATTTTTATATTGATTGGATTAATGGTTATTATACAGATTTTCTTAATAAAATTAATCCTCATCAGAATGTTATGATTGATAATGCTATTTCTGAAAAAATTGAATATATAAAGAAGCAGGTTGGTAATCCTCTTAATAATGCTCTTGCAAGTCTTATCAATATTGTTCAGGATGCCATTGACAGATTTTCTACATCTTTTGGTGAGTTTAATGTAACTGATATGAAGAAAGTTATGGCACAGGTTACGGATTTTGCAAAGAATATGGATAAAAACTCCAA
>ERZ773264.3648-NODE-3648-length-12037-cov-4.012268_pt1 | contig 12037 bp, 9 predicted proteins | sample MGYA00511910_ERZ773264 | MGnify/ENA primary metagenome ERZ773264 (study PRJEB29015, sample SAMEA2737739) | human gut metagenome | biome: human gut; feature: human-associated habitat; material: faeces | place: China | collected 2012 ... | reverse complement strand
TAAAAATGAGAAAGTAGCTTGGGTAAACTATTGTGGTCTGCCGGACAACAAATATTACAGCCTGGCACAGAAATATATGCCGAACGGTTCTTGCGGAGTCATCTCCTTCGGTCTGAAAGGCGGACGTGATGTGTCTATCAAGTTTATGGACTCACTGGAATTCATCGCTATCGTTACTCACGTAGCTGATGCACGCAGTTGCGTGCTCCATCCGGCGAGCCATACTCACCGCCAGTTGACGGATGAGCAACTGATGGAAGCCGGTGTACGTCCGGACCTGATCCGCCTATCGGTAGGTATCGAAAATGCGGATGATATCATTGCTGATATCGAACAGGCTTTGAACGCATAACAATACCGTAAAGGTATCAAATACTAAGAGAAGGCACGGGAATGAAAGATTTTCCGTGCCTTTTTATTTACCACAAAAAGAAAGTTAATTTCGAAGAGAATCATTTCAAATGTGAACCGATAAATCCTCCCGGATGTTTATCTTTGCAGGGAACCAAATTCTGCAGAGATATGAAAAAGAATCTATTAGTAGCATTCGTATTATGCCTTTCTTACGGATTTTCTTATTCCCATTCGTTTGATAAACCAATTAATCAGACAGCAAAGATGTCAAACTTTGAAATGGATTCGTTTACCACCAAGAATGGTAAAAGCTTGAAGATCACTTTCTTCAAACATGCCAGCTTATTACTGGACTATGCAGGACAAAAAATATTCATTGATCCTGTTTCCGATTATGCCGACTATACACAACAGCCGAAAGCGGATTTCATTCTGATTACGCATGAACATGGCGACCATTTCGATACTAAAGCAATAGCAGTTATCGAAACAAACCAGACCAAAATTATAGCTAATCCTAACTGCCGGAAAAAGCTGAATAGAGGACAAGAGATGAAGAACGGTGATGTGCTTCAACTCGCCAAAGATATCAAACTGGAAGCCGTACCCACCTATAATACGACTCCCGGCAGGGATAAATTTCATCCCAAAGGACGTGACAACGGATATATTCTGACTTTAGGAGGAACTCGTATTTATATTGCCGGAGATACGGAGGATATTCCGGAACTAAACCAAGTGAAAGATATTGATATCGCTTTTCTGCCGGTTAACCAACCATATACCATGACACCGGAACAAGCGATACGGGCAGCCAAAATCATCAAGCCACGTGTTTTGTACCCTTATCATTACGGAGAAACAGATATCCATAAAGTAAAAGACGGATTGAAAAATGAGACAGGCACAGAAGTACGTATCCGGGCTTTGCAATAAGATATACGTAAATAATCAGAAAGTGGCTGAAAATATACTCACCTGAATATCCGAAAGGACCTTGAATAAAGTGCACTCCAAAAGTTAGATCTAAAACTTTTGGGGTGCACTTTAATATCTCAATAAGAATGATTTTCGCTTCAAGGGCTTTCCAAACATTCAGTCCCTTATAAAGAGCTTTTCCTTTTTTAATCAGTTACTTCCAATCACACAGCCTCGGCAGACAAACTGGAAATCACTGTATCCACCCAATATACAACTGTTCTATCCGCCGGCAAAACTCCTTCCAGATAAGGTGAATCGGATACCTCCTCCAACCATGCCGTAGTAATCGGTCCTCTTTCTCTTGTAGAACTTTGAGTTCCTAAATACGGACTAAAATTAAAAAACGTGTGTTGTTGCTCTACATTATTTTTATCTATATATGTAAAGACAAAAGCCTTTTTCTGTTTTCCACCCAATGAAGCCCACTCTATCTGGTATGTTCCTTCAACAAGAATTTGCTCATCCTCTGTCTTATAAATGAATTTCCCTCCTGTTCCTTCTTCAGATAAATGATATACATCATCCGGCCGCAAAATACAGATATCTCCTTTATTTATAAAAGAATAAGGAGCCATTGCCACATTTACTTTTTCCTGCAACTCGCTTTCCGAATCCAATGACAACATATCTTCACTGGGTCTGGAAACCTGAAATTCAGGTTGGTCGACGCACATAAATGTCAATACGCCATAAGAAACAGTCACAGGCAGGGTGACATAATTACCATCCTTATCAGTAACGGTAACCGTTACTTTCCCTTTTTTACCATGCGAACTAAGCCATAATCGGTTGTCGATGACTGTTGCTGTCACAATTGTTTCATCGGAGCTTTGTGCAGAGTAGCCACCTTTTCCATTGGCTATCCCGATATTCTCCGCTTCCCATCCGTTAAGATACAAAACTGTAGAAGAAACAGTGTTTGTACAAGTTCCTGTTTCGTCAACCAGTTCGGAACCACTAAATAAGATAATCTCTGCATCATCTTGACAGGCTGATACACAAAAAGCCATAAAAGAAAGAAGAAAGAAGCCCAATAAAGTTTTTGTTTTCATATTTTCAGTGGTATGGTTAAATCCCGGCATATGCCATTGTTTTGCAAAGATATAAAGTATTTGTAAAAAACACTATCTTTGTATGAAAAGTTACCAATAGTACAGATCCACTAGATTCTTCCATACAGTGTAAGTTATATGAAATATACAACAGAAGGTCATTGAAAAGGACGTTCCCGGGGGAAAAAGGGAATGGGAAATACGGGAACGTCCTCAAAACATAACAATACAGAAATATGGACTTTCACAAGGGCGCATTTCTGTCTCTCTTATGCAACATTCCCTTCTATAAAAATATGGAGGAAATATCTGGAGAGGATATTATTATGTGGGAAATTTAGTTTATAGTCTTAAAAGCAATCTGATTGCATCAAAGTGATGAACGATAGGCAGTCCGAATATATTCTCCTACTGCATTGTCATCATTGATTTCTATGTATTTTTTCAATAAATCCGCAAATCCGGATTTTATCTGTTCCGTTTGCTTGTTCTCACAGGCTGTAGAATATTCATCAACAGCCATGAGAAAATCCTGCATTCGTTCATTCAGCATTGTTCCTCCTGTGCAAACCACATCGGAAATATAGGCTTGGATACTACCATTTTCTATGACAACAGGGAGGCGGTATTCCAGTCCCGATTTGTTGGCACGAATAGAAAGCACTTTTACTACGGGCGACACAATAGTCACCGTATCGGAAAAATCAAACTTTCCGTGGATTATTTCTACACTATCTACCAGCTGCCCGCTCGAAAAATCTTTCATATAAACCATTTTTCCTTCGAATTCGGGCAAAGGTGCACTGCCGTTAATCTCGTAACCTTTTATCTGATGCCCGGTGCAAGCCACTATCAGACATATTCCCGGAAGAAAAGATAAAAGTTTCACATATCTGTTCATTAAGCTCTTCATTCTTCTTTAAAAAAGAAAAGCCGTCCGCACTATCAGCTGAACGGCTTTCTCTTTTCATTCATACATTTGTATAATCATTCATCCTTAGAATCTGAATCCCAGTTTCACTACAGGCATTTCAAATATTTTGATATTGTGGTGACTGGCGTTATATTTATCAAATCCTTTCGGGCAAATCTGTATCAAGTCATAGCGGTAAGCCAGAGGGTGCATTTCGAAACCGAAAACAAAACCTTTGGCAATGCTATACTCAATACCTGCTACGGCAGCTACTTTGAAACCGTACATCTGACCGGCTTTACTTCCGGAAACATAGACCTGTGACGGAAGTTCTTCCGAGTCGTCACTATCCTTATAGGTGTCTCCGGTGTATGGTTCGGTTGTTTCAATGCGTGCCATCTGGAAGCCGAGTGCGCCTCCAAGATACGGATGAATACGTTCGTTGCGAGTCTTGAAATAGTAGTTGGAACCGACAGATACATACCAGTTGTTAGTCATCTGTGCATTGATATAACTTTGCGCAGGGATAATCATGTCGGGTACACTGTTGTCGCCTTCTACATAGTCTTTCTTAGGAGTGAGGCTGACGTTCATGCTGAACTGGAAATTTACATCCCAATTGTCAGACACAAAATACTTACCTTCAATTCCGGCTATATTGACCAGACTATTATTATTCAGACTCCCGATGTTCAGATAGCGGTTCAGATCGCCGGAGTTATCCTTCCCTCCATTGGGAAGTCCGACTACTCCTCCGTCATTGGAGAACTTGGGAAGCAGATAAGAAGTGTTTTCATTAAAAAACTTTCCGCTACCAAGCAGGACTGAAACCTGCCACTGTCCTTTCTTCGGGACAAACGACGCATCATCACTGCTGCTGTAACGCTGCGCCATTGAAGGCGCAGCTGTCATACAGGTCAGCAAAAGTAATGTGCATAGTTTTTTTATCATCTTGTTACTTTTACGTAGTTAGGGAATTATTTCAAGAAGATAGCAAGAAGTGCTTTCAATTGAGCGCTTGCAGCATCATAGTCTGCCTTGGCAGCATCATATTCAGCCTGTTTTACTTTGATATTTTCCTGAATACTTGCCAATGATTCAGTAATATAATCTGTATCAGTATAAGTACCTGCCGCTAATTTCTCTATATTTCTCTTAGCTTTAGCAACATCGGCCTTAGCGGCAGTGACATTTGCCAGAGCAATCATGTATTCTTCCTTAACCAAGTTTTTGATAGCTTCCAAGGAACCTAAATCACCATTAGTAAAGTTATTATTCAAATAAACAGTGATTTCCGTTTCAATCTTACCTTTGATAATTTCATTATTGCCGTATTCTTTTTGTACTGTTGCAATATTATCATTTACTTCTTTAAAGACTTTATCATAAGCAGCCTGGGCTTCGTCGTTAGCTTTCTTAGCTTTATCTACAGCATCCGCCAAAGCAGCATTTGCTTTATCTTGAGCAGCCTGCTCTACAGCTTTTTGAGCAGTAAATGCTTCTTTCAAAGCTTTGTAAGTTTCTACCTGATCAATTATAGCCTGTAGACTAGCCGTTTCTGCTGTTGCCCAAATCATCTTACCAAGAGAACCATAATTACCATTCTTCAAAGCGTCTACATGGTTACCACCAGCCGCAGCTATTACTTCGTCCTTAGATACTGGCAATCTTCTTGGATTATTACCTGAATTGAAATTATCGCTAAATACAGCAGAAGAAGCAGATTTCCACTTTTCCAATGGAGTCTTTACACTGGAATCTTGCTCTACATCTATTAATTTTCCAATATTTTCTTTACTAATTTCATTTGCAGTAGCAATGTCACCAGCATCCCAAATGATAAAGCCTAAATCTACTCCAACAACCTTTTTAAAGTTATTAGCGTCTGCTATCAGCCAAGCAGAGATTTTTTTCGTCTCACTTCCTTTTGTTGCAGTTGCCTTAGTAACTTGTGCTTCTTTAGCCAATGCATCCTTATAGTATGCAACTAAAGCCGTAGCTACAGCATCAATATTAGCTTCTTTTTTTCTATCTTCTGGTTTAAGTCCATTATATTTCTTTATTGCAGCATTAGCGGCTGCCTCTGATTTCTCCAAATCTATTTTCAGACTTTCATCATAAGCTGCCATTGCATCTTCCCATGCTTTATAATCTTTAGCATAGTTCTCTTCTGCTTCTTTTTGTGCTGCAAGAGCTGTAGCCAATTGTGGTTTGGCCCATTCTATATTTTCCAAATCAACACCTTTAGTAGCCTTATCAATCAGCTTAACCCAACCATCAATCTGACTTTGTGCTTCAGTAATTTGTATACCTTTAGCATAGGCAAAAGTACCAGTATTAGAATTATAACCAGCAACAGTTGTTCCACCAGATATTGCATCATTTAATCCTTTCTTTACACTTTCAGCCTCCACTTTCTTAGAATAAGCTGCAGCTGTTTTAGCTTTGTTCTTGTTAGAGTTCTGGTTATTTTTAGCAGTCTCCAACTTATTGCCAGTAGCTTCCAAGTCAGATATCAGTTTAGGATTAGCAACTTCCAGCTTACCTTTTTCAATATTATATTGTTGTTCCTTGACTTTTGCAGCAGCAATCTCTTCTTCCAGCTTCTTGACTTCTGCTTCCCAATCTGCAACAGTAGTATACTCATTATCCAAGATAGCTTTCAAGTTATCAGCATACTTCTGCGTCATTTCTAAAGCAAATTCTGCATTTTTCAATGCATTATCCAAAACCGCTTCTAAATTATTATCAGCTACTATATCAGAATAGTTAGCTAATTGCTCCTGAAGTTTTTTTAAGCTACCGGCTTTATAGCCATCCACAGACTGGGTAGGATCTTCAGTAATAAGATAAACATAATACTTAGTCGTAGAAGAATTAGTCTCCGTGCTTTCATCCGGATTTGTAGTAGTAGTGGAATTTGCAACTTCCGATGACAGAATTCTTTTGATAACAGTTGTTGAATATCCATACATTGCCTTGTCCATTGCTTGTTTTGCATAGGCGACTTGCGCTTGTACACCATTCAAACGAGCTTGTTCTTCATCTGTCAGCAATAACTTGGAAGCTTCAATCTGTTCCATAGCTTGCTTGTAAGCTTCCTGTGCTTTAGCAGTGACAGTTTCGGCAAGAAGCATTTTTTCCTTATACTGCTCAACAATCAATGCCTTTTCATTTTCCCACTTAGTTTTGTCAGCTTCCGCTTTTGCAATGGCAGCTTCCGCTTCCGCTTTAGCTTGTGCAGTAGCAGCTTCTTCCTTTTCAATCAGGAGTTGCTTCAACTGAATATTCAGTTCATGCAACTGCAAATCAATTTCTGCAGATTTATTCTGAAGTGCCAAACCTGCATTAACTAACTCTTGCTCTGCAACCTGTGCTTTTCTCAATTCAGCCTCTACAAGCTCAACTGCAGCTTGAGCTTTGATAAAATCAGACTTTGCTCCCCTAAGTTCTGCAATGCCTTCCGGTTCATCGGTATCAATACATCCCGTGAATGTCGCCGTCGTACCTGCCATGAGCAAGGTTGCGACTAAATACGTCCATTTTCTCATAAAAGTAAATTAAATGTTATACAATTAATAAATAAAAAATTTGTTTGTACTAATTCATGATTTATTTCGCTTCACTCCCCCTCTTCCCGTTACTTTGTAGGTAACGGGAAAACCCTTGTGCCTGCTCTTTTGGAGTAGTCTATACTAGAAAATAATACGATATATGACGAATCTTCTTACCCCTGCTTATGAGAAAAAGTAGAGGGGCGGGAAATCTATTGCAAAATTTAGACGTTAACAAAGCTCTAAGACAAAGAATCCACGTGTTCTTCTGTGTTTATTCCTATTTTGAGTAGTTTATTAGAAAAAATGTACGATTTTGTTTGGATGTTTTAAGAAATATGCTCATATTTGCAGCGTCTTTTCTCCCCGTTACCTACAAAGTAACAGCACTATTAATCAGTTACTTGCCACAAATATAGTTCCTCTTCAGCGAAGATAGAATCGTCACATTCGCTTCATCTATTTTCTTATTCTTAAAAGGTTTTAGATAAGTCTCTGTGACGATAATGGATGAATGTCCCATCGCCTCTGAAATAATGCCTGGATGTATCTCGCAATAATATGCCATTGTAGCCCAAGTATGCCGAGCCGTATATGAGCTTAAATCAGAAGTCAATGCAAGTACTTGTTTCAGCAACAGAAGCTGATAGTTAAAATTACGCAAAGCTATCTGATATTCCCTGTAGGTAGCTTCGGTACTTTCTCCGCCAGTCAGTATGGGAAAAAGATAAGGAGAAGCAGAATCGGTGTTCATATACTTTTTTATTAGTTTCATAGTTTCCGGCAGAAGCGTCACAGTTAGAAGCCGCCCGGTTTTTCTACGACGATAAGTAAGCACATTCCCCACCATATCCTGCTTTTTAAGATAGGCAAGATCTACAAACGGCATACCACGAAGCATGAACATTAAGAAAAAGTACGCGCGCGTACGTTGTAATTCTTCCCTTCCCTGATGAATTTGTTTGGGAAGCTCTTTCATCAATCGTTCCATATCCTCCTTTTCCAGTGCACGCTTTCTGTCAGCACGCGTTCCTGTATAAACATACCGGAAATGATGCGGTATATAAGATGCCATACGACGGTCAACCGCGCGGTTGTACACCGCCCTCAATGTACGCATATAGGTTGAAACCGTGTTCCAACTACAATCCTTTTCCCGCAAATACGTTTCAAAACTTTTAAGAAACTCCTGATTCACTTTCTTGAATGACAGATTCCTGCTCCCATTAAATGCAATGATAGCATTCATGCTACTCCTGTAAACATGAGCAGTTCCATAATTCCCACTTTTTCGAAGCCCTTCAGCTACTTCCTTCATAAATGAAATCAAATTCCCCATTTTTATTAATTTTAGTTATCACTCAAGCACGTCCCTGAAGAAAAGCGCCCTCACCGCAATTCCCCCCAATGCTCTTAATTCAAAATCTCAAAGTATCATCATACAAATATGATGAATTATGTTTTCTTTATATACACCCGATGTGTTCCTCTGCCATCAATCCCGATACCGGAACCGGGCGTATACGCCCATTGGCGCAATTCATTGGTAGCCGCCGTGCGCAGCAGACCTGTCAGTTTCCGGTATTCGTAGACCGTCAGAAAAGGATGTTCCTCCAGATATCTAACAGCCAATGCTAGTCGTTGCTCCGGTGTATACTTCTGTGAAGAGCGTTGCGACTTCCACGGAGCTCTTTCCAGCAGACATCTTCCGTTGATACGCCTCACCATCTTCCTGTCTACACGAAAGTTCACGCTCCCCACCACAATGCTTCGTGCGTTACGATGGGTTTCACCCTCTCCGGTCTTTTCGCGTTCTTTATCTTTGCATAACGCCAACGAAGGAGAGAATGTTCCGATACCATCCAGCTTCACAGACTTGCCTTCTGCCATCTGATGTGCCATTTCAATACCGATCTGTGTAATTACGCCTTCCACATCTCCGACATTAAAGCCACTGCTGGATGCTATCTGACGTATTAAATCCTCGGTAGATACCTGATCTATCATTGCAAACCGAGGATAAAGTACCTGTTCGCCCGTTCCATGAATATCGGGCATTTCTTCCATTACGTACATTGCCATAATACTAAAGTTTATTTGAAATATTGATTATTAATAGAAAACTTACTCGCTATAGGTAGAAAACTTGTTCTCCCCTACAGGAAAAGTTGTTTTTCCTATAGGACAAACTAAAACCGCAAGTTCTGGTTTTATAACTGAAACTTCTGATTACATAATCAAAAGTTCCGGTTTTATAATCAGAACTTGCGGTTATAGTTTTCTTACCAACAAAGATACGTTTTCCTGCCGGGATAAGCAAGTTTAATCCCTATGAAAAAGAAGTTTGATTACAATTCAGTTACTTATCACCGTTTCTTTACTTTATATCCTTTCAGGGTAAAACCAACTTCAAACAGGTTCAAAAGGGCTATCCGGATGTTATCTTCTATATAGGTCTCCATATTATCATATTTTGCAAAGTTGACGGGAAGGAGTCTGTTATTCCTCCTAAAGCTTTCATCCGGTATTTTACCCGTAAAACGTCCTTTCTTCTTCACTCCCCAACGAATGGTTTTACTACAAGGAAGAGGTATACCTATCGTCAGTACTTTTTCTTTAGTTACCGTATCGGTGATTCCATGTTTCCAGATACTGATATGGTTGGCTCCCAAATAAGTGCCGATATAAAGGACAACGGTCAGCGTCCAATCGTCCAAAGCCTCATCGGTTTGAATACCATTCACCAAATCAGAGAAATAGCCTTCAACCATTTCTCTGTCAAAACAGTTTAGTTCAGGCCATTCACATTTCTCAAACAGTTGATGCACATTGACAGGAACCAGTAAGGTGGTTATTTCTAACTGATATTTCATTCATTTCGTTTTTATATCATTGCATCTAAAATCGTCTCAAGTATCTTATCGACTATAAATATACAATTTTACCAGATCAAATACTAAAGAATAGAGCTTTTTTAAACCTATTTCTGAAAAAGAAAGGACTGTTTGATACACCCCCTCCTATGTAAACAGGGTTTATCAAACAGTCCTTTCCTCGCAGATTATGATTCGTCCGTTATTCTGTGGACGATCCTTGCTTTTCGTCCTTACGGCATTTCAGTTTCTATCTGGAATTTACGGCTTACTTTCATCAAATTGATGGTATAAGTGACTACGTTCTGTGCTTCCTGAACCATCGTGAGATACACCATGCTTACCCGGATGCTTCCTGATTGGCTTTGGATGCGTTGCAGTTCCTTACGTTTCAATAGTGAAAGCTGTCCGTTGAGGTCGTTGGCACGACGGATTTCTTCTTCGAAGTCGTTGTACTCGTTGTTTTCCATTTTCTTACGACACTGCTGAATCAGATAGGTGATATCTTCGGAAACATCGCTGAATTCACCTTTCTGGATGGCGTCCAATGGGTTGAAGTTGTTGTCGATATGTTCGAGGCAAGGTTCGCAGAGGCGGGAAATACTGTAGACCAATTCGCTGGCGAAGTCGTTGCCTTGATAGTAATAAAGTCCTTTTTCGAGTACGGTGTTATTGTCAAGACGACACATGGCGACGGTGCCCGAACGTTTCATCTGTTTGATGAGCTGTTTCTCAAATTTAGTGGACCCCATGGCACGACGCAATCCTCGCAGATTTTCATGAAGGAATGAAGTGACAGTCAGTTCGAAATTTGTTTCTGCATATTCCAATACTTTGGAAAGTTCTTCGCGGGTGTGCTTACGCATCAGTTGCAGGGCTTCTGTGCTGTCTGTGGTTTGCATCAGTTGCTTCAGCGTTTCGTTACCTTGTTCTTTCGCTTTGCGTTTCTTGTACATCACCTGGCTACGGATCAAGATGAATACAGCTATACCGATGAGGGCGATGATAGAGATGTTACCTCCATAATGGAGTACGAGAGCTACGAAGAAACAGATGGTGAAGGCGGCTCCGGCGGTGATGAACCAGCCTCCGATGACGCTTAATACGCCGGTGATACGGTAAACGGCTGAATCACGTCCCCAGGCGCGGTCGGCCAAAGAAGTACCCATAGCTACCATGAAGGTTACGTAGGTGGTGGAAAGGGGAAGTTTCAGGGAGGTTCCCAAGGCGATGAGCAGACCGGCCAATACCAGGTTGACAGAAGCGCGGACAAGGTCGAAAGCAGCTCCGTCGGCAATGATTGCTTCGTCTTTGCGGAAGCGGGAGTCAAGCCATTTTTTGCTGCCGTCCGGCATTATTCGGGAGATTCCATTGGCAAGTGTCATGCTGATGCGGACTACTGTGCGGGCGATCGGAGTACTTCCGAATGCTTCTTCTCCTTCATCTTGGCGGGAAAGGTCGACAGATGTTTTAATTACAGCATGTGCTTTTTTAGAGGTGCAGAGGGCGTAGACCATGACGGCTCCGGCTCCGATAAGAAAATACCACGGTGTTTTAGCAGGCCCCAGCAAGGAGGTCATCAGGAAGCCGTTCGGATTTCCTTCTCCGTTGGCGGTGTAATCTAAAAAAGAGGAGAAACCTGCGAGGGGAACGCCAATAAAGTTGACAAGGTCGTTACCGGCAAAAGCGAGAGCCAGAGCGAAGGTTCCCATCAGTACGACGACTTTGAAAACATTGATTTTCATCCAGTGAAGGATTTGCATCAGTACGGTGAAGAATACAAAGAAAACGGTGATTAGCATCAGTGTGTTGTCTTGTATCCAGTGTTTGTTTTCAGAGGTCATGAAGGAGCTGTCTTTCAGTCCTTTGATAAGCATGAAATAGATGATGGCAGTAGCGGCTATCCCCCCAAAGAGGGCGATGCTGTATTTCATCTTTTTCGTATAGTTGAAAGTGAATATCACACGGGCAAGCCATTGTACAAGCATTCCGAAGAAGAAGGCGATAGCGACGGAGACGAAGATCGCCATGATGACGGAGAGGGCTTTGTCGGTGTTTATGAGGTCGCCCAGACCGAGGGTATCGCTATTATGTACTTTGATAAGTGAGAGGGCAAAGGTACCTCCGAGTAGTTCAAAGACTAGTGAAACGGTGGTAGAGGTGGGCATCCCCATGGAGTTGAATACGTCCAGCAGTACTACGTCGGTCAACATGACGGCCAGCAGAATGCACATGATTTCGGCAAAGTAGAAGTGCTCGGGCTGGTAGATGCCGTGCCGGGCAATGTCCATCATACCGTTGGACAGGGAA
>ERZ773264.3631-NODE-3631-length-12092-cov-4.548725_pt1 | contig 12092 bp, 9 predicted proteins | sample MGYA00511910_ERZ773264 | MGnify/ENA primary metagenome ERZ773264 (study PRJEB29015, sample SAMEA2737739) | human gut metagenome | biome: human gut; feature: human-associated habitat; material: faeces | place: China | collected 2012 ... | reverse complement strand
GGAACCATTTAAGAATACCTTGCCGTCCACGATGTCGATCGTGTCGCCCGGCATACCGATGATACGTTTGACATAGTATGTTTTGATGCCTTTCGCTTCATCATCCGGATAAATGAAAATGGCGATGTCACCCCGCTGCGGATCTCCGAATTTGTAGCTTAACCGTGAGCCGATGACGCGGTCGCCAGCCATGATGGTCGTTTCCATCGAGCTGGTCGGGACTTCGCTGTTGGCGATGATGAAATGGTTGACGCAGAATGCGATAATAGCGGCGGCAACCAGGACCTGAATCCAGCTTATGACCTCGTCCTTGAGATTGAAGCCTTCCTTGCGGCTCTTGCCCTTCTTGGATTTTGCGGCATTTCCGGTACATGAAGCGTTGTCGTTCTCTTCGGGCGTATCTTCCAAATCGTGTTCCGAAGAGTTCTGGCTTGGCTGGTTGATGCCGATTTTTCCGGCGCGGAGTTCATCGAGCATCTCATCCAGTTCCTGATCGGAACGCCCGGAGAAATTGCTTCGGGACGAAATATGGTCTCTATCTTGATCTTCCATATATATCTCCTCTCTCTGCTGTTGCTGTCTGTGTGACGTTATCTTATGGCACTTTCAGTTCCAAAGGTGTCTGCTACGGCAGTAACGTTTGTGCAACGCATGAGCAGTAATGGCTACTGTAATATGGTAACCTTCTGCCATAATAGTGTATATGAGATGCCTTGATTTATCAAGTTTTTTCACGAAATTTCGGGAAAATTCATAAATGTTTTGAAGTGTATGATTGTATTATTGGGCGCGGGATGCTAAAATGAAGCTAAAACCAAAAACCACAAAGGAACGCAAGGGGGCGTATGTATGGATAAAACATTATACGATCTGATGGACTGGGCTGGAATTGAAGAAATTGTCTATTCGGAAGCGGCAAACCCGCACCGGATGCTGGGAGCCCATATGACGCCGGAGGGAATGCTGGTACAGGCGTTTATTCCGACGGCGCGCGATATTACGGTTAAACTTTCGGCAACCGGCAAGCAGTACCAGATGGAGATGGCGGACGAGACTGGCTTTTTTGCGGCGCTGATTCCGCGCAAGACTCTGGCGGATTATACCCTCCTTGTGTTTTATGATAATGGTACGTTAAGCGAGATACACGATCCGTATTCCTTTGCACCGCAGTTTACGGAATCGGATTTGAAGAAATTCGAGGCGGGCGTCCACTACAGCATTTATAATAAGATGGGCGCGCATCCGATGACGGTCAAAGGTGTGAGCGGCGTCTATTTTGCAGTCTGGGCGCCGGAAGCGATGCGCGTGAGTGTTGTCGGTGATTTCAACCTGTGGGATGGCAGACGCAGCCAGATGCGGCGGTTGGGAGATTCGGGCGTGTTTGAGATTTTTATCCCGGAGCTAAAAAAGGGCGCTGTTTATAAATATGAAATTAAGTTCAAGAACGGAGACCCGGCGCTGAAGGCGGATCCGTATGCGAACTATGCGGAACTTAGACCGAACACGGCATCCATCGTCTGGGATCTGGACGAATATAAATGGAACGATCGGGACTGGATGAAGAAACGGGCGGCGCTCGACACGAAGACGGCGCCGATGTCGATCTATGAGGTACATCTCGGTTCCTGGATGCGAAAACCGACCGAGGTGGATAAGAGAGGACGCGAGATTGTCGGATCGGAGTTTTACAATTACCGTGAGATCGCGGTCAAGCTGGCGGAATATGTGAAGGAAATGGGGTATACCCATGTGGAACTTCTGCCGGTCATGGAACATCCGCTGGATGCTTCGTGGGGCTATCAGGTGACGGGATATTACGCACCGACCAGCCGCTTCGGCACACCGGATGATTTCATGTATTTTATGGATTACCTGCACGGACAGGGGATTGGCGTTATCCTTGACTGGGTTCCGGCACATTTCCCGCGTGATGCATGGGGCATGGCGCAGTTTGACGGAAGCTGCCTCTATGAGCACAAGGATCCGAGACAGGGGGCGCATCCGCACTGGGGTACGCTGATCTACAACTACGGCAGACCGGGGGTTTCAAACTTCCTGATTGCGAATGCGATGTTCTGGGCGGACCGCTATCACGCGGACGGCATCCGGTTTGATGCGGTGGCGTCGATGCTGTATCTGGATTATGGCAAGAATCCGGGTGAATGGATTGCCAATATGTACGGCGGTCATGAGAATCTGGAGGCGGTCGAGTTCTTAAAGCATCTGAACTCTGTCTTCAGGGGACGCAAGGACGGCGCGATTCTGATTGCCGAGGAATCGACGGCATGGCCGAAGGTTACCGGTGACGTGAAGAACGGCGGTCTTGGCTTTGATTATAAATGGAACATGGGCTGGATGAACGATTTTCTGGGCTATATGGAGCAGGATCCATATTTCCGGTGCCACCACTACAATGAGCTGACCTTCAGCATGATTTACGCCTACAGTGAAAATTTCGTCCTCGTCTTCTCACACGACGAGGTGGTTCACGGAAAAGGTTCCCTGGTCAATAAGATGCCGGGACAGACGTTTGAGGACAAGTTTGCGAACCTGCGGGCGGCATACGGTTTTATGATGGGACATCCGGGCAAGAAACTTCTCTTCATGGGACAGGATTTCGCCCAGATGGATGAGTGGAATGAGAATGCATCGATCGAGTGGGAGCTGCTGCAGTATCCGATCCACAGCCAGATGAAGGAGTATGTGAAGGAGTTAAATCACTTTTATACCAGCCATCCGGCACTCTATCAGAAAGATTATCAGACGGAAGGCTTCGAGTGGATCAACTGCATGGATGCAGCGGACAATATCATTGCATTTCTCCGGCGCGGCGCGGATGAGACACTGCTCTTTGTCTGCAACTTTGCCCCGCAGCTGCATGAGAAGCTGACGGTCGGCGTACCGTTTAAGGGAAAATACAAAGAGATTTTCAACAGCGATGCGGAGAAGTTCGGCGGAAGCGGAAAGGTCAATCCGCGTATGAAGTCCTCGAAGGCAGAGGAATGTGATGGAAAGGAAAATTCCATCACGATCCAGCTGGCGCCGCTTGGCATCAGCGTCTTCAACTGCACGCCGACGGAGCCGGAGAAGAAAGAAAAACCGGCGAAGGCGAAAAAGACGACCCACAGCACTAAGAGTGTAAAAGAAAAGGCTGAAACCGATCTCCAGAGCATGATGGCGGATGCAGCGGCGGCATTCAATGGAAAAGCCGGGGGGACAGCTGCTGCGGCAGCAGAACGCCTGGCGGGTATTTCAGATAAGCTGGCAGAGGCGAAGGCGGGGCTTTCCTCCAAGATTATCAGTCTGTCCTCGATTGCGAGACGACAGGCGGGATTGGAAGAAGGTCTGGATAAAAAGGTGGGAAAAGAGTAAGTACAGGAAGGAATGAAATAGATGGCAACAGCGGCAGAGCTGACAGGCGAGGAGATCGCGGCGGTAGCAGAGTCACTATCGGATCCGGCAAATTTGAACGTGGATACGATGGCTGCGATCATGCACCGGATTGGCCCGGGGCTTATGGCATTGGGACAGAAGGTACTGGTGGCGCTCATCATTTTCCTGATTGGACGTAAGGTCATTTCGATGATCGAGAAGATGCTGTCCCGCTCGATGGAGCATGCCGGTATGGATGTGGGTGTGACTCGTTTCCTGCGGGCGCTGACCCAGTTTGTGATGAATGTCTTCCTGCTTTTTATGATTGCAGGGCAGCTTGGCATGGACAGCGCCTCGATTGTGGCGGTTCTTGGCGCGGCAGGTCTTGCGCTGAGTTTGGCGCTCCAGCAGAGTCTTGGAAACTTTGCGGGCGGACTCTTGATTTTAATTATGAAACCGTTCCGGGTGGGGGATTATATCATTTCCCCGTCCGGGGAGGGAAGGGTTTCGATGGTCGGGCTGGTTTACACGACTATCCTGACAACCGATAATAAAGCAATTACCATCCCGAATGGCACCCTTTCAAACTCAACCGTGACCAACGTGACGGCGATGGACAAGCGGATGCTGGAACTCAAGGTCGGTATCGCCTATGAGGCAGATATCCGGACGGCAAAGGCAGTGTTAGAGCGCGTTTACAGGGAACATCCGATGGTGAAGAAGGACGAGGACATCAAGGTATTTGTGGACAGCCTGGGCGACAGCAGCGTGGTGCTTGGTATCCGGGGCTGGGTAGAGACGTCCGATTACTGGCAGACGAGATGGGACATTCTGGAACGGATCAAGCTGTCATTTGACGAGGCGGGCATCGAAATTCCATACAACAAGATGGATGTACATTTGAAACAGTAGCAATCGTTTAAACAGTATAAGCAATATAGACAGAGGAACAACCATGATTGACAGAGCGGCAAAATTCGCAGAACAGGCGCATAAGGGCGCACACCGGAAGGGAACCAGAATTCCGTATATCGTTCATCCGCTGGAGACGGCGCTGATTGCGTCGATGCTGACGAACGATGAGGAGATACTGGCAGCGGCACTTCTGCATGATACGATCGAGGACACGGGTGTGACCTACGAGGATTTGAAACAGGAGTTTGGCACCCGGGTTGCGGATCTGGTCGCGGCGGAGAGCGAGGATAAGTCCAAAACCTGGATTGAGCGCAAGGGGCACACGCTGGAACATCTGAAAACAGCGAGTCCGGCGGAGAAGATCCTGACGATGGCGGACAAGCTGAGCAATATCCGCAGCATGGCGCGTGACTATCTGTTGGTCGGGGAGGAGCTCTGGCAGCGGTTTAATATGAAGGACAGAGAGAAACAGGCGTGGTATTACACGTCGATGATAGACCTTTTAAAGGACTTGAATGAGACACCGGAATATCAGGAATATGTGCGTCTCTGCGGCAAGGTATTTGGCGGGATCGCAGGGTGTTGTAGTTTACAAAATATATGAACGGCAGCATAAAAACAACATAGGATGACAATGAGAAACTGCAGCAGCCAGTCAGAAAGAATGGCTGTCGGAGAAGGATGGTAGGTTCTGAGATTTTGCGGAAACGGAAAGGTCATTCAGTTCAGTAAAAGGGGAAGAGACATGATTTTAAAAGATATTTGGATGGATGTAAAAGCGGTTCAGGAGCGAGATCCGGCTGCGAGAAATGCATTGGAGGTACTACTTTTATATCAGGGCGTACATGCCCTGATCTGGCACCGGGTGGCGCACTGGTTTTATGAGCACCATATGTTTTTCATTGCGCGCCTGATTTCACAGGTGGCACGTTTCTTTACATTGATTGAGATTCATCCGGGTGCACAGCTCGGACACGGTATTCTGATTGACCACGGCTGCGGCGTTGTCATCGGTGAGACGGCGGTGGTCGGCGACAACTGTACGATTTACCAGGGTGTGACGCTGGGCGGTGTCGGAACACAGAAGGGTAAACGTCATCCGACGCTGGGAAATAATGTGACGGTCGGTTCCGGCGCAAAGATTCTCGGTTCTTTCGAGGTCGGTGATAACTGTTCCGTAGCGGCAAATGCGGTTCTGCTCCGCCCGCTCGAGGAAAATACCACGGCTGTCGGCATTCCGGCGCGTCCGGTCAAGAAGGACGGCGTGGCGCTGCCGAAGAAGCAGAAGATGATCATCGGCGAGGACGATCAGCGTATTTTAGAGCAGATCGACGCGCTCCGGAAAGAGCTTCAGGAACTTAGAGAAGAGTCGGCAAACCTGCGGAAGGAACTGGAGGCAGTGCGGGCAGGACAGGAGAAAGCCTGACACAAAATTATTCATAACGCCCCTTTCGGCTGCATAAATTTCTTTGAGAGAAATGCGTGCGGTTTGGAAAGGGGCGTTTTTTATGATAGAGCTGATCAAAAAAGAGATACATATGAATCGGCAGAGGGGGACGGCGGTGTCGCAGCTGACGCTGGATGATGATTTTATTGTGCCGGATGCGCTGGATGATGCGGTGCAGATACTGCTGTCAGACGGGGAGGTTCAGATAGAAAATTCACGGATTCAGGGAGAAAAGGTGCTGATCCGGGGAAAGCTTGTGTTCCGGGTGCTGTACCGCCGGGAGTCGGGCGGGCTGCAGGCGATGGGCGGGGAGATTCCATTTGAGGAAACGGTCAATGTGCCGGAGCTTTCGGAGCGCGACTATACGCAGATCGTATGGAATATCGAAGATTTGAATATTACCATGATTCATTCGCGCAAGCTGAGCGCCAAAGCGGTGCTGACGCTTACGGTGCGGGCGGAAAGCCGCGTCGATGCGCAGGCTGCCGCGGACGTCGAGACGGATGATGTGGGGCTGCAAGTCCTGAAGAGAAGCGTTCCGGCAGCGACGCTTGCAGTGCGGCGCAAAGATATCTACCGGGTCCGGGAGGAAGTAAGCGTATCGGCAAATAAGCCGAATATTGAGACGATTCTCTGGCAGGAGATGCGTCTTCGGGATGTTTCGGTGCGCCCGTTGGATGGAAAACTGCATCTGGACGGTGAATTGTCGGTGTTCCTGATTTACAGCGGCGAGGGCGAGCACACGCCGGTTCAGTGGTTGGAGGAGAGTATTCCGTTTTCCGGTGAGGTGGAACTCTCGGAGGCGGTGGAGGAGATGATCCCGGCGGTCGGGGTCCGGATTCTTCATGCAGAGGCGGACAAAAAGCCGGACAGCGATGGGGAGATGCGCGAAGTGGAAGTGGAGGCGGTGCTGGAGCTGGACATCCGACTTTATAAAGAAGAATCAGTGGAACTTTTAAGCGATCTCTATTCGACCGGCTGCGAGGTCGTGAGCGAGCAGGGGGAGGTGTGCTTTGACCGGCTTTTGACGCGCAACAGCTGCAAAATGCGAGTGGGCGGAAGCGTTTCTTTTCAGAAACCGGATCGAATTCTGCAGATTTGCCACAGCAGTGGGATTGTCCGGCTGGATGAGAGCCGCCCGTCAGAAAACGGTCTGGCGATCGAGGGAGTGCTGGAAGTCAGTCTCCTGTATCTGACGGATGATGACGCGGCGCCGGTCGGGGCAATTTCTGAGGTTCTGCCATTTTCCGGCACGGTCGAGGCGGAGGGGATCCGGGAAGACTGCGTCTGGCAGTTGAATCTGGGGCTGGAACAGCTCGGCGCGGTGATGCTGGGCGGCGGTGAGGCGGAGGTCAAGGCGCAGCTCACGGTGGAACTGCTTGTATTCCAGCCGATGCAGGAAGAGGTGGTTACATCCGTGCAGACACAGCCGTTCGATTTAAAGCGCTGGGAGCAGCAGCCAGGGATTGTGGGTTATATTGTGCAGCCGGGGGATTCTCTGTGGAAAATTGCAAAAAAATTCCACACGACGGTGGATCAGGTGCGGGAAATGAATGAAATCGACGGGGAGGAAGCCGGAGCAGGGGCGCGGCTGCTTCTGATCAAAGAGGTAACGGCGGGTAACTGTTCATAGGTAGTAATTTTAGAGAGAAAAAATCGTTTCTGTTCACGGGTGGGCACTTTTGGGACCGAAAGTGCCGTAAGAAAACGTGGTGGCAGCAGGAATTTGCCGTATTGAAATGCGAAGCCACGGCAAATTCCGTTACTGGACACGTATGCGTGTTCAGTAACAAAATTGGAAATGGTCGGGCAGGTTCTGAGGATGGAAGGAAGGACGAACTATGGAAGAGAAAAAAGTTACATTTGAAGAAAAACTCACACAGCTTCTGGAATTGGCAAAAACAAAGAAAAATGTACTGGACAATAAAGAAATATTGAATTATTTCCATGGTGAGATACTGAGCCCGGAACAGCTCGATCAGATCTATGATTTTCTGGAAAATCATCATGTAGATGTTCTCCGGATGGATGACGATGAGGACATGGAGCCAGAACTTTTTGAAGACGTCGAGGAGGAGGAGCCGATCGACGTGGACAACCTGGATCTCAGCATCCCGGATGGCGTCAGCCTCGATGATCCAGTCCGGATGTATCTGAAAGAGATCGGAAAAGTGCCGCTGCTTTCCCCGGAAGAGGAGATTGAACTGGCGAAGCGGATGGAGCTGGGAGATGAAAATGCCAGAAAACGTCTGGCGGAGGCGAATCTGCGCCTGGTTGTCAGCATTGCGAAGCGCTATGTCGGCAGAGGTATGCAGTTCCTTGACCTGATTCAGGAAGGAAATCTGGGTCTTATCAAGGCGGTTGAAAAATATGATTATTCAAAAGGATTTAAGTTCAGCACCTATGCAACCTGGTGGATCCGTCAGGCGATCACGCGCGCGATCGCGGATCAGGCGCGGACGATCCGGATTCCGGTTCACATGGTGGAGACGATCAACCGTCTGATCCGGACTTCCAGACAGCTTTTACAGGAACTTGGACGGGAACCTACCCCGGAGGAGATCGCGGAAAAGATGGAGATGCCGGTTGAGCGTGTGCGGGAGATCATGAAGATTTCACAGGATCCGGTTTCCTTGGAGACACCGATCGGCGAGGAGGAAGACAGTCATCTGGGCGATTTCATTCAGGACGATCATGTGCAGGTTCCGGTCGATGCGGCAACCTATACATTGCTGCATGAACAGCTCATGGAAGTGCTCGATACGCTGACCGAGCGGGAGCAGAAGGTGCTGCGTCTGCGCTTTGGCCTGGACGACGGCAGACCGCGCACGCTCGAAGAGGTAGGACGGCAGTTCAATGTCACCCGCGAGCGGATCCGCCAGATCGAGGCGAAAGCGCTGCGGAAGCTGCGCCATCCGAGCCGGAGCAAGAAATTGAAGGATTATCTGGATGAATGATCTGGAAAGAAGAAATAAAAAGTAGAACACAGGAGAATAAATCATGCGGACAGAAGTAAAACTCTCGAAGCGTCTGGAACGGATCGCTTCTTTTGTACAGCCGGGCAGCCGGGTAGCAGATATCGGCACCGATCACGGTTATGTGCCGATCTGGCTGGTGCAGAAGGGCGTGTGCCCGTCGGCATTGGCGATGGATGTGCGGAAAGGCCCGCTGGAGCGGGCGGAAGAACACGTGGAAGAGGTGGGGCTTTCCGGGAAAATTGAACTGCGACTGTCAGACGGACTGGCAAAATTGAAAGCAGGCGAGGCAGATACAGTTGTGATCGCCGGAATGGGCGGAAAACTGACCTGCCGGATTCTGGAACAGGGACGCCATGTGTGGGAGAATTGGAGCGAGGGAAAAGAACGCCTGATTCTGTCGCCGCAGTCGGAGCAGGACGAAGTGCGTCATTTTCTGGAAGAACAGGGATTTTCGATTCTCCGGGAAGCGATGCTGACAGACGAGGGAAAATATTACATAGTGATAGAAGCGGCGCGAGGCACGATGCGGCCGGGGAGAGAGCAGGATTACCGTTTTGGAGCCGATTTGATCCGGAAGAAAGATCCGGTGCTGCTTGCGTATCTGGAGAAAGAAGAGAAGATGACGCGGCAGGTGCTGGCAGGGCTGACAGAAAATGATGCCCAGAACAAGAAGGAAACTTTAGAAGCCAGTGAAGCGGGAGAGACGGCGATCAGCCGCCGAGCAGCGCGCATCAACGAACTGACCGCCTATCTGGCGCTGATAGAGGAGACGAGACATGAAATGCAGTGAGATTATCAAGATCCTGGAAACACTTTCGCCGCGCAGCATGGCATGTGACTGGGACAATCCGGGGCTTTTAGCGGGGCGCAGCGGGAAGGAAGTGAAGACGATCTTTCTGGCGGTAGACGCCACAGATTCTGTGATTGAGCAGGCAGAGCAGGCGGGGGCGGATATGATTTTGACGCACCATCCGCTTATTTTCAAAGGAATCAAGCAGGTGTCCGATCAGAATTTCATCGGCAGAAGAGTCCTGCGGATGATTCAGGATGATATTTCCTACTATGCGATGCACACGAATTTCGACGCGGCGCCGGGCTGCATGGCAGATCTGGCGGCAAAGAAGCTGGGACTGACGGATTGTGAAGTTTTAGAGAAAATGGGAGAGACCGGAGACGGCACTTCCTACGGAATCGGATGCACTGGACGCTTCGAACAGCCGATGACACTGCGGGCAGCTGCCGAGCAGGTCAAGGAGGCATTTGGCCTGCCGTATGCGGCGGTCTTCGGTGAGCTGGACGGTGAGGCAGTGATTCAGAAAGCGGCGGTCTGCCCGGGCGCAGGAGGAAGCACGATGGGAGAGGCACTGGCAGCCGGGGCGCAGGTTTATATCACAGGAGATATCAGCCACCATGAAGGAATCGACGCGGTTGCACAGGGCATGGCGGTCATTGACGCCGGACATTATGGAATTGAACACATTTTTACTGAGTTTATGGAGAAATATCTGATGGGGAAGCTGGGAGACGCCGTGAAGGTTGTGCGGGAGAAACCGGCGTTTCCAATCCAGATTGTTTAGGGAGGGGATTACATGCCGGAAGTACGGATTGAGAGTGAGATAAAAACATATCCGCAGGGAACCGCCTACGCGGAGATTGCGGAGGAATATCAGAAGAATTACGAGAATGATATTCTTCTGGTCTCGGTAAATGGACGGCTGCGGGAGCTGCATAAAACACTGCAGAAGGACTGCCAGATGGAATTTATCACAGCGGAAGATACGGCTGGCTATCTGGCATATCAGAGAAGTGCCGTCTTTCTGATGATGAAAGCCTTTCAGAATGTGGCAGGCAGGGAAAATGTGAAAAATATCACGGTCTGCTTTTCTGTTGAAAATGGCCTGTATGTGGAGGTGGAAGGCAGGGTAACACTCAGCCAGGAGCTCTTAGACCGTGTGAAAGCGGAGATGAAGCGCCTGTCTGAGCAGGATCTGCCGCTGCAGAAACGGAGTGAAAATACGGATGAGGCGATGGATCATTTCCAGGAGCAGGGCATGTATGACAAGGCGCGTTTGTTCAATTACCGGCGGGCGTCGCGGGTCAATGTTTACCGGCTCGGCGATTATGACGACTATTTCTACGGATATATGGTCATGAGCACCCGGTATCTCAAATATTTTGATTTACAGATGTACGAGGAAGGATTTATCCTGCGTCTGCCGAACAAGAAGCAGCCGAAGGCGATTCAGCCGTTCCATCCGCAGAAAAAACTGTTTGATGTCCAGCAGGAGGCGGAAAAGCTCGGTCACAAGCTCGGTGTGTTTGACGTGGGAACACTCAACGATACGATCGCGCGGGGGCGCATGAACGACCTGATCCTGATGCAGGAGGCGCTGCAGGAAAAGAAGATCGGAGATATTGCGGAGCAGATTTATGAGAGCGGACGCAAACTGATCATGATTGCAGGACCGTCCTCTTCGGGAAAAACGACCTTTTCACACCGTTTGTCGATTCAGCTCGGCGCGCTGGGAATGAAACCGCATCCGATCGCGGTGGACAATTATTTTGTCAACCGTGTGGACAGCCCGCGGGATGAAAATGGAAATTACGATTATGAGGCATTAAACTGCATCGATGTGAAACAGTTTAATGAAGATATGGAAGAACTTCTGGCGGGAAAACGCGTGGAACTGCCGGTTTACAACTTTGTCAAGGGCGAGCGCGAATATAAGGGCGATTTTTTGCAGCTTGGGGCGGAGGATATTCTGGTCATCGAGGGAATCCACTGCCTGAATGATGATTTGTCGTATTCACTGCCGCGTGATAAGAAATTTAAGATCTATATCAGTGCGCTGACCCAGTTAAATATCGACGATCACAACCGAGTTCCGACGACGGACGGACGTCTGATCCGGCGGATGGTCCGCGATGCGAGAACGCGCGGTGCGTCGGCACAGGACACGATCCGGATGTGGGATTCCGTACGCCGGGGCGAGGAGCGGAATATTTTCCCGTATCAGGAAGAGGCGGATGCGATGTTCAACTCTGCGTTTTTATATGAGCTTTCGGTGCTCAAACAGTATGCGGAGCCGATCTTATATAGTGTTCCGCGTGATTCGGCGGAGTACAACGAGGCGAAGCGGCTGCTCAAATTTCTCGATTATTTTCTGGGTGTCAGCAGCGAACAGGTGCCGCACAATTCGATTGTGCGCGAATTTATCGGCGGAAGCTGTTTTAAAGTATGATTGACTGGACAAATGCCTGAAAATATGGTAGAGTTAGGATGTTTTGAGTAAGACAGATGGTCGCGGCTGCAGAACCGAAAGGCTGCAGGTGAGGAAAGTCCGGGCTTCACAGGGCAGGATGCCAGATAACGTCTGGTG
>ERZ773264.3610-NODE-3610-length-12170-cov-2.149402_pt1 | contig 12170 bp, 9 predicted proteins | sample MGYA00511910_ERZ773264 | MGnify/ENA primary metagenome ERZ773264 (study PRJEB29015, sample SAMEA2737739) | human gut metagenome | biome: human gut; feature: human-associated habitat; material: faeces | place: China | collected 2012 ... | reverse complement strand
AGAAGTGCCGACGTTGTCGGAGCAAGGATTCCGCCTACGCCTAAGAGGATCAGTCCAAGGTTGAAGCTGATGACAAAACGATAGTTGGAGTGAATTCTCTTCATCAGGCAGTTGCTCAACTGTTTGAGGATCACAAGCTGTGCAAGGTCATCCTCAGAAACTGTCACATCTGCAATCTCTCGCGCAATCTCCGCACCCTCGCTGATTGCGACACCGACATCTGCGGCAGAAAGTGCCGGGGAATCGTTGATGCCATCACCGACCATGATAACCTTGTGGCCATTCTTCTTCGCTTCCTCAACATAGCGGGCCTTATCCTCCGGCAGAACCTCGGAATAATACTCATCCACGCCGACTCTACGCGCAATCGCACGAGCGGTACGCTCGCTGTCACCGGTCATCATGACAAGTTTTTTGATGCCTGCCTCACGAAGCTGACGCAGAACTGCCTCTGCCTCCGGGCGAAGCGGATCTTCGATGCAGATCACGGCTACGAGCTCTCCGCCGATCGCCATATACAGGTGAGAATACTCCTCCGGAAGTGCATCAAACTTCGCCTGACCATCCGCCGGAATCACACACTTCTCATCCTCAAATACGAAATGATGGCTTCCGATCACGACGCGCTCACCATTGATCTGGCTTGCAATTCCGTGTGCAACGATGTACTCCACTTTCGTGTGCATCTCATCGTGAACAAGATGTCTGCTCAGAGACTCCTGAACGACTGCATTTGCCATCGAGTGCGGGAAATGCTCCTCAAGGCAGGCTGCGATTCTGAGCATCTCATTCTTGTCTCTGTTACCGAAGGTCACAATGTCGACAACAACCGGCTTTGCCTTGGTCAGAGTACCCGTCTTATCGAAGACGATCGTATCTGCATCTGCAATCGCCTCCATGAACTTTCCACCCTTTACGGTAATGTGATGAACATTTGCCTCACGGATTGCAGAAAGCACAGCGAGTGGCATTGCAAGTTTCAGTGCGCAGGAGAAATCTACCATCAGGATAGACAGTGCCTTCGTCGCATTGCGGGTCAGCAGGTAGGTCAGAGCCGTACCGCCAAGACTCCACGGAACAAGGGCATCTGCAAGGTTCTCCGCCTTACCCTCTACGGAAGACTTCAATTTCTCGGACTCTTCAATCATCGTGACGATTCGCTCAAAGCGGGTAGAACCAGCTGCCTTCTTGACGCAGATCGTGATCTCTCCCTCCTCAAGAGCGGTTCCGGCATAGACATAGGAACCCGTTTCCTTCTTAACCGGAATGGACTCGCCCGTCATCGATGCCTGGTTTACCATGGCCTCGCCCTCTACAACGATACCATCAAGCGGGATCATTGTTCCGACATGGACGAGAACCTCATCACCTTCTTTAACCTGAGAGATCGGAACAAGGACCTCGGTGCCGTCTGCCTTCAGCCATACCTTGCTGACATTTAAGGACATGCTTCGTGCCAGATCACCGACGGACTTCTTGTGCGTCCACTCCTCCAGCAGTTCTCCGATTCCAAGCAGGAACATGACGGAACCTGCTGTATTAAAGTCTCTTCTCAGGATCGAAACCGTGATTGCCGTTGCATCGAGAACCTCAACCTCCAGCTTGCGCTTCCACAGGCATTTGATTCCCTTAATGATATAGCGAACTGCCTTGATTCCCGTATAGACCGCACGAACCGGTGCCGGAAGAACGGTCTGAGTCACAATTCGTGTGCAGACTCTCTGAATCAGCTTTTCCTTATATTCTGCATTCAGCTCTCTTCCGCTGTCCTTCGGAACGATCTCCTCGAGCTGGTTATCCTGGTAGCTGAATTTCTGCAATCCTTCCAGGATGTCTTTTCTGTCTCCACTATAACAGATCACAGCATCTGCTGTCCGCTCATATACCTTTGCCAGAGTTACTCCCGGCAGATTTTCCAGATAATATGCCAGAATATCCGCTTCCCGCATCGTCATGTTCTTCTGCCACATATGCACGCGGATTCGTCCGGCAAGCTCATGTTTTACTGCAAATTTCATGTTGTTCTCTCTTTCTCCTTCTGCACAGTTACGATTCCCAATTCACGCATATCACACAGTCAATCTCATCAGCGACGAATTTTGCATCATTTGCATAAAAGAGGGGGCAATGTACGCCCTATTGTGCGACAGCCCCCTTTTTCCGTCTGATTTCAAGCGATTGCCCGTCTGCCGTGATTACTCTTCCTCTGCAGCAGTCTCTGCCTCTTCGCTCTCGTCCTCGAATACAACGTTTTCTGCCTCTGCACGCTGACGGTTGATCTCCTTAGCCTCTGCCAGGATATCCTCAGCATTCTCCTGAATGTTGGTAGCGGTGTTCATTACGCACTCTTTAGCGCGCAGACCAGCTGCCAGGCAGTTGATGTAGCACTTCTTTGCATCACTGCTTCCCAGAACCTTCATACCAGCAGTTCCGAACAGAACGCCACCTGCGAATAAACCAATCTTCTTTGCGCAATCTACACTAATCTTCATGATAAAATCCTCCTTCTTTATAAGACCAATTATTTTTTATTTTTCGGGGTTCGTCTCTCTTATTCTTTATCTGTGCTTATATCCAGTATAAACCGTCATCGCCAGACAAAGCATCATCGCCCAGGCCCAGAATCTGTGTTGCTTCATCCCTTTCTCACACCTCTCTTCTGTCACCCAAAACAGCAGTGATTTTTCGGTTTGTCCGAACCGTTAAACAGATGTTAGCACTCAAGATCCCTGTTAGTCAAGCCCAACTTTTATCAATAAAAAATGTTGTTTTTTGCTAACTATTGTGTTGTTTTTTGCTAACCGCTATGTTGTTTTTTGCTAACCATTTCGACAATAATTTGGACGCATACTTTTCCCAATTTTTCTGTTTTTTCTATTTTTTTGCCTTTCTTCTTTCTCTGTTTTTCTTTACAGTCCCCGTAATTCTGTACTATAATATTTCAAAGTAGGGATTGATAAATTACCCATTTCAGAAACAGATAGCTCAACAAAACAGGAAACAAAAAAGAAAACAAAAAACGATAAACAGGACAAAGGAGATTATTTTCATGGCAACAGTCATTTTGAAAAAAGGCGAGGGCCGTACCATCAAAGCCGGCGGAGCCTGGATTTACGATAATGAAATCAATGAGATCAATGGGGATTACGAAAACGGAGATCTCGTTCATGTAGAAGATTTTGACGGATACCCGATGGGGCAGGGCTTCATCAACACCCGCTCCAAGATCACCGTCCGCATGATGACACGGCGCAAGGATACCGTCATCGATGATGCTTTCCTTGAGATGCGCGTGCGCAATGCGTGGGAGTACCGCAAGTCCACAGTCGACACCTCCAGCTGTCGTCTGATTTTTGGAGAGGCAGATTTCCTTCCGGGACTCGTCGTGGACAAATTCTCCGACGTTCTCGTTGTGGAATCTCTCGCACTCGGTATCGACCGTCTGAAGCTGACAATCCTCGACCGTCTGAAAAAGATTCTCGCGGAGGACGGTATCACAATCCGCGGAATTTACGAGAGAAGCGACGCAAAAGTTCGTCTTCAGGAAGGAATGGAGCGTTTCAAGGGATTTATCGGCGAGCCATTTGACACAAAGGTTGAGATCATTGAGAATGGCGTTCACTATATGGTAGATGTTCAGGATGGTCAGAAGACCGGTTTCTTCCTCGACCAGAAGTACAACCGTCTCGCAATCCAGCGTCTCTGCCCGGGTAAGAAAGTTCTCGACTGTTTCACCCACACTGGCTCTTTCGCTCTGAATGCAGGAATCGCCGGTGCTTCCTCCGTGCTCGGTGTGGACGCTTCTGAACTTGGTGTCGCACAGGCAGAGGAAAACGCTTCCTTAAATGGTTTATCCGATCGCGTTAAATTCACCTGCGCAGATGTCTTTGATCTTCTGCCACAGTTGGAAGCGCAGGGTGAGCAGTATGATGTTGTCATCCTCGATCCTCCGGCATTCACAAAGTCCCGCAACTCCATCAAGAATGCCGTCAAGGGTTATCGCGAAATCAACCTGCGCGGAATGAAGCTCGTCAAGGACGGCGGTTATCTTGCCACCTGCTCATGCTCTCACTTCATGGACCCGGAGCTCTTCGCAAAGACGATCCGCGAGGCGGCAGCCGGAGTTCATAAGCGCCTGCGCCAGGTTGAGTATCGCACCCAGGCAGCAGACCATCCGATCCTGTGGGAGAAAGACCAGTCTTCTTACTACCTGAAGTTCTATATTTTCCAGGTATGTGATGAGAAGTAAGGGGTTGTATTGGTGACGACAAACTTGTTTTTTCTAATGCTACAGCACCTTAAATTTTTTATAATTTATTAATGGCTCACAAAAAAGAGCGTGCGAAAAATGATTTCTCATTTTTTCACACGCCCTTTTTTATAAAATCTTCCATTTTTCACCGAAACTCAGAATATAAATGTCCTGCCTGAAGACTTTTTCCTCTCGCATTTGCCATCTCGGTGACTGTCACCATCTGAAATCCTCTACGGGCAAGCTCTGGCACAATTCGCTCCACAGCATCTGCGGTTGAGGTATAAAGCTCATGCATCAGAACAATATCTCCATCCTTGACATGATTTAAGACGGCAGATGTTGTCTTATCAGCATTTCTTGTCTTCCAATCAAGTGTATCCACACTCCACTGAATCATCGGCATATGCGTATTCGCAACAACTGTCGCATTATGATTCCCCCCCGGAAGCCGAAGAAGTGTCGGGCGAACTCCGCAGGCACTCTCTATCGCATCGTTTCCCCGGTTCCTGAATCTGTCCCGCTCCAAGTTTCTGAAGATACTTGTGATTCATCGTATGGTTCGCAACCTCATGCCCCTCTGCAACCATTCGCTGAATCTCCGTCTTGTAAGATCCCGCACGGCTTCCCACCATGAAGAACGTTGCCTTTCCTCCATACTGTGCCAGACAATCCATAATTCGATTGCCGACAGACGGCTGAGGACCATCATCAAACGTCAACGCTACCATAGGCTTCGACGGATCAATCTGTCGTCCTGTGCCTGTCTGATCCTGTGTCTCCTCCGTTGCAGCAGCTGTTGTATTCTCAGCTGGCTGAGACTCCTCCGTCGTTGTCTCACTCACTGCCTGCTCTTCCTGCGTAGCTTCACTTTGTACTTCGTCCGTCTGTGTATCCTCAGACTTTGTACTCTCCCCCATTGTGATCACACGGGAGGTTGTCTGCTCCTGCGGTGCCGATCCAACGCTCGCCTGCTCACTCATCGAACCTGTACTTTCAGAACTCTCCGGTGTATTGCCGAGACTAACCTCCCCCTGCGCTTCTGCGGACGTTCCTGTTGTCACACCCTGTCCAACTGTAATCACAGCAGAACTCGCCCAAGCCGGCTGAACAGCAATCATGGCACATACTGCTGTTGCCAACATCGTTTTCTTCCATTTTCTCATAAATAAACTCCTCCTGAAATTTTAATTATCACTGCCTACATACCGTGTAATCAACAATGAACTCCAACAAAACAGTCCCCCACCTGTTCCCTCAAGCATACCACAAATCTCAGGAAAAGCCTAGCGTATGTATGGAATTTCACCCCACCCATTTTCACTATATTTAAGGAACAAGGCAATCCAGTTCACAATACCTTTGCGTGGGGCGAGGCGGTGGGAAAGTGCAGGCAAACCCGTGTGAGACGTCGGTGCTTAGGTCACGTATTTTGTGACCTTATGCACTACTACATCGAACCCCCTATTCTCATTTACCTCACATCTCCCATTTCTTTACATGACAGCACAAAAAAGCAGACACAACTCGGAATCTTCTCCCAAATTATGTCTGCAAATCTAATCCATTTCTGTATTACATCTCTGCGTCTTATATGCGATACATGTATATCTATATTTTTCACCATTACACATGCACAACGCACCTTACATCGAACCCTCTTTTTTGAACACAACCAGAACGGTCTTGATCAAAATTCTGAGGTCCAGTCCCATGCTCCACTCGCGGATATACTTTGTATCCAGTTTTACAACATCCTCAAAATCTGTGATATTGCTTCGACCGCTTACCTGCCACATTCCTGTCACACCCGGGCGCATTGCCAGACGTGCGCGGTGATGAAGATCATACTTGTCCCACTCATCGACTGTCGGCGGACGTGTTCCAACCAGACTCATATCACCTTTCAGCACATTAAAGAACTGTGGGAACTCATCGAGACTCCAGTCGCGAATATAGTTTCCAACGCCCTTCTTGATCGTTCCATCCGGCAGTTTCTTCGTTCCGATGATACGCGGGTCCCAGTCGAGCTTGAACATAAAACCATCCTTGACACGGTTCTGCGCCATCAATTCCTTCTTGCGCTCCTCTGCATCCATATACATACTGCGGAACTTGTACATCTTAAACTTCTTACCATTTTTTCCCACACGAACCTGCGAGAAGAACACCGGTCCCGGAGACTGACTCTTGATCGCCGGTGCAAGGAAAAGATAAAGAATTCCTGTGATCAGGCAACCTGCCAGACCACCCGCGATATCCATTGCACGCTTCAAGAATGCCTGCATCGGAGTTGCACAGTTGATGCTCGTCGTCAGCACCGTATAAATGCCAAACCGCTCCACAAACTGAATGTGGTCAGAAAAATCCTCCGACTTCGCAAGTCTTAAATGAACGACAACACCCATCTCCATAAACTGATCCATCAGCTTCTTCGGGCGCTCCTGTCCATCCGGAATATTTAAGAAAACCTCATCCACCCATTCTCGGCAGACATACTCTGCAACAGTATCCTTATTTGCGACAACCTGAATATCCCCGTCAAGCACATCTCCGACACGATCCGCATCGAGAATCACAACGCCGGCAATCTTGAATCCATCATAATTGTGATTGCGGATATTCGTAACCACCTGATCGACCATGCTGTTGACCGTCACAATAATCAGAGAACGTTTCGTCGAATCTGCCATATAGGCGAGAATGATCTTCTTCCAGAGGATTCTTGTAACAAAACCCAGGATTGCATACATAATCGCAATCATCAACATCATATACCGGGAATAAATTGAACTCTCCTTCGTCACAAACAGATAAAACGCCGTCATCAGAACCACGAGACAGACATGTTTGATCGTCGCCGTGAACTCGGAATAATAACCTCGCTTGAGCACATTTTTCATCGTCAGGAAAAATGCCATCACACACATATCAATGAGTAACATTGCAAGGTTTGTTGTCAAATAAATGCTGTCCCCATGTGCCGTGATTCCACCATGCCGAATCGCATAGGCGACCAGATAGGCAATCTGGAGGCAACAGAGATCAAGCGCAGCAAAGTCGAGATGCTTTAGCCAGCCTTGCATCTTTCTCTTGTACATAGTTTTACCCCCCCCCTAATTTTTTCTAATTCCCTTATTTTTATATTTCTGAAAAGTGATCTCTTGTCACTTTCTCAATAGACCTTATTTGATAAGGATTCTCTCTTAACAAAGAAAATGGGAAAGAACCTTGCAGGGTCCATTCCCACTTCTGCCTTCCTAACTTAACTCGTCAGGCAACAAGGTTTTTGATTTTCTCAGCTTACTTTCCAGTCTTTCCCTTCTTGCCTGCTTTTCCGTCATCTGACTGGCTGTTATCCCCTTCGCCGTATCTTCCATACTTGCCATAGTACTTTCCGTAACGACCATACTTGCCGTATTTTCCGTACTTGCCATAGTACTTGCCATGCGGGTCCTCATCCGGGCGAACCTTATTGAGCACAACTCCGAGAATTCGGCATCCACTCTTGTCGAGCTGATCCTTTACCTTCTGCTCCAGATGGTAACTGATGCTTCCGCTCTCAATCACCATGACGGCTCCGTCACACTTCGTCGCAACAATCGCACCATCGATGACAGCTCCCATCGGCGGGGTATCAAGAATCACATAATCATACTGCTCTGCACCGTAGTTGATCAGCTCTCCGAAAAGATCCTCCTCGAGAAGCTCTGCCGGATTTGGGGAGTACGGTCCTGCAAAAATAATATCAAAATTCTCGACATCCGTCCGATTGATCACATCCTCAAGTTTCTTCTGTCCGCTGAGGTACTGAGACAAACCGCCAACCTCTTTCTTCATCTGATAACGGCTTGCGAGTACCGACTTACGGATATCTGCATCGATCAGAAGAACTTTCTTTCCAATCTGTGCAAGAGAAACTGCCGTCACAACTGCAATCTGGCTCTTTCCCTCATCCGGAAGTGCACTTGTGAACATGATCTTTCTCACATTGCTTCCGCAGAACTGAATGTTGGTACGAAGTGTCTTAATAGCTTCGCGATATGCATAACTGCTCTCACCGGCAAGCTGTCCTGCCAGCTCTACGATCTGTCCGCTCATCACTTCTTTCCTCCATTCTCTTCTCTCTCATACTTTCCGTAATATCCGTACTTCTTTCCGCTTCCTGCATTCTCCCAGTCCGGAATCGATGCGAGAACGGTAAGACCGAGATACCTCTCTACGTCTTCCTCACTGCGGATCGTATCATTCATCAGAACGGTAAGCACAATCACACCACAAGCGATCACGATACCTGCCACTGCGCCGAGCATCGCATTCTTCTTATTATTCGGGCTTGTCGGATAATCTGCAATCGTTCCCTTCTCAATGATTTTCGGCGGAACCATCTCCATGATGTCACCAATATACTCAGAAGAGGTGGATGCAATCGAATCAGCAAGCTGTTTTGCGAGTACCGGGTCCGGATCGGTCACAGTCACGGTCAGGATACGGGTGTCAGACGGGTTGTCCGTCGTAATCTTTGATTTCAGCTGTTCATAGGTCATATCCAGGTGATTCTCAGAAATCACACTGGTGAGCACCGGACGGCTACTCAGGATTACCTTGTAATCCGCAGTCAGCTGGCTTCCGATCTGAAGATCTGCAAGTGAAGTCAGCGTCGTCTCCTTCGACAGGATGTACATCATCGCTGTGGAAGTATACTGAGGAGTCAGTACCAGCTTACTGTAGACACCGGCGATTCCGCCGCAGACAACTGCTGCCAGAATAATCGCCCAGAGTTTCTTCTTCATTGCAAGAAGAAGTTCAAGCAGGTCAATCTCTACCTCATCATTGTCATTATTCATCTGATTTTGGTTTTCCATTTTCTTCATCCCTGTTTTTGTATTTCCCCTATTGGTTCATTTCTCAACACTTTTATTGCATTTGTTCGCAGTAATCTTCGGAGCATCTCCTCATCCAAATGATTCTCAAGCCACTTTAGTGCCTCCTGAATCTTCGGTTCTCTCCAGTCAATCCGATGCATGTCCGTTCCCATCAGATGAATATAACCCTTCTTGACCTGGTTTCGACACCAACGGGTCTCTGCCTGAAAAATACTTCCATTCAGACTGTCATAATTCATCTGAAGCAAACATCCGCTTCGTCTCAAATCCTGAAGATTTCTCTCCTCTCTCAGGCAACGATATCTCTCCATATGTGCGACGATCGGCACATAACCGGCAGACAGAAGCTGACGGATTCCGCGATACAGATTCTGATACGGCACAGATGGATCAAATTCCACAAGAACATAACGGCTTCCATTTAAAGGCAGAGCACGCCCGTTTTCCAAATCTCTCAACAGTTCTTCCTTATAATAGGTTTCCTGTCCGAGATAAAGCTGAAAACTCGGCAGCTTCTGCTGAACCCGCTGTCTCAGTTCCTGAATCAATTCCTGATATCCTGTGATTCCACGCCGATGAGAATAATGTGGAGTTGCAACCACTGCACCGATTCCCTCTGCTGCAGCCATCTCCAACATCTTTAAGGACTCCTCCATAGATCCAGAACCGTCATCCACTCCCGGAAGAATATGCGCATGAACATCTACAATAACCGGCAGTCTATTCACGCCCTCTCCTCCTTTCTTTGATCGTGTCATGATGTTCTGAAAAGAATCTCGAAATGTGGCGGTTTTGCCACATTCCTAAGATAGCATGAAACATCTCAAAATTCAAGTTCTTTTCAGCATTTCCATTTTCTGCTTTGTTTTTCCTCAAAAACAAAGGATATTCCCGCCATTTCATCAAAAATTGGTGGAAATACCCATATATTTTACTCTATTATTTTGGTCTAAACTGACTGTAGGATTTTCCCGGAATCATTCCGCCGCGGTAAGATGCAAGTTCACTCACCGTCACAAGCTGGTATCCCCGGTTCACAAGCTCCGGAATCACGACCTCACTTGCATCTGCGGTCGCACTGTAAAGGTCGTGCATCAGGATGATGTCTCCGTCCTTCACATTGTCGAGAATCGTCTGGATTGTACTCTGTGCATCTCTTGTCTTCCAGTCGAGCGTGTCCACGCTCCAGAGAATTGCCGGCATCGAGATCGCTCCGACTGCCGCCATTCCAGCATCACTCTTCGCTCCGCCGACCGGACGCATCAGCACCGGAGTGATTCCACAGGCATCTGAAATCAGGTGGTTATTCTGCTCAAGCTGAGCCGTCAGTCCCGCCTGATCCTCCTTCGTCATTGCGACATGGTCATAGGTGTGGTTTCCGACCTCACAGCCCTGGGCAACCATCTGCTTGACGACATCCATATTTTTTGCGACCTGACGACCGACCATGAAGAACGTTGCCCGACCTCCATATTCTTTGAGTTTTGCAAGAATTCGCGCTGTGGACTCGGAAGAAGGACCATCATCATAAGTCAGGGCGATCATCGGCTTTGTCGGATCGATGTTTCCGGCGTAAGAATTACCGTCGGCAAGTTTCTTTGCCACCGAAATTCGGATTCCCTGAATCGGAAGACCGACACCATATGCACCTGCCTCTTCTCCATTTTTCATCCAGTCTGTCCACTGGTTATCCTGAAGAACGCTGTAAAGAATGTCATACTGCTCGGCAAGCTGACCCGTCAGCTCCATCGCGATTGCTTCAAGCGGTTCATTTCCGTCCGCTTTTCCGGACTCATTGCCATCCTCAACCCAGTCAAGCCATCCAGTTCCGCTCAAGTTTGCGCGATAGGTCACAGTTCCCGTCATTCCGTAAGGCTGACCATTCAAAGTCGCACGAAATGCGGTCACATACTTGTCTGATGGCGTCATGCAGTAGGAATTATCCGCAAAGAAACGGCTCCAGCCAATGTTACTTACAGAAACTCCGTAGATTGCACTGACTCCGTCACCACTCTCCTCGCTTTGTCCCTCTGCACCGCTCTGACCATCCTGCGCTCCGGCTCCAGCTCCGTCTAAACTTACCGAATCTGCATCGGACTCACTCGCATTTACCTCGCCTGACGAGACGACCTGATCGGAACTTGCCTTTTTTCCAAAATGCCCGGCAACTGCCATGACGACAGAGCCGATTGCCAGACAAAACAGGATCACTGCCATCACCAGCATGGCACGAATTCGTCTTGCACGGCGAATCCTCTGACGTCTCAGGCGCTCTCTCCTTGCCTGAATCTGACGTCTCTCCTCCTCGCTGAATCCGCCGTCTCTCCTCTTTTCACTCATCTGTTTCCCCCAAAGAATCGAATCAATTTTATCATTCTGTCTCTCCTTGATGCCAAATGTATGTAACGTTATTCGCTTCTTGTTTTTTCTATCATGAGAACAGTCTTTTCTAAATTTAAACACAGAAATCTTTTCCGAATTCAGAAATCTTTCCTATGCGAAAAGTCCCCGGCACTGTGTCCAAAAAGGCAGCACCGGGGACCTGTATTCTTGCTATATGATTCTATATAAAACTATGCATGATTCAAGATCGGAAAGCAAAACAATCGCTTACTCTTCCGGAGTGTTGTCCTCATCCGCACCGAAATCATCGCTGTCATCGTCGTCGTTGATGTCAAGAACCTCAACAGCCTCGGTATCATTCTCCTCAGATGTGGTTACGGTATCGTCATCATCCTCGTCCATCATGATCTCGTCATCCATCTCAAGCTCAGTATCCAGCTTGACATCGCGATAGTGCCTCATTCCGGTACCAGCCGGGATCAGCTTACCGATGATAACGTTCTCCTTCAGACCGATCAGATGGTCAACCTTTCCGTTGATTGCAGCCTCGGTCAGAACCTTGGTGGTCTCCTGGAAGGATGCAGCGGACAGGAAGGAATCAGTTGCAAGAGATGCCTTGGTAATACCAAGCATAACCTGCTTGCCCTCTGCCGGCTTCTTGTTCTCCTCGATCAGCTTCTCGTTCATAT
>ERZ773264.3608-NODE-3608-length-12177-cov-3.631331_pt1 | contig 12177 bp, 10 predicted proteins | sample MGYA00511910_ERZ773264 | MGnify/ENA primary metagenome ERZ773264 (study PRJEB29015, sample SAMEA2737739) | human gut metagenome | biome: human gut; feature: human-associated habitat; material: faeces | place: China | collected 2012 ... | reverse complement strand
AATCCATCACCGCATTGAATAATGGTATGATCAAATTCCCTGGTGTCATCCTGTTCGCCTGCCGAGATCACCAGGTCGTACAGACGACCGCTAACCGCATTATTGAGTTCCTTCCGGATGGAACCATGATCGATAAGGTATCCACTTACGATGAATATCTTGAAAGCGATGTTATGGCAAGAAAGCGTCAGGTTTACAACACAACTGCTGACGAAGAGGCCGATGATTAAAAACAATTAATCGATAAAAATAAGGGTGTTGCCTGGACTTTCTAAGTTCCGGTCAACACCCTTTGTTATTTCTATTCATTCATTTTGTCTTCTTATTCCTAGAAGGAGTCATAGAAAATATTTCCACTATTGTAATTGTAGGAATACTTACCATTCTTACCATAAGTATTGGCTTTCTCCGCCTCTGACTGTGCATAAGAGTCGATCAGAGAAGAACGGGTTGCCACACCATAAGCATAAGAACCTGTTCCGTTAAATAATTTCTTTACTTTGTCCATATCTGCACTGCTGAATTTGCCCGAATCAAAGGAGAGAATTCCCGTCTTGGAATCCACACTGATACCAATCTCTTCTAAATCCTTACTCTTGCCTGTCGTCAATAGTTTGAGCGAATCAACAGAATTTTCAATACGGCTCGATGTCGACTTTGCGCTTGTTGTCAGTAGATTGTTATAGTCCTCAACAAACGATCCGACTTTCTCTGAAATCTTTTTGGTATCGTAATTACCATTTTTCTTAACAAAAACAGAATCCGTCTTCGTCGAATACAATTCCTTTGCAGACGTAGTCAGCTCTTGTGCCGCTTCCTCCATATTGGCGATCGTCTTCGTAGAATCCTTGGATGTTGAGGTGGATGATGTCTTATCCTTAGAAGACGTCTTTGTGGAATCTGCATTCACCTTACTGTAGTAAGACTTCATCAGTTTTCCGTATGTTCCGCTCTTAATTGTTGCATAATCCTGCAGATTAATTCCGAGGAAATTGAATCCCGATGATGATCCAAGGCTCGAAAACAATGTACTGATTGATGATGAATCGTAAGAAGAAATGCCTCTCATAGTATCACTCCTTTGAAATAAAATGGTCAATCCGTGACCCTATCCTATAATATATATCGATCTCTACTTCAAAAAATAAACCCTTTTTTGTAATTTTGTCAAGTATATTTATACATCCTCAATCTGCCAGTCGATCGGCGCAATTCCATTCTTCTCAAGAAACGCGTTTGCCTGGCTGAAATGCCTGCACCCAAAGAATCCGCGGTACGCAGAAAGCGGACTCGGATGCGGAGCCTTCAGGATCAGATGCTTCGGGTTTGTGAGCATCGGGATCTTGCTTTGTGCCGGTCTGCCCCAAAGCATATAGACGATCGGGCGATCCTGTGCATTGACTGCCTGAATGATTGCATCTGTAAACTGCTCCCATCCTCTTCCCTGATGGGAATTTGCCTGATGCGCCCTCACCGTAAGTACGGTGTTGAGCAGAAGTACCCCCTGATCTGCCCATTTCTTAAGATATCCGTTATTCGGGATCTTACAGCCTAAGTCATCCTGTAATTCCTTGTAAATATTCTGAAGCGACGGCGGAATGTCTTTCTGATCCGGAAGCACCGAGAACGACAGTCCATGTGCCTGATGTTCGTTGTGATACGGATCCTGTCCCAGGATCAGCACCTTCACTTCACTAAGCGGTGTAAAATGAAGCGCATTAAAAATATCATCTGCCGGCGGATAAATCACATGTGTATTATATTCCTGCTTCACGAATGTAAATAAATCTCTGTAATATGCTTTATGAAATTCCTGATCCAATGCCGGCAGCCAATCGTTTGATATCATTGCCATGCTGCATTACTCCTTTTGTTTGTCATACTTTTAAACGTTTCACAAATTTTCTTGTTATGTATGAAACACATAGCGCTTTATCGTCGCACTGACACGCCACGGTTCGCGAGATAATTTTTGAGATCCATAATCTCAAGTTCCTTGTAGTGGAACAATGAAGCTGCAAGCGCCGCATCCGCATGTCCTTCCGTCAAAGCATCATAGAAATGCTCCTTCGTTCCCGCTCCGCCGGACGCGATCACAGGAATCGATACATTGTCCGCGATCATGCGGGTCAATTCGATATCATAACCGGTCTTCGTGCCGTCACAATCCATACTGGTCAGCAGGATTTCTCCTGCACCGAGCGCATTTGCTTTCATTGCCCACTCGATTGCGTCTAATCCGGTATCGATACGTCCACCATTCTTATAGACATTCCAGCCACTTCCATCCTCTCTACGTCTGGCATCAATTGCAACGACCACGCACTGACTTCCGAATTTGTCCGCAGCATCACTGATCAGACGAGGGGTATTGATTGCCGATGAATTGATGGAAATCTTATCTGCCCCCTCTCTGAGAAGTGCTTTAAAATCATCCACGGTACGGATACCTCCACCGACCGTAAACGGAATAAATACTTTTTCCGCAACCTTACGCACCATATCCACAACCGTCGCACGATGATCGCTGGAAGCCGTAATATCAAGAAAAACAACCTCATCTGCTCCCGCCTTGTCATACGCCGCCGCAACCTCAACCGGATCTCCCGCATCGCGAAGATTGATGAAATTAATGCCTTTGACCACTCTTCCGTTATTCACATCCAGACATGGAATAATTCGCTTTGTAAACATTATTCCTTACCTCCCAGCTGTGCAAAATTTTTCAGTATCGCAAGGCCCACATCGCCACTTTTCTCCGGGTGGAACTGGCATGCAAATATGTTATCCTTCTCAACCGACGCATGAATCGTCGTACTGTATTCTGTCGTTGCTTTCACAATCTGCTCATCCTTTGCCTGCAGATAATAAGAATGAACGAAGTATACATAAGGATGCTCCTCAAGTCCCACAAAAAGGCGTCCGTTATTCCGAAGATTCAAAGAATTCCATCCGATATGCGGGATCTTGAGTCCCGGCTGATCCGGAATCCGCCAGATTGCTCCGTCAAGAATATGAAGTCCTTCCACGCCCTCACTCTCATCGCTTCCCTCAAACAGAAGCTGCAGTCCCAGACAGATACCAAGAAACGGAGTTTCCTTTTCCGTCACTTCGCGGATTACCTTGTCCAGCTCATATTTTTTCAGCTGTCCCATCGCATCTCCGAAGGCTCCAACGCCCGGAAGAATTACTTTATCTGCCTGTTCAATCTCATGAAAATCTCTCGTGACAACACATTCCTGTCCAAGAAAATGAAGCGCTTTCTCCACACTCTTTAAGTTTCCTGCATTGTAATCAATAATTGCAATCATCTGATGTCTCCTATTCCAGTCCTAATGCTTTCAGTTTTGCGTGCAGCTGCAACGTATATTCCTTGCGGTTCTTTGCATTGTACATCTGCAAAGCTTCCTCTCCCGTCATATCATAATCTTCCAGAAGTGACTTAATGATCTTGCCGCCGAGCTGCTCATATTCCACACTGCAATTATAATCCTGCGCCTTCTGTTTATTTAAGTCATAACGACCATATGCACAGATCAGATTATCCATTGCAATATCATGCTTGCCATTATTTTCAAACACAAGATAATCCTGATATTTTTCCGAGACAACCGCTAACACCTGCAGCTGATTATAGAATTCCGTATCTTTCTCACGTATCTTCAGTCCCAGCAACTCGGAAAAAGCCTCAACAAAGGATCCTTTTCCATACGCATCCTTCGCCAGATTGATATTCGACTGATAACCAAGAAGATTAACTCCAACCATGATCAATCCGAACAGAGAGGCCACCATAATCACAATTGCGATTACCGGTCCCTTCGGAAGCGGAGGTGTATTGTCGATTTCCTTCGGCTTCTTTTCCTTCTTGGACTTCGGTTCCTTTACCTTTTTCGGTTTCTTTGGTTTCGGCTCCTTTTTCTTCTTTTCTTTCTTTTTTTTCTCTTTCTTCGGTTTCTTCTCAGTAAGCTCTCCCGCAGCCTCAAGTTCCTCTAAGATTTTCTTGTTCTCATCCGACATTCCAGATGTCTGATCCGTAATCTCATCAAGAACATCAGCTTCCGCTTCCTCTTCCCCGAAAAATAACTTAGAAAGGCGCGCTAAGAAACCAGTCTTCTCTCCCTTTTCCTTCTGCTCCTTTTTCTTCTTTTCTTTTTTCTTCTTGCCACGTTTCTTTTTATCCGGTTCGTCCGGCGCTTCTTCGCCTTCCATCTCCTGCTCCTGCGTGTCCATCTCCGCCTGCGCAAACGCGCCGATCGAATCGCCGTCTTCTACCGGCTTGTCTTCATCCGCGCTGGATAACAAATCCCCCAGTTCCGAGAGATCATCGGAATCGGAAAGCATATCCATCAAATCTGCATCACCCATTCCGGAGAGATCCAGTTCCTCCCCTTCTGCTGACTGCTTATTTTCCGATTCCGCAGCAAGTGGTGGCAGCTCATCCGGCATAGAAGCAAGACTATCATCAAACGCACCAACAGCGGCATCCATAGATTGCGACAAATCCGCTTCTTCTGCCATCTTCTTCTCCGATACATTCTCCTCCGGCACATCTTCTCCCGGAAGCGTTCCTTCAAATTCCGCATCCTCATCTACAACAGGTTCACTTGTTTCCTCCCCCTTCGATTCTGCCGACATATGGCCGATCATATCATTGATTGCCTCATCCACATCCCTGTCGTTCTCACTTTCCAGATCCGGGAAAGGTGTCATCATATCATCTTTTAGAAGTTCCGCCTCAAATTCCCGCAGGAAATCTTCCTCGTTCTTCGCCGTAATCTCCTCATCGCTCTCCGGCGCCCCGAACAATTCTCTCTCCCATTGATCCTTGCTGCTAGGAGGCTTCTGTTCCGCAGTATCCTCTATATCGTTGTATTCTCCATTTACAGAGTTTAATAATTGATCCAGATAATTCTCCGATGAGTGATCTTTCATAAAACAGTCTCCAGTAAAATATATTAACCAATTAAGGGATGTGATGAAAACACCACATCCCCCTACTCTCACAAAAAATTATTGATTTTTCTTTGCAATCAGTTCATCAATGGCTTCAACAAGACTTCCAATCTCAGGCTTTGTCAACTGTGCATCTGCACCGAGACTTTCGCCCTTGCGACGCATTTCTTCATTCACAAGAGATGAGAAAATAACAACCGGAATGTTCTTAAGCTTATCATCACTCTTGACCAGTTTCGTGAGACGATGTCCATCCATCTGCGGCATCTCAATATCCGTAATGATACACTGAACCTTTTCGGCAGGGTCTCCCTCTTTCTTGAATTTTACAAGCTGATCCCATGCCTCCTGACCGTTGGTTGTCACGATCAGATTTCCGTATCCCGCTTTCTTCAGACAATCTGTGATCAGACTGCTCAGCAATGCAGAATCCTCTGCGATCAGAATATTTGCATCACTTCTGGAACGTCCCTTGAACTCTTCCACATCATGTACACGAAGACCTGTTTCCGGACTAATGCTTGAAACAATCGACTCAAAATCAAGAATAACAACCAGCTTATCATCCATCTTGATAACACCAGTGGAAACGCTTCCGTCCTGGCCATTAATGGTAGAATCCGGCTTGATAATCTCATTCCAGGAAACACGATGGATACCGATTACCTGATCCACATGGAATGCAATATTAAGCTTATTAAAATTGGTTATAATAAACAAGCCCTTCTGTCCGTCATCTTCGATTCCCAGACAATTCTTAAGATTGATGACCGTAATCATCGTATCTCTCGGCATAAAAATACCTTCTACACTCGGATGTGCATTCGGCACCGGTGTAACCTTCTGATATGACAGGATTTCCTTAATCTTTGCCACATTAATACCGTAATGATTGTCCGCCAGAGTAAACTCCAGAATCTCCAGCTCGTTTGTTCCTGACTCTAACAGAATATTCGTATCCATATGTATCCTCCCGAATTCTTATATTGTTTTTATTATAACATAAAATAAATGCATTTTACATTTTTACCCGATAAGTTGTTCCGTCGATCTCCACCAGGAGTGTCTCGTTCGTAATCGACGACGCAGTATCCTTTGCTATCTCAAAAAGCATGACTGCCGATGTCTTCTTCCCGGCTTTCAGTTTCACCGTAGAGGAAGAAAGTTCCTTATTGCTGAACGTCATCTTCTCTCCGATTCGATTGCTTCCATCAAACATTCCATAAAATGTATTCTTCAAAGAAGATGTATCGTATTTTACCGTTTTCTTACCGGAATTGGTAATTACAAAGTTCATAACCAAAAGCGTATTTCCTTCTCCTGCATTCACGGAAAAATAGTTGCCTTCCTTGTATGCATCGGAAACTTTATATCCCTTATAGGTAATCTTAAGAGATGTATCACATCCAAGCGCATCCGCAAGAGAAACTTCCGGATAATTCGATAAATCCTCTCCACTTCCCTGTTCTCCACCGGATTCTGAAGCTGCCTGCGTATCCTGCTGCCCCTTCGAATCTTCCTGCGACTTTTGTTCTTTGTTTGTGGTATCCTCTTCCTGCGGCTTATCACTTGTCATACCATCCTTCTGACGGATGTTATGCTTACCGATCGCATATGCGGCGTACTGCGTGATCAGAGTTTCCTCATCCTCCGTCAGTTCATACATTTGCGTCCCACAGCCGCTGATCAGAAGAACCGTTGCCGACAACACCGCCAGCAGACGCATTCCTTTCTTCATATCGTCCTCTAAACCTCTTGTCACTTTTGCCCTATAAAACAGTTTTATAGTACCATAATTTGTAAAACAATACAACAATTTTCGAACAATTTAGCCCTGACTCTCCAATTCCATCCAAAATTCCACACCATCCTCATGATTGATGACACCGCATTTCTGATGAAAAGAGTCCATAATCGCCTTCACAATGGATAAACCAATGCCGCTGCCGCCATATTCTCTCGTTCTTGCTTTGTCTACCTTGTAGAATTTTACCCAGATTTTCTCAAGATCCTCCTCCGGAATCGGCTCACCGGTGTTAAACACACTTGTACGCACCAGATTATCATGATACGAAAAGCGGATTTCAATCCGGCGTTCCCCATCCGCATGGTTCATCGCATTCGTCAGATAGTTGGTAATCACTTCCTCCACCTTGAACTCGTCGCCCCACACATAGACCGGTCCATCATGATAAAACGAGATATTTACCTGTTTCTGCGCCGCCATAATCGAAGAAGACTGCAGGACACCATCGATCAGTTCCGTAATATCAAAACGCGCCATCTCAACTGTATCATTGCCAAATTCCAACTGATTCAAAGTCAGGAGTTTCTTTACCATCTTGTTCATTTTGTCTGCTTCGTCCATAATGACATCGCAATAGAAATCACGGCTCTGTGCATCATCATTGATGCACTCCTTTAAACCTTCCGAATATCCCTGAATCAAAGCAAGCGGTGTCTTAAGTTCGTGCGATACATTCGATAAGAACTCTTTTCTCATCTCATCGATCTGTTCCTTCTTTGCAATGTCCTGCTGCAGGCTGACATTCGCGGTCTTCAGTTCACTGATCGTCTCTTCCAAAGCCTCCGACATCTCATTGACCGACTCGCCAAGCTCATCTATCTCTCTGCTGACATGTGCAGACGAAACATATTTTGCATCAAAATCCAGTTCCGACATCTTGCGGGATATCTCAGATAGTGAGCGAATCGGGCTTGAAATACTGCGCGACAGGAAAATGATTGCGATCACGCTGAGCACAATCGCCCCTACACTGACTGCTGCAAAGAATTTATTTGTAATCTGCGCACTCTCACGGATACTTTCGAGTGCCGCTCTCATATACACATAGCCGCCGCTTGCGCGTTCTCCCATAAGTACAAGGTACTCCGTCTTAAGTCTTTCATCCGTCTGTCGAACCAGTGTATAATTTGATCCGGTTTGCAAAATCTGTATTTTACTTCTGTCAGATCCGTAGATCCAATCATCCATCTGCATCTGGAAACGCTGCGCGTTACTATAGGAAGTCCACACAAGTTCCCGATTCATATTCGTGATCAGCATATTAATATTGTTATCCGAACAAAGCCTCTCAAATGCAATATCATACTCGCTTGCATCATCGCCTGCACGTTCCAGTTCCTGCGTAACCTTATCAAAGCAGGTAAGCAAGCCTTTTTCTTTATTGTATATATAATATTTTTCCAGAAATGTGTTGTTTAGAAACCAGCACACAATTACCGTTCCAAGCACAATCCCGACCATCACAATGATCAGTTGATGGGACAGTGTTGCTTTTCTTTTCTCCATAGATCAGACCTCGAATTTATATCCCATTCCCCAGACGGTCTTAATATAATCGCCATGTTCTCCAAGCTTGCTTCTAAGCTTCTTTACGTGCGTATCAATGGTTCTCGCATCGCCAAAATAATCGTAATTCCAGACACTGTTAAGAATTCGCTCTCTTGAGAGCGCAATTCCCTGATTATCCAGAAAATAGTCAAGCAGCTCAAATTCCTTAAAACTTAAATCAATCGTTTTTCCGTCCAGTTTCACTTCATGTGCCGTCTTGTCCAGCACGATTGCTCCTGCTTTCTTCACCTCGGAAGTATCTCCTAATTTGTTGGTTCTTCTAAGGATTGCCTCCACACGTGCGACAAGAATCTTCGGCGAAAAAGGCTTCGCAATATATTCATCCACGCCGAGATCAAATCCCATGAGTTCATCACTCTCCTCACTTTTTGCAGTAAGCATAATGATTGGGACTTTGGAAGTCTCACGCACCTCCCGGCACACTTCCCATCCGTTCATCTTCGGCATCATCACATCAAGAATAATGAGTGCGATCGACTTATCCTTATAAAACAGATCAAGTGCCTCTTCACCGTCTCCTGCCTCAATCACGTCAAAATCCTGTCTCACAAGGAAATCGCGCACAAGTTTTCGCATTCTACTCTCATCATCCACTACCAGTATCTTTAATTTATCCATCTTATTTTACCTCCTGCAGCCGCTCTTCCCGCTCCATAAGCTCCGACTCCCGCTCATCCAGCTGCTGTTCCCGCTCGTCCAGTGACTTCTGCCATTCCTCGTATTTATCAATAATCTTATTTTCATAATTTAAAATCGTCACATTATCATCGCTGAAATACGTGATCGCAAACATTCCGATTATGATCATCGCAAACACAACCGCAAAAAACGTACTTACCACATATGCCCCATGGTAATCCCGGTTTTTCCGCTTCTGTTGTGCCTTCAGTTCTCTCTGTTTCTTTTGGCGGCGCTTTGCAGCCTTCGCTCTCAGTTCACGCTCCTCTTCGGGATCTTCCTCCTCGATCAGTTCCGGTCGGTATACCGGTATCGGGAGAATATCCTCGTTCTTGATATATGGAATCGTGTTTAAATATTCCTGCAGTTGCCGCAGGAAATCAAAGCCTACCGGCGTCACAAAAACTTCTTTTAATATCAGGCTATTGTACAATTGCAGCACGACATCCGGATCATCCATATCGGTCTGGCTCCTGATATAACGGATTCCTTCCAGTTCCTTTTGTGCCGTGTCCGCCTGCGTCTTTGTCTCAAACTCGTAGTTTCCTACTTTATACATAATAACTTTCCTTTTTTGAACATCCGTCCATGATAGTTTGCTATGCGACTGCGGTACATCTCTGATGTATCGCCCGGCCGGACGCTACATGATCATTTCGAAGAAATAATCACAGTTAATGATGTTCATCCCGTTCTGCAATCTCACCGGACTGATAAGCGCGGATCAGTTCCTTCAACTCATCAATGCGGATCATCATACGCTTACCATAATCCGTATCCCCCACAAGAATTCGCTTATCCATATATTCTACAGCTTCCTGATGCGATACAATATCAAGCTCATCTCTTACCGCCGAATCTGAGAAATCAAACGGTTCGTGAGCTGAAAGTGTCAGTCCGTACGAATTGTACGTCAGAGTGTATCCTGCAATACCGGTCTTACGGCGGTATGTCTTTGAAAATCCACCGTCGATCAAGATTAATTTACCGTTACATTTTACCGGACTTTCGCCTGCCATACGTTCTACCGGTACATGTCCATTAATAATATGCACTCTTCCATCCTTGAGTCCGAATTCATTCAGGATCTTATCTGCGGTCTCCGTCTTGTCAAGTAAGTGATAATACGCATTCTTGCTCTCATGATGCATCTTCTTATCATCCAGAAAATAGCGTTCAAATGTAGCCATCTTACTGCGTCCGTAGAGTGGTGAATTCGGCGCCGTCCAGATATACCACATCATATCCTGTCCCTTCTCACGCTCCTCCTTGTCAAGCGAGAAGAAAGCTTTACGGACATAAGACTCAAGCACATCATATAAAGCCTTGCCGCTGTACTCCTTGCCAAACACATTCACCTTGGCAAATGAACCATCCTCATTCATCGGTACACATCCGTGATACAGAAGATTTCCGTTGTAAATCTTATACATGCTACCGCGTTTTAACATAAGACGCACATGGCGCTGCAGTTTCTCGCAATGAATAAACGAAGTGCGCAGACGTTTCATAACATCCGCTTCCTCCGGTGTCAGTTCATATGGATTCTCCGGATCGATCGTAGGGAAATTCGTGTCCAGCATCGGATACTTCACGCCATCGATCTCAACCGTCTTATTTTCATAATCGATGCGATGTAACAGACAACGGTTCTCCATACCAAACTGCGGCCATTTCTGAATCAGCTGCCCCTCCAGCTTAAATCGGATGATTGCAATTGCTTTATGCATTTTGCGATTCATCAAAGTCTCTTTCTGGCTGCGTTCCTCTTCGGTCGAATTTTTCAGGACAAAACGCTCACAAGGATCATCTTTATACGCATCCATCGCAAAGGTTGCAAGCGGCACCATATTGATTCCGTATCCGTCCTCGATCAGATCCAGATTACCATACCGTATACTGGTCCGGATCACCGATGCGATACATGCAAGCTGTCCGGTTGCAGCACCCATCCAGACCATATCGTGATTTCCCCACTGAATGTCAAACGAATGGTACTTCTCCAAACGATCCATGATCAGATCCGGCGACGGTCCACGGTCATACACATCACCCAAAATATGCAGGTGATCGATAACCAATCTCTGGATCAATTCCGCCAATGCGACAATAAAATTATCCGTCTGTCCAAGTTCAACGATCGTATTGACAATCGCTTCGTAATAAGCTTCTTTATTAAGTACTTCCTGCTTCTCCGTAATCAGTTCCTCAATTACATACGCATAATCCTCCGGCAACGCTTTACGCACCTTCGATCTTGTATATTTTGAAGAAACCGTTTTGCACACCTCAATCAGACGGTACAACGTAATCTTGTACCAGTTCTCCATGTCCTCTTCCTGTTGCTTCACAAGTTCGATCTTCTTCTGCGGATAATAGATCAGTGTCGCAAGTGACATCTTGTCCGCTGTGCTGAGCGTATGCCCGAACACATCATCAATCTTCTTTCTTACCGCTCCCGATCCGTTGCGGAGCACATGGGAGAAAGCCCTGTACTCACCATGGATGTCCGACAGGAAATGTTCGGTTCCTTTCGGCAGGTAGAGAATAGACTGTAAATTTATAATTTCCGTCGATGCACGTCCGATCGTCGGATATAATTCTGCAAGCTGCTCTAAATAATGTAAACGTTCTCTTTCCATGATCTGCACCTCTTTGTTTTCGATATCGAAATTTATCATAACGGTTCAAATCCAACCTTCAAAATATCTGTCTTAGAATAGTTCCATTTTATCATACATTGTTATTTTTGGAAGTAAAACATCTATAAAAAAAGCGAGAAAAAAGAAAAAACCGGAGTTCAAAGCCTCCGATCTTTTCCTGACTGAATTTGACTATAATTTTTACTTTTTCAGTATAATTGTTCTTCCTCTTCCAAATCGAGTCCATTTTGTATGTAAATTTTTCGTATACTTTGTCGTTTGTGGCTCATTTTTGAACCATTTTTTCAAAAAAATATTGTCTATCCCGCTAATGTCCTCTAAAATATCCGTAAGGGGAAATTTTTAAAGGAGTTTTTATGACAAGAGAACAGTTAATCGAAAACTTTGCTGACAGTGTGGAACAGGAACGCATCGCTTTGGGTTATTCTCAGGCACAGATGGCGCAGGCACTTGATATGTCCCTCTCAACTTACAAACGAATCATAAACGGAGAAATCTCTAAGT
>ERZ773264.3597-NODE-3597-length-12213-cov-16.454598_pt1 | contig 12213 bp, 10 predicted proteins | sample MGYA00511910_ERZ773264 | MGnify/ENA primary metagenome ERZ773264 (study PRJEB29015, sample SAMEA2737739) | human gut metagenome | biome: human gut; feature: human-associated habitat; material: faeces | place: China | collected 2012 ... | reverse complement strand
ATTACCAACATCAAGAAGCATCCAATTTCAGAGAGAAAGTTGAAAAATGTAACATCTGAGCATTTACAAGCCTTCTTCGATCTGCTTTCCTTTGGTGGCACTTATCCAGATGGTTCAGAAAGAAAAGGTTATAGCAAAGATTACATTCGTTCTTTCTCGGCAGTATTACAGCAGTCATTCCGGTTTGCAGTATCACCAAAGCAATATATCACTTTCAATCCGATGCAGTATATTAAGCTGAAATACCAGACGGATGAGGTTGACCTGTTTTCTGATGATGACATGGATGGCGATATACAGCCAATTCCACGAGAGGATTATGAAAGACTGATTGAATTTCTACAGGATTACAATCCACCGGCAATACTTCCAATCCAGATAGCTTATTATGCAGGACTTCGTATCGGTGAAGCCTGTGGTCTGGCATGGCAGGATGTAAATCTTGAAGAACAGTGCCTTACAATCAGACGCAGTATCCGATATGATGGTTCAAGGCACAAGAATATCATCGGACCAACCAAACGAAAAAAGGTAAGGATTGTTGATTTTGGAGATACACTGGCAGAGATTCTTCGCAATGCCCGAAAGGAACAACTTAAAAACCGAATGCAGTACGGAGAACTTTACCACAAAAACTACTACAGAGAAGTAAAAGACAAAAACAGAGTTTACTATGAGTTCTATCATCTGGACGGAACAGAGAATGTTCCAGAAGATTATAAGGAAATATCCTTTGTCTGCTTAAGACCGGATGGAAGTTTGGAACTGCCAAGCACGTTAGGAATTGTTTGCAGGAAGATTGCTCAGAAACTGGATGGATTTGAAGGATTTCATTTTCACCAGTTGCGACACACCTACACAAGCAACCTTCTGGCAAATGGAGCAGCTCCGAAAGATGTACAGGAACTGTTAGGACACTCAGATGTCAGTACCACAATGAATGTCTACGCCCATTCCACAAGAAAAGCCAAGCGGGAATCCGCAAAGTTACTTGATAAAGTGGCAGGCAACGACTAAATAAAACTTTCCCTTATTTCCCTTACGATTATCTCATAAGGGCAAAAATAAGGGAAAATACATATCATTTCACTAATGAATGGGCTGGAATGTCTGTAAAATAGGGAAAGTTAGAAATATATTTCGGCAAACTTGAATTTATGGGATCAGATTGTAAGATAAAAAGCCTTATTTATTCCCTTAAAACCCACCCTTTTGATATGCTCTGGCAATAATATAGGATGGTTCATAATATGCGCTACAATTATAATTATATCACAAATATCACTATTATAAACCCTATATATTTCATCAACATAATTTTCATTCCAAAGAGCCGTATCAACAATCAATCGCTGATATACTTTCCCCATCTGTATTGCTGACGGGATCTGGCTCACTAATTCTTTATTCACATCCGAAATATCAAAATCGCCATTTTCTAATTGGTAAGTTTCAATCCAGTTTTTCATCTAAACTTTCCTTCTATTCTAGCGTTTTCTTCAGATCGACGTTACTATCCAAATTTAATTTATAGAATTGTATTTTCCAAGTAGCACTCCAGCAAATAAGATGGATTTTCATAATAAAGGCTGCTGTTATAATCATCAATCTTTGCACTGAGAAAAGAATTATATACTTTTATCAGCGCATCCACGATACCAATTTGTTTTTCCTGTGCCACCTGTTTGATCAAACGTTTATATACTTTTGCAATATCCCAATGAGAAGGTATCGCATATCTGCAATCCGCTACATTATCAAATGTTCCATCCGGGATTTTCGCTTCTTCTATAAAATCTTCGCATACCCTGTCAATATTGTCACAATGATAAACATCTGCCAGATCATAGATTTTCTGCAGCCAGTCTTTACCAAGCCAGTTTACAATATCAGCTCTCTTATTTTTTGTTTTTCTTGCAATATAATCAATCAGACCACATACAAAAAATAAAATCCAGCCCTTCATCTGTCATCTCGCGAAATTCTTTGATGTTTAAATCCTGATTTAAACGCACGTCATAAATCGACACAATTTTTGCATCATAGCGTCTTGCCCATCTCTGCGCCTGTTCTTTTATGATCGTGCAATAAAAACCAACGCCAAAATCTTTTATGTTGCGTCCTACGCAGATTTCCGGGTCTTCAACGGGTGTATAACCACCATGATAAACTGTCCTTTTCGCCATAATGTCTACTCTTTCTTCTACTCCGCCTCATGCATCTCCACTCCCGGCTTTGCCTCCACCGTATGTGTTGCCTCATAGAGTGACGCCGTCGGTGCGACCGGGCTCATGAGCACTTTTCCGGTTCCGCGGTACACATTGACGAGTCCTTCGCCGCTGACTGCCGAACCCACAAGCGTTTTCGTCGATCTCTCCACAGTAAATTCCAGACCAGAGGACCAGCAGACTGCAAGATTTCCGTCAATTTTTAATTCATCATTGTCAAGTTCTACCTCAATCAGTTCTTCATACGGCACGTTACTCTCCAATGCTGCGACACCTTCCCCGACCAGACTTAAGTTGAAAAATCCTTCTTTGCCAAGCACGGTCGATGAGATTGTTTTCCGCGCCGTCAGCTTATTTTTTACGGTTCCGGAACAGGCATAAAATATGCCATCCTCGATCGTCATGCCCTTTTCACCCCAGGATCCGACATCCACTAAGATCAGATATTTATAGGTAGGTTCTAACACCAGAATGCCGTTGCCGACGTATTCCGGTTTGACTGCTGTCTCCTTTGTGATCGCACCTTTGACCATCTTGCCGACAAAATCACCGACTCCCTTGATCCCTGTGGTTGCTTTCACATGACCTGCCATCCACTGCATGCTGCCCGCCTGGATAATGGCAGACTCTTTTCCGTTTAGTTCAATAACGATCTGGCGTCTGCGGACACCCATTTTACTCATAAAGTACTCATTTCTCGCATTTTCCGGCGCAACGGAGGCGTCTGACTGATACTCTAATACATGAAAATTTCCAAGACTGCTCACATATTTTCTTGCGTTGTTTTCTAAATTTTTTATATTCATTTAAACTCCCTTTCCTGCGCTGCTTTCTAATGAAAACAAGTTTTGCACACTGATCTCTCTATACTTTCTTATATATTTTGCACAAAAAAGCCTTTATTTTAGCTATCTGTGCAATGGTTAATTAAGTTGCAAACAATGACAAGCTCTTAATAATGGGCGAAAACTGTATCATTTCTGGTTCAACGTACTTCGTTTTCCAGTCAGAAAGGTACACGAAATAAAACGTCATCCTTTTTATGAAGGCGAATCTGTGTCCCATTCTTCCCTATGGCTGCTAACCTCTCATGTCTAACAGGATCATCTTATTTGAAAGAGTCCTAAATTCCTTCGTCCAGCCTACCCATAGTGGGGTGCCGCCTTTGCTCCTATCCAGGGTCATGCCCTATAAAGTATGTCTTAGCGGCTTCGCTCTGCTTTGTCATTGCCTAGAGAGCACTCCTGTAATCCAGCACCAATTGAATCCTTGGCGGACGTTATCTGTTACAGCATGTGCTTTTTTTATGCTGCTTCTGGTCTGATGATGTCCTTCCGGAACTTTTCTTCATCAAAGTCACAGCCTGTTTTCAATACTACATAGAAGATCCGTATCGCTTTACATGCAACTGCTATCTTTGCCTGCATCCCTCCGAGCGGTTTTTTTGTCCTGTTCCTGTAATAAAGGAACACATCCTGAAATGCGGGATTCCAGGTCATCAGTGCACGTGCCGACTCATACATTGTTCTTCGCAGTTTTCGTCTGCCCCTCTTACTGATTCTTGGCTGACCTTTCTTTTTACCGGAACTTTTCTTGACTATTTCCAGCCCTGCAAGCTTCTGTATCTGCTTCGGATCAGTGAAACGTCCGATATCACCAACCTCTGCTATAAAGCCAATCACAGTACTCATCCCTACTCCTTTGATGGCGAGCAGTTTCTCCACATTTGGTACTTCTTTTACTTTTTCTTCCAGATATTCATCTAATCTTTTTAGCTGTTCTGCTTTAAGGATGTAGTCATTTACAAGAACCCATATCTCGAGTCTTGCAGCTTCACCTGCTTCCAATCCCACACTATTCTGTGCAGCTTCTACCAGGGTCTGAGCCCTCTTTATTCCTGCCGCACGCACCTTTGCATCACGCCATATCTGATTGATTCCACCTGCACCGATTTTAAGGATATCTTGTGGAAGTGGAGCTTCTCTAAGAAGCATCAGTCCACTGGTTGAATCCCAATCGGCATAACACTCAAAATACTCTGGAAAGAACTTCTGAAGCCATCCCTGTATCTGATTTGACAGACGTACATGCTGCTTCATGATCTGATCTCTGCAAACAGAGGCCTCTCTGATTTCTGCATATACACCGCTTGGAAGATAAGAAGTTGAAAATCTTCCATCTTTCACAAGCAACGCTATTGTCTTTGGATCCTTTAAGTCACTCTTTTCAGGACTGTTATCATCCAGTTCCATACTTCTGTTTACTGTAAACGGATTAACAGTTACAAGCTGAACATCATGGTCTTGCAAGAACTTCTGAAAAGTAAGCCAGTAGCAGCCGGTAGGCTCACAGCCAACAATAACCTTTTTCATTTCAGTTTTATTCATGAGTTCCTCTGTCCATCGAAGGAAAGTAAGGAATCCCATTCCGGTGTTGCTAAACTTAAATACTCTTCTTGAAAGTTCAAACCCTCTCCAGTCAAACGCTCTGCAGAAGTGAGTTTGTGATCCAACGTCCACTCCAACAATTAAAGTGTCACTTGTTACTTGCTTTAGTCTGTCATTCTGTGTTAAATTCATTTTGAACCTCCAGTGTTTTGATTGTTTTGTTTACATCCGCCAAGATGCAACTCAATCATACCTTGAGGTTCTTTTTTATTCAATTGGCGTTATTTATGAATTACAGGAATGCTCCTCTTCCACATTTTTTATTAGAATGATTTCATTTGTTTCCTCATGCAAACACAGTCTACAACCTTTCATTTAAACATCTCTGTCAGCAAATTTTTGATATTTCTTTTCAACAAATTCTGTTATTTCAGACGCAGCATTTAAGGTAGCATTATATTGTTCTATATATCGATCAAACAATTCTCTATCATTAATTTGATCAATCACAAATCCAGGTCTCAATTCCGCTTTTTCAAAAAGATTTGTCATCCAAATATATATTTTTGCGCTTACATTTTTCTCATCAGCCGAATAATTAAATATGTACATTGTGTATGGGAAAAAACAATCCCATTTATACACATTCACTTTATAATTCTTTTTTGTTCTTACACTACTTTTTAATTTAAGAAGTTCATTTATTGTATTTACGTGTTCATCATATGCCCCTTCATAATCATCATGTACAAGCGACCTATCTACACACATTTTCAAACTTGCTCCATCAGGATCACCCAAAATCGCTGTTAATTCCCCACCTCTTTTCAACATATTAATTATATTAGCTTTATATTGAGCAATCATATGCCTCTGCCCCAACCCTAATATTCTTAAGCTGTTACAATTTTTGAAATCCTCTTTAAATTCTTCCGAACATGTTCTATACGGTTGATCAAAAAATTGCTCTGCTGAAATATGTTTCCTTAATTGATCAAAGTTTTGTGACTCCTGCAGCAACCTTCTTATATACTTTTCATAATTTTCAAAAAAGGCTACGGATCTCGCCTTCTCTAAAATTATAGCTGGAGCACGTTCTGGGCTTTCAAAAGAATACGGACTAACGATCATATATTCACCTGTGCGAAAAATCAAGTCTTTGGGTAATGTTTTACTAAAAACAATGCTAAAACCTTCATGTAAATTTTTTAATTGATCATCCTTCAATTTTTTATCTAACTCAGCAATATCTTTTTGAAATAAGCTATAGGTATCAAAAATCTTATTCCGAATATGATTTTCTGAAGCCTTCCTTTCCGCAATAGCCTCATGTATCACCTCATCACTATAAGGGTTTGCTAATATAACGTTTACTTGATATTCATTCTCCGCGCATAACTTCAATAAGCATGATCTTATTTCCTCATCTTCGAAGAAACCATTCGCATGCACCGCAACAATTGTTATAATTTTATCGTTAGAGGCATTAAAAAAATGTTTCCAATCATAAACGTTTAAATACACCTTACTCTCATTGTTATTAAAAATATTATTATATCCGGTTTTAAAGGTTACAATTCCATATTTTTCCTTCTTATCAGCATAATCACTTTCTAAAATATCACTTTTTGTCATATGAATTGCTAGAACAGTGGAAATCAATGCAGAAATAATCATGGTACACACATCAAAAACGATTTGCTCTATTGAAATCTTCGACGCCGTTCTTATATATGTCCAAATCATTATAAACAGAAGAGCGACAACTATTAATATAAGTTTACATATAGCTTTTCCTCTTCGATCAATTCTTTTAGACAGTGGTAATCGTAACATCTTTTTCTCCTTCACGTATATATTCAATATCCAACTTAATTTCTGTATATTTATTAACAATTTTACAAATATGTGTATTGACATTCGAAATACTATCCGTACTATCTAACACAAAAAAATTACTTGCACATCCCCATGCATGCCTCAAATAATTTTCCCTGAGAACTTTTAAAAAATCGTCATTTCGTTCCTCAAAGGTTAAATTTTCCCTTTGATCAAGTCTATCCCTTACTATATGCAAAGGTGCATCTAGACAAATCGTCAAATCAGGCGAAAGCGTATCTCCACTTACCTCTCTTAACCACTCCAAATCAAGTCCTCTTGTTTCATAGTAAGCATAATACGAGTACACATAACGATCTATGACCACGATCGTACCATCCTGAAGTTTCGGAATAACACACTTTGAAATCTGCTTATTCCTATCTTCGGATGACAAAATTGCCATCTCCTTCATCAATGCTTCTGTTCTTTTTAAAGTACTAAATAGCATATTCCGCAAACGCTTATTTTGATAATACTCTGTAGTATGTTGTTTCAAATAAGTTGCATTATAGCCATTCTCTATAAACGTTTTTACAAGCAACCTTGCGTGCGTTGTCTTGCCTACTCCATCAATTCCACATACCGCAATTAGCATTTTAGTTTTTCACCTCGAAACTACCTTGCTTCATTCCATCTTATAAATCCATCTTTATTATAAGATGCCACCTGTTGAAATTCATTTATAATGCCAAACTCATAATTTTGTGCTAAAAAAGAAAAATATTCTTGCATTTTTATATCCCGAATCTGCAAATTAGGATGTGAACGCAAACTCTCTCCGTACTTAATCTTATAGCTACAGTTATCTAACTTCATACTTTGCTCTACATCATTTATTTGCAAATCTGGCGTACCACAATGTTTCTTTCCTAACCCATGAGGCGTTAAAAAATACGACTGATTTTCCCATATTTTCAATTGTTTATTTAAAAGATTTTTATATTCTATTATATAAACATTCTCCCCGACTCTTGTTAATAATGGCGTTTCCATATTCCTTGTTATCATATGACTTCCCAAAAGCGCAATCTGTTCAGAGGGCATCCCATAGTGGTGATAATGCTTAGAATTAATAATATCCTCTGAATTATCCATAAATGATTCAATCATAAAGTCATGCCTATTCTCATTATATTGATATGTATCATAAGCAATTTTATTAAAAAGTATAGCCGTCTTTCCGTCCAAGTAACGGATATATCGATTTCTGCTATGAAACACTTTCATTTTTCCATAGAAAAAATTGCTTTCTACAGGATACAACCCATTATATCCGGTTTCAAATTCTGCCGCCGAGGAATGAATCATGATATACTTTTTATCAGTGTTCACGTCTTGAAGATAACTAATGAAATGATTTCCTCGATGAAAATTAGCCATATAAGAACTTTCATCTATTTTAGAAATCAATTTTTCTATTTTACTTTCCGTAAATTCTATACAATCTTTCAACTCATACAGTGAAACTGTACAGACATTCATACATATATCAATTGGTACAAACGGAATCTCCGATTGCCACAAAACTCCCATTCCAGTTGCAAATCCACCTGCAATTCTAATAACATCATGAGGAAATCCAAGATCCAGATTTGGTATAATATGTGCAAATCCACAATACGGTTTTTTATCTAAAAGATCATTCAGTATTTCTTCCGTCATTTTTAAATATGACGTTAATACAATTTGTGTGTCATCTAAAAAAGACATCCTACACCTCCTTAATTCTCCGAAAGTAATCTTGTGGTTCATGCGTATCGTAAACAACCGAATCAATCACCTCAAAATTTTCTGCATCTATAATTACGATATTCGCGCCTCGTGCGTTTGAAGAATATTCTATTCCATCAACCATAATCTTTGATTGATTTAGTTTTCTCCATGAATGAGATTCCAAATGAATAGAATGGTTATAACTAACACCATCCCAAATCATAGGTAATTCAGCCACATCAGATGCCGCATCCGTAATAACTACGCCTTTTAACATAAATCCACAATATGTGTACCATAGCTTTACCGGATATTTTTCAAAACCCAACTTATTGATATCTTGATGATTATTCGATGCTCTTATAAATCCAGGTGTGTCTCTTACTGCAATCAATACTCCAATATCTTTCTTATATATATTAATTGCATCAAAGTATGCTTTAACCTCTGTAATATTTTGAAAAACATCCTTCAACTTTATTTCAGCCGTCCTATAGCCAACTGCATTCACTAAATGATCCAGTCTTGCTGCCATAACGCTAAAACGATGTTTATTTTCAATTTCCATTCGCAATAACTGAAACTTTAACGAATACTTATCTCTTAAAGCATTTAACAACAACTTTTCATCAGGATGATTTTCACAGATAATCTGTATTGCAGCTTTTCCATATTCATCATATAATTTGTGATAATGCAGTCCACAAGCACCAAATTTGTGTCTACTATCTCCTAATACATAATCAGGGAACTCTATGACATGACAACCTTCAAATTCTGTCCGTAACACTTCATACATTTGATCCATTATTTTTTGAACAGAGTTCTTTCTTGCCGGGAACTTTTCATTATTAAACTTTAGAATCTTATTGCCATCAGTATACTCATCTACAATTTTATGTACGTGTATGATAATTTCTGAAACGTCATACACGTTCCTAATTCTTGCGCATACTCTTTTGGCTGCACTTGCGTACTCTTCAAACGGTATATCAGCCGCATTTATTTTCTTAACACCATCTATAAGTGTTTTGTATAATGCCCCCCCAGCCATAGAAAATGTATATAGCTTATGGTTTTCTGGTTCACCTACCTCAACCAGTTCCATTCGACAATCATTAGGATCAAGCAATAAATAGGATGCTTTCTCTTCTAATAAATAGTCTATTGAATGTTTATTTAAATCTAATTCAAGATTGCGTATATTATATGGAGACATAGCTATGCTATCTACCATATTTAAAATTTGCTCATCTTGTATAGCTTCAGAGACCAACGAGCACCAATTTACAAATCCTACAGCTCTCGTATGCTCTCTGTCATCAACAATTCCTTGTGACACACAATCTCCCAAAATTGCAAATCTCGTTTTTTTCACTTTAGTTCTATTCTCCCCTCATCTTGTTTACTACTCATCTACCGTGAAATTGTTTTGCATCCCCCCCCGGCTAGTAAACATGTTCCTGACATCACTTCGCCCAAATCCGATATTAAAAAGCAAATAATTTCAGCAATTTCCTCTGGTCTAATAACTCGTCTTATTGAATTGTCATTCCATGGTTTCCCACTACGAATTCCATCGGTATACTTTCCCAAACCTCCTAACATTCCGCCTTCCGTTGTTCCAGGTTCTACCCCATTTAATATAATACCGCGCTCACATAAGTATTTACCATATGCATGAACAATTCCAGATATAGCATTTTTTGATATCTGATACACTGACAACATATCTCGATGAGCACTAATTGATGAAACAACACATATATTTCCTTTAATTTTTCTAGCATGCATATAATTAGCACAATTACGAATCAAGAAAAATACACCCTTTAAGTTGGTATCCATTATCCGATCATAATCTGTCTCAGAAATATTAAAGCCTTTCCAATTTCCTCCGTCAAAATTCAACCCCGAAGAAATTATTACGCCATCCACATATGTATTGATTCTGCTATTAATCTTTTCAATAAATTCATTATGTTTACTAACCAGCGAAATATCGAAAGCCTCTACCAACACCCTTTCATCATTTATTTCTTTCTGAACATTATGTAACTTGCTTGGATTACGCGATGCTATAATGACATGCTCTACATTATTCTGTAATAACAATTTAACTGTCGCTAATCCAATTCCAGTTGCGCCACCAATAACCACAATGTTCTTAGGTCGTACATTCATAATTCATTTTCTCCTTAATCACAAAACACTTCAAAAAAAAGAGGTTGCTTTTCGTCCACACTCATAAAAATATTTATTTTTTCTAAAAACTCTTCTTTTGTGTGCGCTTCCATATATTGAAATCCAGTTGACTGAACCCATCCTTTCGCAGACGTATTGTGAACAGAAGTTATCGCTTTTAAATTATTGTTTCTTAATAATCCCGACCCATTGTTATTCACTAACAAAATTCTCACATTTGGACCTAATTGTTTATTCCAAATACTATTCATATCATAAAAGAATGATAAATCTCCTACAATCAAAAAACATAATTTGCCTTGGGATACCGCACATTGCCCCATAAATGTGGATGTACATCCGTCTATTCCATTTGTTCCCATATTGCAATACACTTCGACGCTGCTGTTTATCCAATATTTACGACATTCTATAAAGCTCTGCCCTACACCTAAATGTAGTAATGAATTTTCGGGAATCTTTGGGAAAAATATACTCTGCACATAATTTGAATTAAACTCTTGAACATCTGGCTCTTTCGTTTTTTCTTCAAGAACTTTCCATTCATTATAATATACTCCGTTGTTTATACTTTCCCCTGCATTTTTTGAAAACCATTCAAAAAATATGTCTTGATTCATTTCTATTACGGAGGTTAACCTAAAATAAAAGTCCTTTATTTTTCCATCCGAAGTAACGCTCCAATGTCTTATATTTTTGAGTCCTCCTCTTACTTTAAAGGTTAACGGATCATTCATAAGCCTTTTTCCGCCTACCGTTATTAGAATATCCGGAGATAACTTTCTGTTAAATTCTTCCTGCGATAAACTAAATAACATCCTGTACGGTTTTAAAGAATATGCACAATCTAAATTTGAAATATGATCTGCAATTATTGCGCAATTAAATTTTGATGCAAATGCTTCTATATGGCTCTTTTCATCAGAATTAAGCTGCGCATTCTGCCCATACACAATTAATATCCTTTGTGATTTTTTTAATTCGTGTAGCCACTCATTTAATTTATGTTTCCCGGAATTCAAGCCCACTCGCTTAATGCATGGATATCTATTAGGCGTTATTTTCCATGCTTCTTTAGATAACTTATTACCTATTCCGATGTTATCAATGGCAAAATTAATATGAACCGGTCCAAACCCATTATGAGTTGTTTCTAAAATACAGTCCGAAATATCTCTCTGACTCTGATATTCGGCTCGAAATCCGCCGCCCTCCGGTAATGTAATTTCTTTTTTCGTAACATCCTTAAACACTTCATTTTGAGGAATTGTTTGGTCCTCTCCCTGTCCATGATAGATAGCCATTCTGTCAGCGGTTATCATAATAAGAGGTACTCCCGTGTAATATGCTTCCGTAACAGCTGGCAAATAATTGCTTACGGCAGTTCCACTGGTACATACACAAACTACAGGTCTCCTTATTTTTGAAGCAATTCCCATACCAAAGTACCCAGCACTTCTCTCATCTGTCACTCTGTAAAGATTAAAAAACTCTTCATTATTCTCAAACAAGCGAACCAAGGGTACATCTCTCCCTCCAGGCGAAAGCACCACATCTCTAACCCCATACGCATATAATAAACTTCCTAATATTTTTAACTTGATAAACTCAGGATTTTTATTTATATCTGTTTCACTGCTGATTAAACCTTCTTTAGGAATTGTAGTAATATTACATGATGTAATTGGTTTATTGTTTTTTACAGGTACATTTATTGCATTTTTTAACCATTCTACAGATTCTTTTCTACCTTCAGCTATCTGCTTATTAATCGGAGCATAATCAATATAATCTAAATA
>ERZ773264.3589-NODE-3589-length-12244-cov-14.391172_pt1 | contig 12244 bp, 13 predicted proteins | sample MGYA00511910_ERZ773264 | MGnify/ENA primary metagenome ERZ773264 (study PRJEB29015, sample SAMEA2737739) | human gut metagenome | biome: human gut; feature: human-associated habitat; material: faeces | place: China | collected 2012 ... | reverse complement strand
TTTACTTTTCATTCGGTAATTCTCTCCATGCTTTTATGCCGTGATTGATTCTTTGGTCCTCTGGAGGTAATTTCATATAATCGCCATAGACAATCGACAAATATGTATCCGCATCTTTCATACCATAAACTTGAATGTTTTCAAAATCATACAATTTAAACTCTGTCATTAATTCCTTAGGCAGATATTTCAGGCCGTCCCCCCATGTGTTATTATTAATAAATTGCGATTTAGTTTTGTTAAATTTTTTCCAATATTCAATGTATTTGAACGTCAATTCTTTCAAAGAATAATTTCTGAACAGAAACTCAACGATTTTATGGTGAATTGGATTATTATATCCACATGTCACATTATATTTCTTTGCTCTTTTGCTTCCCCAAGCATGTCTGATATAAGATTTGAAATAGGCATAGCGAAGTTTTGTAAAATGCATTGGAACATTATCCCAGCAAAATACATCAACCCATAAATAATCCTCTTTAAATTCATTTCTATTACTTGATGCCGTATGATCCTCAACAAAAATATTCTTGTTCACAATTTTGATGTACGGTATATCATCATTGCCAAGTTCAAAACCTTCAGCATACACGTATTCATTGACAGAATTATTCCGTTCTCTTAAAAGGCAAACCAGTTTATCATATTGCTCTCTGGTTAAAGCAATATCAATATCATCATCCCAAGGTATAAAGCCCTTATGTCGAACAGCTCCTAACAAAGTTCCTGCAGTAATAGTATATTTAATATTATGTTCAACTAAAAATTCATGAACCACCTGCAGAAGTGCTGTCAACTCGCTCTTTACTTGTTTATCTGATAAATACTCTCTCATTATATCTACCTTCTATTTTCGTTATCTGTTTTTCAACTTTAGCAACCAAAACATCAAATCATATTTTTTATTATTAACAAGCCAAATTTTAAATCTACTTGCTAAATTGCAGTTGGATTTATCCACTCTGCTTGCCATATCATATAAGAGCTTGAATTTTTGAGTTTCTTTTATTTTATCTCTAAACTCGGATATCGAATTAACTGATTCTGCAATTCCAGCATACTCATTACACAACGCATGAAAGGAATACGCACATATTCGATGATCATCTACTATGTCAGACTCAATCAATGCTTTAACTGTATTCTCAAAATGTTCAAATTTCTTCACATTATACGAGTGCATCATGGAGTTGTTTAGTATTCTATAAACATAGAAGCTATCATTTAGGCAGATCATTGATTTTGCAAATTGCAAGCAATACAAAGAACAGAGCATATCCTCGCCAATAACGATTTTATCATCTACCTGCTCTTGTGCCTTTACATATATTCCTCGCCTAACGACCTTGCACCACAAAGAATATGAGATTATGCCTGGATTTGAAATATTTTTATCCGTAGGATCATAGATGAATTTATCCCTGACTTCTTCGTATTCTTTGTCTTGCAAGAGACCTTGCACCACAAAATCTTTGTGTAAAATCTTTTTGTTGTCCTCTAACGAATAATGACTAAGTATCACTATATCCGGGTTGAATTCATCTAACGACCTTGCAACACAAGTAAAATACCCCTGTTCAATATAGTCGTCGCTATCCACACAAATAACGTATTCACCTTTAGCAATCTTTGCTCCAGCCTTCCGAGAAGAGGTTAATCCACCGTTCGGTTTATTTATGATTCGCACTCTTTTATCTTTTTCCGCATATTGACGACATATAGAAAGTGAATCATCCGGAGAGCCATCATTAACCAGTATTAACTCGAAATCCGCATAATCCTGATTCAGAATTGAATCTACACACTGCGGAAGATACTTTTCTGTGTTATATATCGGCACTATTATTGAAAACTTCATCTATTTTTAATACTCCAATCAGAAAAACAATAAAATGATGCAGCTCCTCGCTGGCGTCAAAACTCATCTCGTATGTACACGCCGTCTATCTTGAGATATCAACCCTCTAATCAAGCAGTACATTACCGGTCCGACAACGTAATGAATTGAAACGGCATATGTCTCCGTCAGGCCGGATATTAACAATACAATAACTAAAGACTTAACTATGCTTTGATCTATTGCAGTGCACCGTTTGCAGCCGCTTAAGAAATCCTTAAAAATCAAAATATATGAAGCATATCCGATCAATCCGTTTTTTATTAGAATATTAACATAGGACATCTCTACACTAGATTGCCACCCAAGGAATTGTCTCATATTAGTCGTATAACTGAAACCTGTATTTGCATAAGCAATATCTGAGACACCAAAGAACAGATTCCTTAAATCTTGCAACAAATAATCCACAAGATTGCTCAAGCCACGCATACGGTACGCATAAGTATACACATTAATTAAAATATTATTATATATATATACGCCTATTAAGCAGGCACTGATTCCAGCAAAGAAAACAAATATTCTTTTTTGATTTTTTCTAAGCTTCAGAATTTTATCAAAATTTATCAGCAAAATCCAAATCATGCTAAGCGTGAGTGCGCCTTTTGAGCCACTAAGAACAATCAGCAAAAGGAAGAGTGCCAAAACGGTTCTTTCTTTATGGCCGAGTCTTTCGTTTCTCATATAGTATATATAGTTAAGAACAAACAAAAGAAGCCATATTCCACCACAATAGTTTTTCACCTGAAATCCAGACACATATAGTATTCCTACAATCGATTCATCTGATCCAAGTGAGAATCCTAATGTCCCGGTGATTAAGCCAATGAATGCAGAAAAAACAGCACCCCAAAAAATAGCATTAGCAGCAATTTTAATTCTCTTATTTGTAGACAAGATACTTTGCGACATCAATGCAAACGACATCAACGCGAATGAAGTCATCGCAATCATATAACAAGCTTTTGTCGGTGTCCCTTTTATAAATGCGCCAATTGACAACAATGATGTCAAGAAGAGTACTTTGATTGTTTCTGTTACGCTTACATGATGTTCCTTACTTGGCCAGTAACATAAAATCAATAATACTGCTATCCCTAAATACTCAATTAAGTCTCCGAATTTTGCACCTAAATATTTTCCGTTTCCAATTGTAATCAGAAAGAATCCCATAAAAGGCAAAATATCTTTCTTTGCGATTTTCATTTTTTAATATTTTCTCCTTCGGCAACATCGCCTTCACTAATCACCTTTCGGTAGTCAGCTATTCCCGAAATATAATACGAAAAGATTTTTGCCGCATATTTATAGCTTCCCATGCATTTTTTGCTATTTCGTACTGATTGTACTATTGCAAGGAGCCCTGAAATCCTTGGATACGCTGCTTCGATAAGTGCCCCTTTGTCCTTAAAATATTTTTCATTATATCCCTTAAACCAAGTTGAATCGCTCATATCAACACTTGCTATTCTGATAGGGGACTTATATAGCTTTAGACCTTTTTCAATTAATTCCTTTAGAAACAATGTATCCTCTCCGCATGAATACATTGCTCCACTTCCAAACAAGGTGTTAAAATAAACATTTTTACCTATAAGTGCTCTCTTCTTTATGGCGATATGAACCGATCCATATTCACGAGATTCTCTTTTTCCTACACGTGCATACTTTTCTATAGGCTTTCCTGATCGTTCGTCATTAAGTGCTGTTACATTGAAAACCAACGCATCCGCTTCCGGATGTTTTTGAAACTCACTTATAATATCTTCTCTATAGGTGTCTGTGTATACCATGTCATCATCTGCAATGCACAAAATATCCCCTGTGCATCTCAAAAGAGCATTATTTCTACTTCTTGATAATCCTCTTTCTGCAAAAGTATAGCATTCTATCTTATATCCATGATAAAATACGTATTCATATTTCACGCTATCTGCTTGATTTATAATCAATGCATCTGATGCAATGTGCATTTCATCACATAGCCCAATAATATCCGTCAAATTCATTGTTGCTACAAGTAGTTGCAGTCTAGGCACATTTATCCTCCTCACATCCCACAATAAATCTTCTATAAAAATTCATTATTTTCTACCAAGTTCTGCCGTCCCCTTCGACAAAACAACATATTAAATTCTTAATTAATCGTACTATTTAATCATAACAATAATACCAAGGCTGCAATACGCACCGCAGCCAACAACGATTTCGATGAGAAAATTTCTTCGTAATAAGGCTGATAACAATGGTCAAAATAGGTGGCATCAAGGCAAAATAGTCACTTCCGTATACTCTTCTTAATTCCACTTTCTTTTTTATTCAATTAAATTCTTCTATTTATAGAATCCCAATATGGTATTTTTAATTCATTACCGAACATCAAATCCGTTTCGTATGTTATATCCGCATCAAATCCAGAATTCGGTGACAAAGTGATTTCCCCGAAATAAATTTGTCCGTTAATATTATACAAATCGATACGCGCAAAAACAAAATCCTTAGATAAAATTTTTGCTATTTCTAACATTTTATCTAAGTTCTTTGGCATTGGAATTTTAGGATCAGGCAACTTATCATCGCCTTTGTTCAATGGAATGAAATTCCATTCTTGGTCATAGTATAAGTAAGATGCTTTGTGTGAATTTTTGCTAAATCGGTCTTTGCAAACCAATATGACATCCGGCTTACCATTAAAGCAATAAATCTTATAATCCATCGGAACATTTCCATCATCAGAAATGAATTTTTCGCAGAGAATCATCGGCTTAATGTTCTTATATTGATACTCGCGACCAATATAAAAGAAATTACTCTTTAAGGATTTTTCAATTTTTCTTCTCGCGTTTGCATGATCAAGTTTATTTTTGTCTGTACAAACTACTAATCCGCCAGAATCGTGATTGCATTTCAAGACAAATTGCTTTGGAAGCAAAGAAAAATCAATGTCTTCATATTTTTCCCAACTACCTAATAGTGGAATTAGATATTCCTCTCCTATTTTTTCTTTCACATAATCTCGAACCAGCAACTTATCAGACACGATTGATTGTAGCGGAAACCTATAATTAAATTTCAGCCACTGGAGCTTTTCATTCAAAGTCGTTGGATTATCCGTATTTAGTTTTCTTCCAACTCTTAACCGATAATAGAGCTTGATATAGCTTTTATCTGGTAGAAACTTTAGACTTTTTTTCACAAAAGTCATAACTTCATCTCTGTTCATAATCAATTTCCTTTTATATATTCTTCAATACTATTGATAATGTTAATTGTATTTGATTTATAGCTGTTATACTTTGTCTGTTGCACTGTATCAAGTGCAGTTTCCAAATCACCAACATCATGACAAGAGCATATCAAATTAAGGTCATCAAACTGCTTTATCAATTGGAGCTGATGATCATCAACATGCTCACCATATTTCGCGAGCCTCGGAACAGCTATAACCTTCTTTCCCCTCTTGACAGCTCCAATAATGGCTCCAGTGCCTCCATGTGTTATAACAATGTTGGCTTTCTCCATTTCATTGCTAAACTCATCCCTATCCAAAAACTTTTTATAGCTGAAATTTTTCGGAAGGTAATCGCTGTAGCCTATTTGTGCAAACACATCTTCTGCATCAACTGTCCCTTTTTCACACAGCTCATCAACAGCCTTCAGCAATCTATTAAACTGAAATTTCTGTGATCCAAGTGTTATAAATATCTTATTGTCCATTTAATAGATTCCTCCTAAATATATGGCTTTAGGATAGAATTTCAGCATTGGCTTCCACTGAACATAAAACTGATCCGCAAACTTGTAGAGCAATTTTCCGGTTTCGGTAGGGGAAGTAACTTTCGCAAAAGATTCTATGTAGATCAGTTTCTTGCCCATAAATTTAGAAATCAAGCAAATCGGTATCATTGCAAGAACTCCTGTGCAGATAACTACATCGGGTTTTTCTTTTCTATAAATGCCGATAGACTTCCAGGCATTTTGAATCATCCGCCAGATAAAATCTTTTTCTCGGCGATTGACCTGTTTCATATAATATGTTTTTTCGCCTTTTGCTTCTGCGCTATAATCTGTCTTCTCAGTAATGACAAAGCTATCATATTTCTCCATCAGTGGTTTTAACATCATGAGCTGCTCATAATGTCCGCCTGATGATGCCGCAAAACATATCTTCACGTTTTTCTTTTCATCCATCTCTCTACTAACCCACATTTATTAATCTCTCTGGAAAATATCGCGTGTATAAACCTTATCCTTCACATCATCCAAGCTCTTGTCATAGCGGTTTGCGATGATGGCGTGGCTCATTTCCTTGAACTTAGCCAGATCATTAACCACTACTGATCCAAAGAAAGTCTCTCCGTCTTTCAAAGTCGGCTCGTAAATGATTACCGTTGCGCCCTTGGCCTTGATGCGCTTCATAACGCCCTGAATAGAACTCTGGCGGAAGTTATCGCTGTTGCTCTTCATGGTCAAACGGTACACACCGATGGTCACAGATTTTTCCTGTTCCTTGTCGTACTCGTTATCCTCGTCATAACCATAATAACCAGCCAGCTTTAGGACGCGGTCGGCGATGAAGTCTTTACGAGTTCTGTTACTCTCGACAATAGCCTCGATCAGGTTCTCTGGTACATCGGCATAGTTAGCCAGCAGCTGCTTCGTATCCTTGGGCAGGCAGTAGCCGCCGTAACCAAAAGACGGGTTATTGTAGTGGCTGCCGATGCGAGGATCGAGGCAGACTCCGTCGATGATCTGCTGAGTGTTAAGGCCCTTGCTCTCTGCATAGGTGTCCAGCTCGTTGAAGTAAGCCACACGCAGGGCAAGATATGTATTGGCAAACAGCTTAACTGCCTCTGCTTCGGTGAAGCCCATAAACAGCGTGTCGATGTTCTCCTTGATAGCACCTTCCTGCAACAGACCGGCAAACTCATGAGCAGCTTCTACCAGACGCTCATCGTTCAGGTCAGTTCCAACGATGATGCGGGAAGGATACAAGTTGTCATAGAGAGCCTTGGATTCACGCAGGAATTCCGGGCTGAAAATGATATTCTTGCTATTGAACTTTTCACGAACAGAAGCAGTGTAGCCCACAGGGATTGTGGACTTAATAACCATGATGGCGTTCGGGTTATATTCCATGACCAGCTTAATCACAGCTTCGACTGCAGATGTGTCAAAGTGCTGAGTGTGGCTATCGTAGTTGGTAGGGGCCGCAATGACAACAAAATCAGCATCGGCGTATGCGGTCTTAGCGTCCAGCGTTGCTGTCAAATTCAGTTCTTTCTCTGCGAGGTACTTCTCGATATAGTCATCCTGAATCGGAGACTTGCGATTGTTGATCAGCTTAACTTTCTCCGGAACAATATCAACTGCAGTTACCCGATGGTGCTGGGAAAGCAAAGTGGCAATGGACAAGCCGACGTAGCCTGTACCCGCAACAGCAATCTTATAATTTTTCATTTTTCTCCTCCTACGCTTTTCAAATCTATTTCACATAGAGACAATATATTTTTAGACAACACAAATAGCGGATAGGCTCTTCCACCTGTCCGCTGGCTGTCACCCCACCCTCATGGTCGAGATTTCTTTCTGTGCGGCATTTCTGCCTCCCAAAAAGATCAGTCGTTCATTCTTCGGGTAAGAAAATATGAACTTCGGGGTGCGGAGCCTTTCATTCTCTGCCGTACCCTTGTCCCTATTATGACAGCCGCGTATTATATCTCCATCCCCTCTTCGATTGATTGTGGGAACCGTTTTCTGATGAATACAAGACATACGTGTTGCACTTCTTTCTTCAAATTCACTCCTTTATTCCATCCTCAACCACATTTTCACGCACTCTCCGGCAGAACTACTTTTCCAGCTCCCCCTATCAGTACCTCTTTCAATTTCTCAACCTGTTCCGGCTTCAGCTTTCCCGGTTCCTCCCGCAGCAGTTTTTTCTGCAGATACCACCATCTGCCCAGCCAGAAGCCCTCATCCGTTTTATACTTCGCTGGAATGTTCAAGTCGCCATACTTTTTTTGATATGCTTTCACGCATTCCAAGCGAGCCTCCCACTGCTCTTCCCGGGACAATCGAACCGTTTTCGCTTTTGCAGTCGGCTTTACCCACTGCATCCCGATGGTATCCAGCATTGCAATGCGTTCCGGAGTCAGTTTTGTGCGGACATCTGTCTGTTTCTTTCGGGCATGACGCAAGGTTGCGATCCATTTTCCAAGCTTGATGCCATCCTCAGTCACATAATTTGCTGGAACATCCAAATCGCCATGCACCTGATAATAGCGTTCTGCCGCGTGATATTGCTCCATCCAGCGGCGGTAGTTCCGTTCACCCCAGTTCATGCCGATCTGCTCCAAACGGCGGATCTGCTCCGGGTTCAAGAGGCCTTTCTGGTAAGCATCTTTCTGATAGGAGATCCACACGCCAAGCTTTAAGCCACTTTCGGTGATATATTTCGTCGGCACTTCCAGATCAGCATACTGCTCATAGTAGGCCGCCGCTTCTGCATAACCGCGCTCCCATTTGGCACTGACTGCATTCCACGCCATTCCAAGGGCATCCAGCTGGCGAATTTCTTCTTCGGTCATCCGGCCATTGGAACGATCTTTCCGCTTTGCCATGATCCAATGCCCCAGCGCAAAATCATCTTTCGCCTTGTATTTTGCGGGTACCAGCAAATTCCCCTGCTCTTCAAAATACGCCTTAGCGTGTTCTAATCCACGTTTCCACGCAAATTCTGCACGGTCATCCCAAATCATTCCGATGTTGTCCAATCGCCGGATTTGTGCCTCGGTCAGACTGCCCATCCGTTTTCCATTCCGGATCAGCCGCTGCAGCTGCACCCACGTGCCGAGATGCAAACCCGCCGATGTCGCATAGTCCACCGGCACCCGCAAATTCCTGTGCTCTGCGTAGTAGATGCTGGCCTCGGAAAAGTAGTGATCCCAAGTGGATGACAAGCTGGCCTGCAGACGCTCAAACAGCACCCGGCAATCCTGCACCTGCTCGACGACCTCAAAATGTTCGGTCACAATCTTGCTGCCTTCGCCATTGGCAAACAGGCGATGAACCGCTTCGTTGAGTTCTGACTGAATTCCCGAGATGCTGCTCAGACCCTCAAAATTGTTCACCACATCCAGAATCAGTGGTGTCTTGCTGTCTCCCGCTGTTAAAGCTCGGCCGATCTGCTGCTTGTAGATGATGGGTGAAATCGTCGGCCGGAACAGGATCACACCCGAAATGCCATCCACATGAACGCCCTCGTTGAGCATATCAATGCAAAACAGCAGCTTTAAACGTTTGCTTTGGTCTGCCTTGAAATCTGCGAATGCCCGATCCGTACCGGGATCGTCTGAATAAGCTTCGTACACTGCCACATCCGGATTGACCCCGGCGAACCACTCCGGCACATGGGACACCATCTCATCCATGTGCTCCTTGTTGGCACAGAACACGATGTACTTTCCGCTCCTGTTTGTGATATGATGAGCAAAAACTTTGTCAAGTCCATCTGCTTTTTTCAATGCTCGGCGAAGTGCATCCAGGTACTTTTGGTTCACATCCTGAATTCCGGCAGAGCGCAGATTGTTGATTCTGGTCTGATATCTCGCCAGCTCTTTCTGATACTGATAAACGGTCGTTACATATTTCGGGGCAGGCAAAATTCCCCGGACGATGGCTTCGCCCAGGGTCATTTCCGATGCAATGTGGCCGTCAAATAGTTCCTCTGCCATATCACGGTTGTTATCAAGGTAGCGGATATTGGTAGCACTCAGACCCAGTATTTTCGCGTCAGGGCAGAGCTTTAGCAGTTCCAGTGTGCTTGCACCCCAGCATTCGGCACCTACACGGTGAAACTCATCCAGAATGATATAGGCTGGATTCACCCCTGCAATGGCCTCTAGTTCTTCGGTTGCGCAGCACATCAGCTTGGCATAGGTATAAAAGTGTACATTTGCCAAAGGGAAATCCGGGTTCTGCCGCTTCAGATTTTCAATCTGAGTCTTAAAGATATACTCACTGGGTGACAGCCAGAAAATGGTATCAGCCGGATGTTCCTCGATGAGCTTGAACGCAATATAGCTCTTGCCTGTTCCAGTAGGATGCACAATGGCCGCTTTGCCGCACTCCTCCATCATCTGCACTGCTGCACGGTAGGCTTTCTCATTATGTTCAAACAGCTGCAACAGCACGCATCTCACCCCCAGCCGCAACTCCGGGGTATCTTCCATAGTAATAATGGAGGATACCTGCATTTCGACGTAATTGTATTAAATCGCCTTATATTTTATCATGAGAGTATAGAAGTTGCAATAGATACAGGCAAAGTAAAGCTGTAAGTCTGACAAAAAAACATCGTTTAAACTAATACTTTCTCTTAAAATTGGCTATTTTATCCCAAAATCATTTGTGAAAGAAATATCTTATCGAATAAGTGGTCAGTTGGGAGTCGAGTACAGGAGGGTTTGCAATGGCAAGGCGTGGCGAAAACATCCACAAACGGAAGGATGGTCGGTGGGAAGGACGGTACATCAAGGCACGCACGCCAGACAGAAGAATTTGCTGGGGCTATATCTATGGCACAACATACGCGGAGGTCAAACAGCGGCTCATTCATAAGAAGTCAGAGTATGGTGGATTTCAACTCATAGATGCCCACTTGACTTTCACAGAGCTTGCCGAGGCTTGGCTGCAGTCTGTCAAATGTGGGCTGAAAGAATCCACTTGTGCCCATTATCAGTACACACTGTACAAATATGTTCTCCCCATCTTGGGTACAGTGCCAATCTCAAGACTGGAAGAAAATATTTTGGAACAGGCCTTGCAGAAAATAATCGCGCCACCTGATGGACAGCACAAGGAACTTGGCTTCTCCTCTGCCAGAGAATGCCTATCTATGGTACGTCGTATTTGTAAGTACGCTGTGCATCTAAGGCTGATTCGACCGATGGAGTTATCTGTCCGTCTGCCGCAAGAGAAGAGCCATTCAATGACACCGCTCTCTGTAGTAGAGCAAAATCGGCTTCGCACCTATGTTTTATCCAATCCGACGCCCCGAAAGCTCGGCCTGCTACTTGGCATAGAATCCGGTTTGCGAATTGGAGAGGTCTGTGGACTGAAGTGGGACGATTTTGATCTGAAAACCGGAACAGTGCAAATCAAACGGGCGGTAAGCCGAATTCCCTGTGGTGACGGACATACCAAAATTGTGATCCAGACACCCAAAACTCGTACATCCCGACGGGAGATCCCACTCTCAAAGCACATGGTCCAGGCACTCAAGATTCTTCAAAAAAGTTACCCATCGGATGCGTGGTTCTTATCAGGCAACACGATTAAACCTGTAGAGCCGCGCTGTTATCGGAAGAGTATCAAAACCTATCTGAAACAGGCGGCAGTACATCAGGTACGCCCTCATGTTCTCCGTCATACTTTTGCCACTACCTGTCTGCAGTCGGGATGTGACATCAAGACTCTCAGTGAGCTATTGGGTCACGTAAATGCCAATATCACCCTGCAGCGGTATGTGCATTCTGATTTATCACGAAAACGGCGGGAGATTCAACGCATCTTTTCAAGAAGATAGAGCGTCCATCCGCAGTCAGGCCAATCAAAAATCAGCAGGATATCACTGTATCTTGGCAGTATTCTTCCATTATTACTATGGAAGATACCTTTTTTATTTTTGAAACGCTCACTTCCAGATTCATTACGCGATTGCGTACTGTCAAAAGGATAGAACATTTCAGCTTTATACGCAAGTGCGTATACGTGGGTGCGCACATCTCTATACAATTTCATTAGAGGTGATGCTGCATGACAGTAAAGGATGCTGTTGTCAAACGTTTCGAACAGCTTTGCGATCAACGAGGAATTCGGCCCAACGAACTGGCCAATCTTTCCGGGGTCACGCCGTCCACAGTCTACAGTATGCTTGACCCTGCTCGCCAGCGGATTTCCATTGCTACTATTAAGAAGTTATGTGACGGTCTTGAGATCACACTTGGCCAATTTTTCTCCTGCACGCTTTTTGATGACTTAGATCAGGAACTACAATAAATAAAAACCGCTGACAGCCTGCAATCTGCAAGACTATCAGCGGTTTTATTGTCATTCAAGGCTCTTACAAAATGGTGTAATTGTGGTGTAGTAAGCCACTCAAAACGCAAGTTTTCAATTTAGTATCGTTATTATTTCGCATTTTCAAAGATGTTGCCGTGGCAGATGAGAAGCACTTTCGTCATGTCAAAATATTTCCTTATATCGTATCATTTTGAATTTTGCACACATGCGTGCAAAATTCAGTTCTGCTTCAAGAACTCCCGCAGCACATCCTCT
>ERZ773264.3585-NODE-3585-length-12259-cov-3.079072_pt1 | contig 12259 bp, 13 predicted proteins | sample MGYA00511910_ERZ773264 | MGnify/ENA primary metagenome ERZ773264 (study PRJEB29015, sample SAMEA2737739) | human gut metagenome | biome: human gut; feature: human-associated habitat; material: faeces | place: China | collected 2012 ... | reverse complement strand
TTTATTACAGTTTGCTAAGATGGGTTCCGTTTATATGGAAAATGTTGTTGGAATTAAGAATCCTAAGGTTGCACTCGTTAATATTGGTGCAGAAGAAGAAAAAGGAAATGCTTTAGTTAAAGAAACATACCCACTATTAAAAGAAATGGAAGGCATTAATTTTATTGGCAATATAGAAGCAAGAGACATTCCTAACGGGGATGCAGATGTTATTGTCTGTGATGCTTTTGTAGGTAATGTAATTCTTAAATTATATGAAGGTGTTGCAAGTGTTTTAATTGACAAGATTAAAGGTTCTATGATGAATTCTATCAAAACAAAGATTGGAGCACTTTTAATTAAGAAAGATTTAAAGAAAACGCTTAAAGGATTTTCACTGGAAGAACATGGTGGAGCTCCGTTATTAGGACTAAATGGTCTGTTAGTTAAGACACATGGAAGTTCAAAAGCAATTGAAATTAAAAATTCAATTTTACAATGTATAACATTTAATGAATTGGATATTAACAATAAATTTAAGGAAAAGCTTTCATTAGAAAGCAAGGAGGATTAATTATGGAATTAGATAGACTTATTAATGCCATTGCAGAGGTTTTAGATTTGGATAAGGATAAAATCACTGCCGACAGTAAGTTTGTAGATGATTTAGGAGCAGATTCTCTTGATGTTTTAGAAATAATTATGGGAATTGAAGATGAATTCGATATCCAGATTCCTGATGATGCCGCTGAATCAATTGTAACAGTTAATGATGCGGTTGTTCAGATTCAGAACGCAACTAATAAATAAACCATACAGATTGTGATGAAAACTAAGAGCATAAGGAGCAAATATTACAAGTATACTAAAGCCCTATTTTAATAGGGCTTTAAGTTGCGTTATAGAGGTATTTTTATGAACACAGATTATTCTATTTTGGAAGAAAATATAAAATATGTATTTAAAGATAAAAATTTATTAATAAATGCTCTTACACATACATCTTTTGCAAATGAGCATAAAGTAAAAAAAATAAAAGATAATGAAAGATTGGAATTTTTAGGTGACGCTGTACTTGAAATGGTTTCAAGCGAATTTTTATTTGAAAACATGAACGAAATGCCTGAGGGAGAAATGACAAAACTTCGTGCAAGTCTTGTATGTGAACCTACTTTGGCAATTGATGCAAGAGAAATAGAATTGGAGTCTTTTATTTACCTTGGCAAAGGTGAAGAAGCTACAGGTGGACGAAAACGTGATTCCATCGTATCAGATGCTTTTGAAGCTTTAATCGGTGCAATATTTCTAGATGGTGGGGTTGATGCTGCAAGAAGTTTTATTTTACAGTTTGCATTAAACGATATTGAAAAGAAAAGATTATTCCATGACTGCAAGACTGTTTTGCAGGAAAGAGTAAATATGGTGAAAATAGGAAATCTGTCTTATGAGATTGTAGGCGAAAGTGGACCGGACCACGACAAAAATTATGAAGCAGTTGCCAAAATTGACCAACAGGTAATTGGACGAGGTAGTGGTCATACTAAGAAAGCCGCTGAACAACAGGCAGCGTATAACGCACTTAAAACTTTAGATAACAGGAGTTAGTATGTATTTAAAAAATATAGAAATTCATGGATTTAAGTCCTTTGCAAATAAAATAAATTTTCAGTTTCATAACGGAATTACAGGTATTGTAGGACCAAACGGTTCAGGAAAAAGTAATGTTGCTGATGCGGTAAGATGGGTTCTTGGTGAGCAGAAAACAAAACAGCTTCGTAGTTCAAAAATGGAAGATGTTATTTTTGCCGGTACAGAAAACAGAAAACCTATGGGTTATGCTTATGTGGCAATTACTTTTGATAATGCAGACCATAAGCTCAACATTGATTATGATGAAGTTACAGTGTCAAGAAGACTTTTCCGTTCAGGTGAAAGTGAATACATGATTAATGGTACACAGGTGCGATTAAAAGATGTAAATGAACTTTTCTATGATACAGGTATTGGTAAAGAAGGTTATTCCATTATTGGACAGGGTCAGATTGATCAGATTCTAAGCGGTAAACCGGAAGAGAGAAGAGAACTTTTTGATGAAGCTGCAGGAATTGTTAAGTTTAAGCGTCGTAAAAATGATGCCATGAAAAAACTTGATGACCAAAATCAGAATCTTGTTCGTGTTACGGATATTTTAGGAGAACTTGAACGACAGGTTATACCTCTTGAGAAACAGTGTGAAAAGGCTAAAACGTATTTGCTTTTAAAAGAAGACTTGAAAGTAAATGATGTAAATATGTTCTTAATTGAATTTGATGAAATTAAAAACAGATTAGTTCAATTAGATGAAAAAATAAAAATTGCTTCATCAGACATGCAAATTGCAAACGATGAATTTGAAAATATAAAGAAAGATTACACAAAGTTAGAGCAGATAATAGAAGATATTAATAGTTCAATTGAGACTAAAAAGGGTACTTTAAATGAGACAATTTTAAACATTGAGAAATTTGAAGGTCAGATTAATGTTATTAAGGAACAGATTAATTCTGCCAAAAACAATGAGTCATATATTAACCAGAGAATTGATTCAATTACAAAGGAAATTGAACAACAGTCAAAAGAATTAGATGACTCCACAAAAGAAAAAGAAGAAAATGAAAAGCAGTTAAATGAGATTATCGAAACACAAACAAAGTCTAATGAAGAAATTGCAAGTGTTAACGACGAAATATCTCATTTAGAACAGGAAATTGAGCATGATAAAGAAGAAATAATTAATCTTTTAAATACAAAGTCATCTATCAAAAGCAAAATTCAAAGATTTGATACTTTGTTAGAGCAGATTAATATTAGAAAGTCACAGCTTAATCAGAAACTGATTGATTTTCAAAACAGAAAAGATGGTCAGGAAAATGCTATTAAACAGTTTGAAGAACAGTTAGAAGATGTTAATAAGGAAATCAAAGAAGTTCAGGGAAAACTTCAGGAATACAAAGAAAAAATAGTTTCTCTTAGAATTGAAAACAGTAAATTAAGTAAACGTTTATCTGAAAATCAGGAGAAATATCATAAATTAAAATCTAATTTAGAAACTTTAAAGAATATTACTGAAAGATACGAAGGCTACGGCAATAGTATTAAGAGAGTAATGGAACTTAAGGAATCTAAAAAAGGTATAATTGGTGTTGTTGCGGATATTATTAAGGTTGATAAAAAATATGAAGTGGCAATTGAAACAGCCCTTGGCGGAAATATTCAAAATATTGTTACTGATACAGAAACAACAGCCAAAGATACAATTGAATATTTGAAGAAAAACAGATATGGTAGAGCTACATTTCTTCCTTTAAGCAGTATGAGTAATAAGACAAACTTTAATGCTCCGGATGCTTTGGAAGAAAAAGGAGTTGTAGGTCTTGCCAGTGACTTAGTGGAAATAAAGAAAGAATATGAGGGTGTTGCTAAATATCTTTTGGGAAGGGTTATGGTTGTTGATACAATTGATAATGCCATTTCCATTGAAAGAAAATATAGATACGCTGTTAGAATTGTAACTCTTGAAGGTGAATACTTAAATGTAGGTGGTTCTATTTCAGGTGGTGCATTTAAGAATAACAGTAATCTTTTAGGAAGACGTAGAGAAATTGAAGAAATCGAAAAGTCTTTAACTAAATTAAAAAAGGAAAAAGAAGATTTAGACAAACAACTTCTAGAAAATAAAAGTGAGTCAGGTGTTTTAAGTGAAGAGGAAGAAAAAATAAATAAAGTTCTTCAGGAACAAATGATTATTAAAAACACATTGGAAATTAATCTTAAGCAGGCTAATGCACGAAAAGACAGTATTATGCTTGAGTATCAGAGTTTTGAGCAGGAAAATTCTAATATGCAGTCTGAAATTAGCGACATTAGTAAAAACAGCACGCAGTTAAATGAAGAATTAACCGGTACTGAAAATAAAAACAGTGAATTAGAAGAACAAGTGGTTGAAAAGACCAAAAAATTGAATTCTCTAAAAGAAAATATAGGCGAGAAGAGTTCAATCTTAGAAGAAATTAACATTGAAATTGCTAACTATAAGCAAAAGCATGAATTTATTGTTGAAAAAATCAATAAAGCAAAAGATGTTATTAATTCCCTTACAAAAGAACTTGATAACATAAAAAATAATTCGGAAGAAAACAATGTTGAAATTTCTGCAAGATTGGAAGCTATAGAAAATCTCACTAAAGAGGCTAATAAAGCAAGAGATTTAACTGAACAGTTAAATAAAGAGATTGAAGAGGCAATTACTGAAAAAGAAAATCAAAGTAAAGAACATAAGGAATTCTTTGAAAAGAGAGAACAATTGTCAGAAAGAATTTCATCTCTTGATAAAGAAATTTATCGTTTAAGTAGCCAAAAAGAAGCTCTGGAAGAAAAGAGTGAAAACAAAGAAGCTTATATGTGGAATGAATATGAAATCACATATAGAACAGCTGCTGAAATGAAAAATTATGATTTTACAAATAAGAGTGAAATTAGAGACAACATTAATTCAATTAGAAAGCAAATGAAGTCTTTAGGTGATGTAAATATTAATGCCATTGAAGAATTTAAGGAAGTAAATGAGCGTTATCAGTTTATGAAATCGCAACATGAAGACTTAATGGAAGCAAAAGAAAACCTTCTTAAAATAATTGATGAGCTTGAAGTTGGAATGCGTAAGCAGTTCAAAGAAAAGTTCGAAGAAATAAAAACAGAATTTGATATTGTGTTTAAGGAATTATTTGGTGGTGGAAAAGGAACAATTGAATTAACCGATGCTGAAGATATTTTAGATGCAGGAATTAATATTATTTCTCAACCACCAGGTAAAAAACTTCAAAATATGATGCAGTTATCCGGTGGTGAAAAAGCATTAACAGCCATTAGTTTGTTATTTGCAATACAGAATTTGAAACCATCGCCTTTCTGTCTGTTAGACGAAATTGAGGCAGCGCTTGATGGTTCTAACGTTGTAAGATTTGCTGAATATTTACATAAACTTACAAAGAACACTCAGTTTATTGTAATTACACACAGACGTGGTACAATGAATTGTACAGACCGCTTGTATGGTATTACAATGCAGGAAAAGGGTATTTCAGCTCTTGTTTCTGTAGACTTACTTGAAAATGACTTAGATAAATAAAATAGGAGGAAGTTATGGCAGGAAAATTCTTTTCGAAACTTGTATCAGGATTGACAAAAACAAGAAATAACATAGTTTCAGGTTTGAATTCTATTTTTACAGGTTTCTCACACATTGATGAAGATTTCTATGAGGAATTAGAAGAAATCCTTATTATGAGTGACATTGGTGTTAATACAACAGTAGAAATCCTTGATCATTTGCGTGCTCAGGTAAAAGAAAAAAGTATAAAAGAGCCTATGGAATGTAAGGATTTACTTATTGAAAACATAAAAGAACAAATGTACATTGGCGAAAACGCTTATGATTTTGAAAATGAAAAATCTGTTATTTTAATGATTGGTGTAAATGGTGTAGGTAAAACAACATCAATAGGTAAACTTGCAAGCCAATTTAAGAATAATGGTAAGAAAGTAGTTTTAGCTGCTGCGGATACATTTAGAGCTGCTGCTGCAGATCAGCTTATAGAATGGGCTAATAGGGCAGGGGTTGATATTGTATCAGGAAAGGAAGGTTCCGATCCTGGTTCAGTATTATTCGATGCAATTAGTTCTGCTAAAAATAAAAATGCAGATATTTTACTTTGTGATACAGCAGGAAGACTTCACAATAAAAAGAATTTAATGGAAGAATTAAAGAAATTAAATCGAATTATTGACAAAGAATTTCCAGAAACAAGACGTGAGAATTTTATTGTACTTGATGCAACAACCGGTCAGAATGCTCTGGAACAGGCAAGACAGTTTAAGGAATGTGCTGATATAACAGGTGTAATTCTTACTAAAATGGATGGCTCGGCAAAGGGTGGTATAGCAATAGCAATACAGGCTGAACTTGGAATACCGGTTAAATACATTGGTGTTGGTGAACAGATTGATGATTTACAGAGATTCGATTCAAAAGAGTTTGTAGAGGCTCTATTTACAGAATAAAAAGAAAGTGTGGACAAAAATGAGTGACAAATTAGATTTAAAAAAATTTGAAGAAGCTAGTGAAATAGTAAAAAAAGTAACTTTGAATACTAATTTAATTTACAGTGATTATTTTAGTGAACAGACAGGAAATAATGTTTATATTAAACCTGAAAACATGCAGTTTACAGGTGCCTATAAGGTAAGAGGTTCTTACTACAAAATAAGTACTTTATCTGAAGCAGAAAGAGAAAGAGGTCTTATTACTGCTTCGGCCGGTAACCATGCACAAGGCGTTGCCTATGCTGCAAAACTCTTTGGCGTTAAGGCAACAGTAGTTATGCCAACTATAACACCTTTAATGAAAGTAAACAGAACAAAGAATTATGGGGCAGATGTTATTTTATATGGGGATGTATATGATGATGCATGCAAGTATGCTCTTAACCTTGCACAAAAAGAAGGTTATACATTTATTCATCCATTTGATGATTTAGATGTTGCTGCGGGTCAGGGTAGTATTGCAATGGAAATTTTCAAGGAACTACCAACAGTTGATTATATTTTAGTTCCAATTGGTGGTGGTGGACTTGCAACAGGTGTAAGTACACTTGCCAAGCTTTTAAATCCTAGAATTAAGGTAATTGGTGTTGAACCTGAAAATGCAGCCTGCATGAAAGCAAGCTTAGAAGCAGGACATGTTGTAACTTTACCAAGTGCCAACACTATCGCTGACGGTACAGCTGTAAAAACACCGGGAGAAAATATTTTCCCATACATACAGAAAAATATTGATGAAATTATCACCATTAAAGACGATGAATTAATAGATGCGTTCCTTGATATGGTAGAAAATCATAAATTAGTTGCTGAAAACTCAGGTCTTCTTACAATTGCTGCATTAAAGCATTTGAAGTGTAAGGATAAGAAGATTGTTTCAATTATCAGTGGCGGTAATATGGATATTATTACAATGTCCTCTACATTGCAGCATGGTTTAATTCAAAGAGGACGTGTATTTACAGTTTCTGTTTTACTTCCTGATAAGCCGGGCGAACTTGTTAAGGTTGCAAATACAATTGCAAAACAGCAGGGTAATGTAATTAAGCTTGACCATAACCAGTTTGTATCAGTAAACAGAAATGCGGCTGTGGAACTTAAAGTTACATTAGAATGTTTCGGTCATGACCATAAGGAACAGATATTAAAAGCATTAAGCAAAGCAGGCTATAATCCTGTAGAGCAGGCTCCAAACTTATAGAAAATAAATTGCTGAAAAATAAAGCTGGAAGGTGTCAAGAAAAAATACTTGACACCTTCTTTTCTTTAGTGTAATATATGTCAGGTAGGCAAGGTGCGTTTTTATGAAAGATATATTTAAAAGTTCTTTATTATATGATTTTTATGGAGAACTGTTAACTAATCATCAAAAAGAAATATATGAAGATTTTATTTTAAATGACTTAAGTTTAGGAGAAATCGCAGAAGAAAGAGGTATATCCAGACAGGGTGTACACGATTTAGTAAAAAGATGTGACAAGACTTTGAATGGTTATGAAGAAAAGTTACATTTACTTGAAAGATTTTCCAAAACTAAAGAGGATGTTGAAAAAATATGTCAGTTAGCAGACAGCGGTGACAAGAACAACATTCATAAAATAAAAACAATTGCACAGGAAATTTTAGATAATTACTAGGAGGTAGGGCTTTGGCATTTGAAAGCTTATCCGATAAATTACAAAATATATTCAAAAATTTGCGTGGTAAGGGGCGTCTTACAGAAGAAGATGTTAAAGTAGCTTTAAAAGAAGTAAAGATTGCTTTACTTGAGGCTGACGTAAACTTTAAGGTTGTTAAAGATTTTATTAAAAAAGTAAATGAAAGAGCCATTGGTCAGGATGTTTTAACAAGTTTAACACCAGGTCAGATGGTTATAAAGATTGTTAACGAAGAACTTACAGCTTTAATGGGGTCTGAAACAACAGAACTTAAATTGTTACCGGATAATGAAATTACCGTTATTATGATGATGGGACTTCAGGGTGCCGGTAAAACTACAACAACTGCTAAGATTGCAGGCAAGCTTAAAGGAAGAGGTAAGAAACCTTTACTTGTAGCCTGTGACGTTTACAGACCGGCTGCCATTGAGCAGTTAAAGATTAACGGTGAAAAACAGCAGGTACCTGTTTTCTCAATGGGAGATAAACAAAAGCCTTTAAATATTGCAAAGGCAGCTATTGAACATGCAAAGAAAAATGGCAACAATGTTGTAATCCTTGATACAGCAGGTCGTTTACATGTAGATGAAGACATGATGAACGAACTTGTGGAGATTAGAGATAATGTAGACATTACACAAACTGTTTTAGTTGTAGATGCTATGACAGGACAGGATGCAGTTAATGTTGCAAAAGAATTTAACGATAAGATTGGCATTGACGGTATTATTGTTACAAAATTAGACGGTGATACAAGAGGTGGTGCTGCTCTTTCAATTAAGGCAGTTACAGGCAAGCCAATTTTATATATAGGTATGGGTGAAAAATTATCAGATTTAGAACAATTTCATCCGGACCGTATGGCATCAAGAATTTTAGGAATGGGAGATGTTCTTTCTCTTATTGAAAAGGCTGAGCAGTCAATTGATCAGGATAAGGCAAAAGAAATGGAACAGAGGCTTAAGAAAGCCCAGTTTACTTTTGATGATTATCTTGAATATATGGCTCAGATTAGAAACATGGGTGGTTTATCATCCTTGCTTAAGATGATACCGGGAGTTGGTGGTCAGATAAAGGAAGATATGCTTCCTGATGATAAACAGCTTGGTAAGATTGAAGCAATTATTTATTCGATGACGAAAGAAGAAAGAGGCAATCCTGACCTTATGAATCCTTCAAGAAAGAAGAGAATTGCAAAGGGTGCCGGTGTTGATATAAGCGAAGTTAATAAGCTTGTAAAACAGTTTGAACAGGCAAGAAAAATGATGAAGACCATGCCTGGCATGATGGGTGGAAAAGGAAAACGTAAAGGTGGATTTAAAATGCCTTTTGGCTTTTAAACATAAATATTAGAAATTAAATTATTTTACGGAGGTAAAGAAAAAATGGCAGTAAAGATTAGATTAAAGAGAATGGGAAAGAAGAGACATCCAATCTACAGAATAGTAGTTGCTGACTCAAGAGCACCTAGAGATGGAAGATTCATCGAAGAAATCGGAACATACGATCCAAATCAGGAACCAAGTATATTTGATTTAAACGAAGAAGCTACAAAGAAATGGTTATCAACAGGAGCACAGCCAACAGAAACAGTTGGAAAGCTTTTAAAGATTGCTGGTATTGAAAAATAATATCGGAGGGCAAATTCATGAAAGAATTGGTAGAAACAATTGCAAAAGCACTTGTTGACTCTCCTGATGAAGTTGTAGTATCTGAAACTGAAAACGAAAGAGAAATACTTATTACTTTACATGTTGCCAGTGACGATATGGGAAAAGTAATCGGAAAGCAGGGAAGAATTGCTAAGGCTATTCGTTCAGTAGTTAAGGCTGCATCTTCTAAAAGCGACAAAAAAGTTAAAGTTGAAATTCAATAAAATCACTTTAGTACAAGTGCAACAAGGCTGGAAGATTTTCCAGCCTTGTTATGTATAGAAGACAATGTCCAAGTTCATTTTATGTGAGAGGGAGAAATTATGGAACAGTATTTAAGAGTTGGAGTTATTACAAACTCTCATGGAATAAAAGGAGAAGTTAAAGTATTTCCTACTACAGATGATATAAAAAGATTTGATTATTTAGAAGAAGCTGTAATTGATACGGGAAAAGAATATATAAATGTAAATGTAACAGGTGTAAAATATTTCAAAAATATGGTTATTTTAAAATTTAAGCAATATGACAACATTAATGATATTTTGAAATTTAAAGGGCTGGATTTGCTTGTGTCTCGAGAAAATGCAATTCCATTAGGTGAAGATGAACATTTTATCGTTGATTTAATAGGGTGCAATGTTGTTGATGAAGAAAAAAATTACATTGGTGAACTGGTTGATGTAATGGAAACAGGTGCCAATGGGGTATATGTAATAAAAACACCTGAAGGTAGGGAAGTACTGTTCCCTGTTATAGAGCAATGTGTTTTAAATAAGGATATTGAAAATAAAACTATTACAGTTCATGTTATGAAAGGATTAATGGATTAATGAATTTTCATGTTTTAACATTATTCCCTGAAATGATTAATCAGGGAGTAAATACAAGTATTACCGGTCGTGCCATTAAGAACGGTCTCATTAGCTTGAATTCTATAAATATAAGAAATTTTGCCGGCAATAAATATGGTCAGGTAGATGATTATCCCTACGGTGGTGGGGCAGGCATGGTAATGCAACCATTACCTGTATATAAAAGTTATGAATCGGTAGTAGAACAAATTGGTTATAAACCAAGGGTTGTATACTTAACTCCACAGGGAAAAGTTTTTAATCAGTCAATGGCGGAAGAGTTGTCAAAAGAAAAAGATTTAGTGTTTTTGTGTGGCCATTATGAAGGCATTGATGAAAGAGTTCTTGAAATGATAGTTACAGATAATGTCTCAATAGGAGATTATGTCCTTACAGGTGGTGAATTGCCTTCCATGGTTATGATTGATGCAATTTCAAGACTTGTTCCCGGAGTGTTAAATAATGAGGTGTCTGCAGAGTTTGAGTCATTTAATGATAATTTACTCGAATATCCACAATACACACGGCCTGCTGAATTTATGGGCAAGGAAGTACCACCTATTCTTTTATCGGGAAATCATCTGAAGGTTGATGAATGGAGAAGGAAACAATCTATTATTAGAACAATTGAAAGACGTCCTGATTTAATGGAAGAAGCTAATTTGACAAAAGAAGATATAAAATTCATAAAAACACTTGATAAATAAAGTTTTTTATGTTATTATAACAAACGCTGTATAAAAAAAAGATGGTCCTCTGTTACATTATGTATTAAGAACATCGGAATAAATAAGGAGGAAATTATGCAGGAATTAATTAAAGAAATTGAAGATGCACAGATTAAGGAAGTAACACCTTTTAACGTAGGTGACACAATTAAGGTTCACGCTAAGATCGTGGAAGGAAACCGTGAAAGAATTCAGGTTTTTGAAGGTCTTGTTATTAAGAAACAGGGTGGAAGCAACAGAGCTACATTTACTGTAAGAAAGAGCTCTAACGGAGTAGGCGTTGAGAAAACATGGCCGCTTCATTCCCCACATGTAGTAAAAGTAGAAGTTATCCGTCGTGGTAAAGTACGTCGTGCGAAACTGAACTACTTAAGAGATCGTGTAGGTAAAGCAGCTAAGGTTAAAGAGCTTGTTAAATAATTTCATGAATTAGCAGAAGAAGGGACAATAACTTGTGTATTGTCCCTCTTTTTCCATCTGTCAGGAGATTTGGATGAATATCAGAAAATGGAAAGATAGTCCGGCACTGAAAGAGACCAGAGATATGCTGGAAACAAAACTTGAAGATAAAAAAGTCCGGGGAATCCTTAACTGGATATTTCAGATAGCGGTAGTGCTCATTTTTGGAATTCTGGCGGGAATTGCGCTGTTTCAATCAGTGACTGTACAGGAGAGTACCATGGAGCCCACACTGCAGGTTGGAGAACGCTTTTTTGTAAACAGGGCTGTTTATAAAGTATCCTCACCTGAACGGGGAGATATCATTGTATATAAAACCAGTGGAAGTGATGATGCGGCTCTGCATATCGGCCGCGTGATCGGTCTGCCTGGTGAGACTGTACAGATATCCAACGGAGCAGTATTGATCAACGGAGAAGTATATAATGAAAATAAGAATTTTCCTGAAATCAGTAATGCGGGATTGGCATCCGACGGAGTGTCTCTGGAAAGCGGTGAGTATTTTGTACTTGGCGATAACAGAAATAACAGTGAGGACAGCCGGTATGGTGATATCGGAAATATCAATAAGAAATATATTGTGGGAAAGGTATGGTTTGTCATTTCCCCGAAAGATAAATTTGGATTTTTGAAAGGTTAGGTGTATATGAACGTACAGTGGTACCCTGGTCATATGACCAAGGCAAAGAGACAGATGCAGGAGGACATTAAGCTGATCGATCTGATCATTGAACTTGTGGATGCCCGCGTACCTCTTTCGAGCAGAAACCCGGATATCGATGAACTGGGAA
>ERZ773264.3582-NODE-3582-length-12269-cov-3.788931_pt1 | contig 12269 bp, 13 predicted proteins | sample MGYA00511910_ERZ773264 | MGnify/ENA primary metagenome ERZ773264 (study PRJEB29015, sample SAMEA2737739) | human gut metagenome | biome: human gut; feature: human-associated habitat; material: faeces | place: China | collected 2012 ... | reverse complement strand
AGTATTTCTGCAAACGAAAATATAAAAGCTTTTGAAATAACTGCTATATTTGGTGGAGTTAGATATACGTTTAACCCTGTAAAAGTAGAAATATCAGATGTGTCTAGGATTAAACTTACTGTTACTGATATGGGTCAAGTATCTGGTGAGGTAAATATTTTGTATAAGAGCGAATTAGGAAATATTAAAGAAAGTGCTTATGATGCTTATATTGAGAGCTTTAATAGGGCTTTTACTTATACTATGAATTATTTGGAGGGAGAATGATATGAAAATCAAGGGGCATACAAAAATAGAATTATTTAACGCGGAAACCGGAGAGTTAGAACAAGTAGTAGAAGAAAATAATATGGTTACAAGTGCCGTACAGAAGCTTTTAAATCTTCCGGTTGAATTTGTGTCGTGTAATACAAGTATAAAAACGATTCTCGACAACACTTTACCTATATCTACTAACGCCATGGGTGGAGTGCTTCTTTTTAGTAATAAAAAAGAAGAAAACTCAAATTTGATATATGCAAATGGTGAGGGTGCAGTTGGACATGCTGGAAGAGTATATTCTGGAACTAACCCATGTACTGGGACGTTGAATGAGACAGAGTGTAGAACTCTTAGCAACGGATATCGGTTGGTGTGGGATTTTGCTACAGACCGTGCAAACGGGACAATTGCTTGCGTTTGTTTAACAAGTCGCACAGGTGGATATATAGGACTTAATGAATATTGGGATCCGACAGCAGACAATTATAATCCTAAGATAACTAATTTTTATAATTTTGATAACGACCTGTCAAGACCTTTATACAATCTCCCAAAAGATATCCCAATAAGCAAATTTGGTGGAATTAGAGGAATAGTAGCTAAAGACACCATTGTTTCTTTGTCAAATCCGTCTACAACAACATTTAGACTTTCTTATTATAAAATACTTAACACAGAAAAGATAGAATTAAATTGGGGTGATTGTGGTAGCTCTGCAAGTTCGCCATATAAGACACAGGACATATCTATTACAAACCCAGGAGATTATACTAGTTATACAGATTCAGATGGTTTTATACGTTGCATTGGATATGGTCATCAAGAACAAGAAGATAAGATACACTACGACATTTGGTTTAATTGTAATAGAATTAATGCTTTAACAGGAACTGTTGACCTTGATAAAAAAATACTTATTAATGTTCAAAGTTTTCCTGATGATTTTTATATCAAAAGGTTCGCCAATGCGGGCATCGGGAGCAGTAATTTTTATTACAAATATAACGGTTATAAACCATTTTGTTTGATGAATAATTTTATTATAGCATGGTTTCAACTTGGTACGAGTTCCTATTGCTTAGCTACTGTGGATTTTAACGGAAATTTCATAAAAAAATTTGATTTGACCAGTGATTATGACGATAGGAAGTGGGAAAGGCTTTATGATTTGAAACGTAAAGCACATTTCTTACAGAACAACCAATGTATAACCGAAGATGGGGATATTATTAGGCTAGGATATTGGCAAGATAACATTTCGAATATGGATAATATGCAAATTTATACATATACAGATATATACCCATATTTTATATCTCATTATAACTATTATAATGCGCCAAAACTGTATCTTAATAAAGACTTCACTTATTTGGCTACTATTAATAATCTAGCCACTCCAGTAACAAAAACTAGTGCCCAGACGATGAAGATAACTTACGATTTAATTGAATCATAGGATAGTTAAAAGGGTGAAATATATGACAATTACTCCTGATAAAATAATCACAATAGCAGGAATACAAATTAAACAAAAAATTATTCCAGATGGTCTCAGATGGAAAGACCCTACTAAAGCTAGAAACGCAAAATTTTCTCCTAATGCATTGTATAAAGCAAATGTAAAAATGCCTAAAGTGAATACAATTACAATTCATAATACTGCTGACTTAGATAATATTCAAGATGATGCTGAAAGATATACTCTTGCTACATATAATGAAAATATGGGTTCAGTTAGACCACACTTGTATGTAGACGAAAGTTCTGTATGGCAGTTACTCAGATTTGATGAAGTGGGATGGTGTAATGCAAGAGGTACTTATAATGTAGGGGCAATAGATGATATTGCTATTGAGTGTATTATGAACGAAAATAAACAATCGGATGCTATAGCAGAAGACAAAACTGCTAGATTAGCGGCATATTTTCTCCACGAAAACGACTTAGATATCTCTGCATTAAGAACACATACTTATTGGATTAACAAAAATTTAGGACTTAGTGGTAGTGTAGACTATCTTAATACTCATATTGAAAAAGGAGTAACGAAAGTTTGTCCTCTTTATATTATGCCACATTGGAGTAAATTTAAAGCAACAGTAAAAAAATATTTATTAGCATATGAAAAACCAGTAGAAAATGTACCCTATAAAATCAGAAGAAGCAAAGATAATGTTGAAAGCCAAATAGGTGTTTATAATAATCTGGAAACAGCAAAAAATATCGCTGATTACAATAGAGGCTATAAAGTTTTTGACAATTTAGGAAATTTAGTATACAAACCTAGTGTTTATTATTCTAAATATATTACCACTAAAGATAGAACGCCTATTAAATATGTGCCAGAACGCAATGCTAAAACTATATCAAGATTGCCTAAAAATACAGAAATTATAGTTTACTTAGGTAGTAATGTTACGGCAGAAAACGGCACAATATGGGTTAAGTTTACTAGCCCAGAATGTGAGAAATTTTCTAACGGATTTGCCTATATTCCGTTTCAATATATAAAAAAGAAATAAATAATAAGTATAATAAAGAAAGGAAGTAAATTTATGACAGACATACTTAACACAGTATTGGCAAATTTACTTATGGTTGGCGTTTTTCTTATTCCTTTAGTGCTTATGCGAATGGCAGATATTATTCTTGGTGTAGCTATTGCAAAGAAGAATAGTATCTCTTGGCATTGGAATAAATTCCTTTGGGGGCTGTTTTACACAGTTTGTTTTATTGTTGGAACGGGGCTGTTTACTACAAGTATTAGTATGATAGAACCTATAATTAGACAGTTTGGTATTGTCGCTGACGAAGCTACTTTAACGGCTCTTAATGGGATAAGTATAGTAGCTGTATGTCTTATAATCTTGGCAATTACTGTGACTTCTTACGGCAAGGACTGCTTTGAGAAAATCAAGACATTAGCGGGGAAGAGTGAAAAATCTGACACTACAAATTCTGTTATTATTACCTCTGAAAAGTGAGGTGGATTATGGAGAATATAGATTTACAAACAGTAGCTTCATGGTGTGGAAGTATCAGCACAATTATTGCACTTTTTGTACTTATAATAAAACCGCTTCGGAATAAATTTGTGAGTTGGATCTCAAAGACAAGTGACAAAGATGGCATAAATGAGAAAATCGATAATTTGACACAACTTGTAGAAAAACAAGTTGAACAAAATGATACAATGTCCGATGAAATGAAAAAACAAAGTAATGCTTTGCAGGCAGGGTTAAGAAATTCTATTTTGGTTATATATAATTCAAGAATGAAATCAGGATATATAACTTTATACGAAAAAGAAAACCTTGCAAAGTTATATTCAAATTATACTTCACTTGGGGGCAATTCATTTATACATAATTGCGTTGATGAACTTAATGAATTACCTGTAAGAAATGATTGATTGCGTAATACAAGACTGCTGTGCAAATAGTACGGCAGTCTTAATTTTATAGAAAGGAATGATAATATGGCTGGTGCGCTTTTGAAGTACGGAAATGATTATAATACGCCCGTTGCGGAGTTCGCTGTCACACAAGAAAGCGATTTGCAGGATTTACCCACGTCTACTACACCGGGGAAAGGTATATTTGAAGGCATGAATGCTGTGCCGATAGGGAGTGTATGTTCTTTCGGTGATACCACTGCTGGATATGTAAGAACATTTATGCTCTTTGATACATGGATGGAAATTTGATATGGAATATAAACTTATAAAAGAAAGGGTGAATTACAAATGGATATAGCAACCCTAGCAGCAGCCAAACGATATACAAACGAAACTGTAATTGGAATGGGGGCATTAAAAGGCGCTCCATGTACGGTTAAATCTGTTACTCCTGTTACTGGTGGTAATGAAGTAATTCTTTCTTGGACAGCAACAGACGGGAGCGTAACAGAGAGTAGCTTTGTTGTAAAAGATGGTGTTTCGGTTGTTGGAGTTTCTATTGATACTACGACAAATAGTCTTATTGTTGAGTTATCTGATGGCTCTACCAAAAATGCTGGAGTTTTGCCTAAGGGTGAAAAAGGTGATAAAGGTTTCTCTCCTACTATTACAGAAAATCCCGATAACACAAATGAGATATACAAACTTGACGTAACAAACGAAAACGGTACATTCACTACGCCAAATCTTAAAGGCACTGGTGGAGGACTTGACCCTGATAAGTATTACGACAAGGCACAGATTAATGCACTCATTGAACCTCTTGATGAAGCAAAGCATACTCATGATAACAAAGATACAGTTCTTGATAAGCTTACTACTAATGACACAGGTGACACTCTACTGTTCAATGGTAATGCTATTAAAGGCTCTGTTGAAATAGATGATACTACAACTACGGCAACAGACAAGGTATGGTCTGCAAAGAAAACCAATGATACGTTTGAAGAAGTTAAACAGTCTATTACTGACACAAATGCCAAATTTGCTGATTATGATACTTCTGTTGAGGTTGATGGTAAGATAACCACTGCTCTTACTGATTATGAAAAATCTGCCGATGTAGATAATAAGCTTGCCGGATATGACAAGTCAACTGTTGTCGATAAAAAGATTACTGATGCTTTAGCTGATTACGATACGTCAGAAGTTGTTGATAACAAACTGAAAGACTATGCTAAAACAACAGAGGTTGATACAAAGCTTGCCGATTACTATAAGAAAACCGAAACTTATAGTAACACTGAAATTGATACTAAAATAACAGACTTAACCACAGAGTTGAAAACATGGGTTAATGGCGATGAAAGCCTTGGTATTAAAACAGTTTTATATGCAAACAACATTTTGATGTTTTATAAAAAGCCCAATGCAACAATAACAGATGTAGCTGATTTTACAATAATTCTTCCTGCGGAGCAGTTCTTAGACCAAGCTAACACTACATTTGTGAATAGTTTTATTTGGAGTGAAGAGACTTATCCAAACTCAATTAACCCTAATCTTGATGGACAACCAGTTTTAGCTCTTGCTGTTAAGGGAGATGCAGAGACATCTTATAGTTTTGTATCTATGAACGAACTTGTCAAAATTTACAAGGCAAGTACAGTAGTAAGTACAGTTACACTTACTATCAACGATGCTACTAATACGATTTCAGGTGAAGTTAATATCTCTGCTGATGAGGGTAACTTGCTTAAAGTTGGTACAGATGGTGGTCTTTATGCAAAAGCTACTGATATCACTGGTAAAGCTGATAAGCTGACTGATACTGACATTAAAGAGAACCAGATACTTCTTGATGATGGCACTGGAAATATCAAAGCAAGTGGCAAGGATATCTCTGAATACATCCCTGCTTGGAGTGGTACAAAGGCACAGTGGGAAGCACTCGATAAAACTCCTCTTGCAGATGGAACGATTATTAACATAACTGATGACTTTGCAGAAAGTCCTGAATACATTTCTGTTTGGAGCGGGACTAAAGCGCAGTGGGATGCGCTTGACAAGACTACTCTTGCGGATGAAGCAGTTATTAATATAACCGATGACTTTGTAGAGAACCCTGTACAGGTCAAAGTTATGCCTAGCACTGCTACTGAGGGTGACGTTGTACAGTATATAGGGCTTTCAGATACAAGCTACACACATGGCTATTTCTATGAATATGCGGTTAATGAAACTGGAATTTTATCGTGGAAACACCTCCCTGTTGATGCGGTTTACAAGCCCTCAAATGAGGAAGTTCTTAATAAATTTTCTGAAAATGACGAGGGTAAGGTTCTGTATGACAATAAGCCTCTATCAAGTGACAACCTCTGGCACGGCACTCAGGCAGAATATGATGCTCTTGGTGAATATGATGAGAATAAGACTTATATTATTACTGATAGTAACGAAGAAGCTGATTTAAGCGAGGTTGTAATTGACGATACATCGACTACAGCAATCAATAAGACTTGGAGTGCGAATAAAATAAACAATGCAATCAAAGAAGTTTATAGTACGGATGAAGTTAAAACAAATAAAGTATGGATTGACGGAAAACCTATTTACAGAAAAGTTGCAACACAAACAATTACTACCCCTGAGGGTTTTGCCCCAATTGGTGACTTTGACACATCATTAGTAGATTCTGTAATTTCAATTTACGGTTCAATAAAACAGCCTTCGGGTAATATAACACCTATATCATTTTATAATAAGGCTAACGATGGGGCTTATGTATATATGTCAAAAGAAAGCAAACGTTTTTTATTATATGCAAGAGAGATAGGTGTTGGTGATGTAATTTTAATAGTTGAATACACTAAAACCATTGATTAAGAAAGGAGCGTGAGTATATATGCCACGAGATAAGCCTTTGTATTGTTGTTTCTCTGTTCCGCAACAAAAATTTTTAACAAGTAAAAATATCCACTATGAGGTTGTGGCACTAAATCCAAATACAAAATGTACAATGTGGATTTATATGAGAAATGAAAAATTAGATAAAGCATTAAACGAATGGAGACTTGGTTCAAAGAGCTGAGTCTCTTTTTGTATATAAACGTGCTTGAAAGAATGTGAAGATTGATTAGTGAAAGGTTAGGGAATTATGTTATTGACAGAAGAAATTGACGTTGGATTAATTCCTAAAAATATACCATATTATGAAAATCTCGGTTATAACATTCCGAGGTCTATGGGTACAAAAAATAAAATTGTAGTAAGACGTGGTACAAGAATAAAAGTAAAAACAACTGACTTGCCGAAATATAGTAATTTTCAAGTTGAAGTTAGTTGTGATAATTGTGGGAAAGTCAATATGACATATTATTGCAATTATAATAGAAGTAGAGATTTATATAATGGTAAATACTATTGTCACCATTGTGTACGAAAACTATTTTATTCAGGAGAAAATCATCATAATTGGAATGAAGATATTACACCAGAAGAAAGATTATTACAAAGACGTTATCCAGAATATTTAATTTTTGTTAAAGCGTGTCTTGCTCGTGATAATTATACTTGTCAATGTTGCGGTCAAAAACACGGAGACTTAAAAGTTCATCATCTTGACGGATATAATTGGTGTAAAGAAAAACGCACAGATGTGACTAATGGAATAACCTTGTGTGAAACTTGCCATGGAAATTTCCATATGCAATATGGCTTAGGAAATAATACTAAAGAACAATTTGAAGAATGGTTAGGGAAATCTATTACAAACTTAGAAAAATATAATGGTGATTTACCTACTACAAGAAAAGTATACTGTTTTGAAGATGATTTAATCATAGATAATGTAAGAAAATACTGTAAAAAAGGGGAATCGCAAATCTATTCATGTTGTAATAGAAAGATTTGCAATAAAGGAACAGATGACGAATATAGAGTTTTGTCATATAAAGGGAAACATTATTTTTGGTTAGATGAATATGAAAGTATGTCGAAAGAAGAGGTGCAAGAAATAGTACAATCAATGATTGATTGTAGCCCTAAAGAAAAAGTAGTATGCGTAACTGCGGGTAAAGTGTTCGATAGTATGACAGATGGAGCTACATACTATAACAGAGGGAAAAATGGTAAAAATGGAATAAGTGCGTGTTGTAGAAAAAAACAAAATTATTCTGGCAAACTTCCTGATGGTACTCCATTATTGTGGATGTATTTATCTGATTATAAAAAAATGTCAGAAGAAGATGTTGCAAAATGGCGTGAAGAAACAATGACTAATATAAAAGTAAATAAGAATAAAAATGCATTACATAGCTGTAAAAAAGTTATTTGCATTACAACAAATGAATTGTTTGATTCTGTAGTCAAAGCAAAGGAATATTATCACGCCACAAAAGTTGGAGATTGTTGTAATGGCAAACGAAAAGCATCTGGGAAATTAAATAATGTACATCTTCAATGGATGTTTTATGAGGACTTTTTACAATTATCACGAGAAGAGCAACAAATAATATTAAGTAAAAGCCAAAAATTATTAAATAAGAAAGGAGAAAATAATTATGAGTATTTATCAAGGAAATACGCCTGTGGCTTGTAATTATAACATCATTTCTGGAGCGTTAATTGATGATAGTGTCACTGATGCAACGAATAAGACTTGGAGTGCAAAGAAGATAAACGAGAGTATTCCTAATTCTGATGATTTTGTTCAGAATTTAAAAATGTGGTCTACTGGAGATATAGAAACACTTGCGTTGGAATCTGTTTCGGGTTTAGTGACTATATCCTCTGCTGTAACAGGTATGCCTATTGATAGTGCAGCTTGGATAGGTGCTGTTAATGCGACATCTATTCACCGTCAAATTTCAGTGCAGCCTTTTGGTAATCCCAGTTTGCTTTATAGTAAAATTTATAATGCTTCAACTCAGACTTGGAGTGCTTGGACGAAGATTGATGCAGGAAGTATTGAGGGTAAGAAGGTAACCGATTTACTTCAAAATTTAGGAACTTTAACCTCTGGTAGTTTATTAGATTATATATTAACGCTTCCTGCTTCAGGATTTATTTACTGTAATGGTAATGTCACTGATACTCCTGTCGTTGGAACCTATTTTATTGTTGATGTCCGCAAAATGGGAACTACATACGGTGTTACGGCTATTAAGTTTAACTCAGGTGAAATATATACCAACAGATATAATTCCACTTCAAAAGCTTGGTATGGTTGGAAACAGATGGCAACGATTAATGATAAATCTACTACATCTGAAACAGAAACTTATTCTGTAAAAAAGATAAACGATATGTTATCTATGTTCCCTTTTAAATGGAAATTAATAGGAACTTCTACTCCAGAAACAGGAGAAGCGTCGAATAACACCTTTAAGCAAACAATGTCGGGTGGCAATCCTTTCTGTGTATATCATAGTTCTGGAGTATTTTGTTTTGGTAACGGTGTTCCTGCTAATAGAGGTAAACTTTATGGAATGACTTCTGGAGTAGTTGCCTCTGCTACATATACCACAGCTGGATTACTTACTGTTCAAGTTGGTTCTGGTACAGCATACATTTATGAAATGGAAGAAATAGTTTAAGGGGTGATTAAATGTCGGTAAATATTTTTCAGAAGTCAACGGGTGAATTAAAACAGATTGCTGGCAACGCGCCTGTTGGCGGTAGTGGTGGAAGTGCAACATCACAAGTTATATTTTCTAAAAAGTCTGAATTTCCTACACAGGGTCTTGCTGATAAAATATATATAGATACTGATACAAGTAAGTCCTATATTTATAAAGATAGCAGCTATGTATTAGTTGGTGACGGTATGGCTACTGTTGATTGGGATACTATCGTTTAATTTAAGAAGGAGATTTTATTATGGCTAATGTAAAGTTTTTAACAGGCACTTATGCGCAGTATAAGGGTCTTGCTACTAAGGATGCTAACACCCTTTATTTTATTGAGGGACAGCTTTTTAAGGGCGAAACATCTTATACAAACCAGATTGAGGTTGTTGATACTCTTCCCGTAACTATGGTTGCAGGAAAGGTTTATGTAAATACAACTGACAAGTCTGTAACTTATTATGATGGTACTGCTTCTACGGTTGTAGTTCCCGAAACCGTAGCTACAATTGGTGATTCTACTGCTGACACCGCCCTTGCTTCTGTAAAGGCAATTAAGGATTTTGTAGCTGCTGAACTCGCTAAAATTCCTGCGGCTGTAGATTATACAGTAACTATTACTAATGAAACTGCTGGTGCGGGAGAGAAGTCTAAGCAGACTATTAAACAGGGTAAGGCAGGAGAGGAGACTACTGTTGGTACAATTACTGTTCCTGACCTTGTAATGACAGTAAAGGAAACTCCTACCGAGGGATATCTTAAAACTTATCAGTTTACTTATGGAACTGGTACTCCTTTTGAAGTAGATATTCCCAAGGATTTAGTTGTAACTGCTGGTGAAGTTATTGTTGTCAGTGATGATGCTCCCGTTACAGGTCTTACCAATGGTACATATCTTAAACTGACTATCGCTAATCAGACAGCACCCGTATATATTGATGTGAAAGACTTAGCTGATGTCTATACTGGTAAGACTGAAACTACTGGTGTAAGCGTTGCCATTTCTGCAAGCAATGAGATTTCTGCTGCTCTTGTTGGCAAGGCTATTGCAGAAGAGAATCTTGCTGATGCTCTTGCTACAAAGATTAATGGTGCAGACGAGGCTCTTACTTGGGGTGCTATTTCTTAATTACTAAAAGGTAAAATACTAACAAGGGTAATAACGTTGAATTATTACCCTTGTTAAATTATAAATATGAAAGGAGAAATAATTATGGCTGATAATAAAGTTAAATTTCTTCGTGGTACTGCCGCAGAATATGCAGCGAGTACTAAAGACAACGATGTTTTTTATTATACAACTGATACTAAAAAATTGTATTTAGGGGCTAATGAAGTTACTGGTGTTGGTAAAGCTGGAACTGGAGAAAACGCTGAAATCTTCAACGATTATACTCAAAATAAAGCAAACGGCAATTGTTCTCATTCGGAGGGATTATATACGAAAGCTGATGGCTCGGCAAGCCATTCGGAAGGTGCATATACCGACGCCACAGGGGATTATTCTCATACTGAAGGTTATAGTACAACAGCATCAAAGTTTTTTGCTCATGCCGGGGGAAATACTTCAAGTGCGCTAAAAGAAGGGGCTTTTGTGCATGGTAACAATGTCATAGCCGACAAAAATGATTACGAGATAGCTTTTGGAACGTTTAACAAGAGTAATGCTGACACTCTTTTTTCCGTTGGTAATGGTACATCTACTGAAGATAGAAGCAATGCTTTTGAAATAACTAAAACTACAGGTAAATTATTTGATAAAGAAATTGCTACTAAAGAAGATATACCGACAACGCTCCCCGCAAATGGCGGCAATGCTGACACGCTTGACGGACTTCACGCAAATGAGATAGCAAGCAATCCCAATCTCCTGCTCAATCCTGATTTCCGGGTAAATCAGCGCGGACTGAGTGAGTACAGCGGCGATTATACAGTGGACGGATGGTACATACAGGAAAACAAATGCTCTGTAAGACCGAATGCTGATGGCATACTTATTACAGCAACCATAAATCCAGATGCGACCACTCATACTCTTTGGCAGAAAATCGAAAATCCACTTCCACCGGGAAAATATACGCTATCTCTCAAGGCAGCGGATATCACCGGAGTATGGGCTGCGAGAATCCGCACTGTGAACGCTTCGGGGGATTACGTTGACAGCTACTATACTTCGGCGTTCCGTGAGGGAGTAAATAAGGTGTCGGTTGACCTTCCTGAGGGGGAGTACATCTCCGCAGTATCCGTGGGAATTAACAAGAATACCGTAGTCGGGGATTCCGTGAAACTCGCATGGACAAAACTGGAAAGTGGGTCACTGGCAACATCATTCGTCCCACCCGACCCGGCAACGGAACTCGCGAAGTGCCAGCGCTACTACCAGGTGCGCACCACAAACGACATCGACCCGCTGGACATGCGCCCCAGCATGAGAACCATAACGGACATCAAACAGGTAACAGGAGGATACGCATATGTCGCAGAATTATGATGAAATCATCGAACCGCGCGAGACCGATGAGGAGCGTGCCGCGCGTGAAAGCAGGCTCAGAGCCGCAGAGATAGCACGGGAATTTGCGGCGATAGACCGTGAGCGCGTACGCCCGCTTGCAGCAATAGTTTCCGGAAGTGCCAATGAGGACAGAAACAGGCTTGCTGGACTGGAAGCTAGGGCGACCGCACTCCGCAAGGAACTTGCGGGACTAAAGGGAAAATAATGAACAACAATGTAATTGTGGCGATAATATCGCTGATAGGAATGAAAATGATATTTAAATAAAAAAAAGAAAACGTCTCTAGTGAGAAGAGCTGGAGACGTTTCGGTGAAATGAAATAAAACTTATCACTCTGTAGTTTGGAGGCTGAATACCGAACCGTGTAAATGCCAATAATACCCACAGAAAGTGAGGTATGAGCACATGAAAAGAACACACGGATTAGACGAGCGAGAGATGGAACTGGTGAAGCTGCTGATGGCAGAC
>ERZ773264.3581-NODE-3581-length-12270-cov-3.305362_pt1 | contig 12270 bp, 9 predicted proteins | sample MGYA00511910_ERZ773264 | MGnify/ENA primary metagenome ERZ773264 (study PRJEB29015, sample SAMEA2737739) | human gut metagenome | biome: human gut; feature: human-associated habitat; material: faeces | place: China | collected 2012 ... | reverse complement strand
GGGCTGTTGTACCAAGTAATCGGTACACAGTCCATTTTTATTATACGCTTTGGCTCGGTTTCTGCCAAACCAACTGTATTTTATAATCTTACTGTTTTCAGCTTCTGTAGAAGTTTATAAGACAGCCGTCAAGTATAATCTTCTTTTCGTCATCTGTTAAAGCACCAAGCTTTATTTCAAACTTATTTGCCTTGCCGTTCTTTATTACGTAAGCCTTCATCTGTGATGCACCTTCCGCAACGGCTTTTCTTATATCAGGAACATAAATATAATCTCCGTTTTCAAAAGGAATTGTCTCGTCTATTATAAACGGCACCATACCCCAGTTAATAAGGTTTGAACGGTAACGCTTTGTTGCATACTCGTTTGCAATGTTAGCCCATCCTCCTAATACTTTCTGACAGGATGCCGCCTGCTCTCTGGCAGAGCCGTCACCAGGTTTCACTGCAAAAATGGTACTTCCGATTCCGGTGTTTTCACTGTTCATGTCCGGGAAAGAATCCTTAATCTTATCCCATACCGGTTTTAATTCTGCAACTGCTTCTAATGGGCAGTTTCCTTCTTCTCTTGCTTTTTCCGCTTTCTGGACTTCTTTTGCAAGAGGAACATAATCCGGGTCTTTTCTTGATAATGCAAATTCAGCCAGTTTCAGTGGATTAGAACGGAAAGAAGAAGTTTCGCCGGATGGAATCAGTTCATCCGTTGTTGTAACCGGGTCATGAATTTCAGAGACTACTTTCAATACCAGATTATCGGTCAGTGCACACATTTCCGGCCAGTCTTTGATATTTGGACCAAACTGAATTTCTGTGTTCGGGTCTGCTATACCCTTACTGTCAAAGACTCTGTTTTCATAAATTGTCTTATCAAAGAAATAACGCGGTTTCGTATATTTTACATCAAAATCTGCTGCGGAAGTAAGGTACCCCTTATTTGCTGCAGTTGCTGCAATGGAACGTGCATCCATCAAAGCGACAGAAGAAATCTGACCATTCTGGATCTTGGAGCCTTCACGGTTCGGGAAGTTTCTGGTGGAGTGGCGGATGGAAAATGCGTTGTTTGCCGGTGTATCGCCAGCGCCAAAGCACGGTCCGCAGAATGCCGTCTTAACGATCGCACCTGTCTCCATCAGGGATGCAACTGCACCATTCTTTACTAACTCCATATAGATCGGCGTACTTGCCGGATATACGCTTAACGTAAACTCATCCGGTCCGATGCTCGCACCCTTTAAGATGTCTGCTGCATCACAGATATTCTCAAATCCACCGCCTGCGCAGCCTGCGATGATACCCTGATCTACATAGAGTTTTCCATCTCTTACTTTGCTCTTTAAGTCCAGTTTGACCGCGCCGTCAAAACTTACCTCTGCACGTTTCTCACAGTCATCTAAGATGTCCATTAGGTTTGCGTTTAACTCTTCGATCGTGTAAGTGTTGCTCGGATGGAATGGCATTGCGATCATCGGTTTGATCTTTGAAAGGTCGATCTCGATCATTCCGTCATAATATGCCACGCTGCCCGGATTCAACTCTTTGTAATCCTGTGGTCTGCCGTGGATCGCATAAAACTCTTTTACTTTGTCATCTGTTTTCCAGATGGAGGAAAGGCAGGTCGTCTCTGTCGTCATAACGTCCACACCGATTCGGAAATCAACGCTTAAGTTTGCAACGCCCGGTCCGACGAACTCCATGACTTTATTCTTTACATAACCTTTATCAAATACTTCCCCAATAATGGCAAGTGCAATATCCTGCGGTCCGACACCTTTCATCGGTGTGCCTGTCAGATAAACGCCGATCACACCCGGCATATCGATATCATAAGTCTTGTTTAAAAGCTGTTTTACAAGCTCCGGTCCACCCTCGCCGACTGCCATGGTACCAAGTGCGCCATAACGTGTGTGGGAATCAGAACCAAGGATCATCGCTCCGCCTGCCGCAAGCATCTCGCGTGCAAACTGATGGATGACCGCCTGATGAGGCGGTACATAAACCCCGCCGTATTTCTTTGCACAGGTTAAACCAAACATGTGATCATCCTCGTTGATCGTACCTCCGACTGCACACAGGCTGTTGTGACAGTTCGTCAGCACATATGGGATCGGGAACTTCTCTAATCCTGATGCTCTTGCTGTCTGGATGATTCCGACAAATGTGATATCGTGGGATGTCAGCTTGTCAAACTTGATCTGAAGTTTGTCCATATTGCCGGATATATTATGATTTTTTAAGATACCGTAAGCAATCGTATTTTCTGCCGCCTGCTCTTTGGTCACTGCTGCCCCGGTCTTTTTTACGACCTCTTCGATGGCATTTGCACCGTCCGGTACCAGTTCATTTCCATTTACGAGATATACACCGCTATCGTATAATTTCATGGTTTCCTCCATTCTTTTGCCCATTTTCTATTAGATCCATTGTTTAAAATTATATAGACAGCATCAGCAAAAATCAAGTACTTTTACACGTTAAACCGAAAGCATTGGAAAGCGCATGCCCTATCTGCTGAAAACAGCCGTAAATTTACTCTCTTATTCATCCGTATCTATTGTTTCCCTGTACATCGGGAATGTGATCGAAGCCTTAAACAGATCTCCGTCCACCCCGATGAAAAAGATGCCGCCCATAAGCTGTGTCAGACTCTTTGCAATGGAAAGCCCCAGTCCGCTTCCCTCGGTCGTTCTTGAGGCATCCCCACGGATAAAACGCTCTGTCAGATCTCCCGCATTGCTGTTTTCCAGTGCAAGGGAACGCTCCGAAACATTTTTGATGGAAAATGTCACTTTTTCCTCCAGTACATGCACATCCACATAAACTCTTGTTTTTTCCAGCGCATATTTTGCAACATTATTATAAAGGTTTTCGATGACACGGTAGAGCTGTCTGCCGTCCGCAAGGATCATCACTTCCGTTTTCGGGAGTTTGGTGACGATTGTAAGCTCTTTCGCCTCAAATTTTTCATTAAACTCGCCTGCCGTCTGATAGATCAGCTCCACTAAGTCAATCTTTTGCATATCCAGTTTGACATTTCCGGATGTAATACGCGATGTCTCAACCAGATCCTCCGTCAGCTGCTTTAACCGCTGTGACTTGGCATCCAGGATCCGGATATAACCATTCACCCGTTCATTATCAATATGTTCCAGTTTGATCAGATTGACATAATTAATGATCGATGTCAGCGGTGTTTTGATGTCATGTGAAACATTCGTGATCAGGTCTGCCTTCATGCGCTCATTTTTCGTACTGTCATCCACCGCATGCAAAAGACCGCTGCCAATATTGTTGATCGCTTCGGCAAGTTTTTTATCCTCACCATGCAGTCCTTCTGTGTCGATCTTGTTGCTTAGCACACCTTCCGTAATTTTTTCCACGCCTTCATATACCTGATAATGTTCCACTGCAGAACGCAGCAGGAGATATGCCTCCATGCCGCTGAAGATTAAAAGCAGTACCAGACAGATTACCCGGTGGTAATAAAAAGCTCCCATCGCAAGCACGAAACAGACGATCATGTGGACTGCAAAGACAACCAGCACGCTCACCGTCACCGTCCGTTTTTCAAAAAACTTGTCCATCCCTTTTACAAACCAGCAGACAAGGCTGTTTTCCCACATCACTTCCGCCTTCATTCGGCGCACCATGCTCAGATAAAAAATGAGAAACAGTACATCAATCAATAGACTGACCGTTCCCGATGCGACCAACAGTCCCGACACGTTCCACGTTTTATTATTTACATGGGACAAAAGCATGATGAGCTCACTGGTTGCTGCAATAAATACGGCGGTCACGATCTCTGTTTTTATCCGGTCCACAAAATTAAGATGAACTCCTTCTTCCCCATCTCTGTGTCCGGTTGCAAGTGTCAGATATACAAGACTTAATACCCATCCCATCAGACTGACCAGCGCAGCAACAATACTGACTTTGATCCACGGATGCAGTCTTACATACTCCATCTCGGCATCATACAGATCGTCTTTTGCCGTCAGATCCGTATCCACTCCGATCACAAGCACCACATTTTCCAGTGGCAGATACATCTGGTTATTATAACTGTCAAAAAAGTAATTCTCCATACCGCGGATATCCGTTCCAAATTCCTTTTTCTCCATATCATAGATCAGATAATCCCCCATGGTCTTTGCCTCCATGAGAACAGTCTGTGTATCAAACTCCTGGCCTTCCACCGAATCCGGCTGATTGGTATACCACACCCCATTCTGTTTATACCAGTAACAGAAATTGGTGTCTTCACGCTTAAACTCATTTGTATACTGCAGATAACGCTTATCGTCCTCCGCACTCCGCTTATTGCCTTTTTGTAACAGATGCAGATAATCGGTCAGTTCACTGCATTTCTGCTCCATGCATTTGGTATAGTAGCCCGAATTAAAAAAATCATCTGTACCGATATCCGTTACCTGCAGAATATTTTTGCTGATCAGTGATGCCAAAAGATAGACAGCGATGGTAAGTATTACCGTAAAAAACAGGTGCAGGATCATCCCTGCCAGCTTACTGCCGTATGTGTATGATTTCTTTTCCATATGAAGTCTCCATCCCCGTGCCGGACATTATCCTGTATGCCGGCGTACGGAATCCCTCCCAGAATCAGTTCTTGTCGATCTTGTATCCAACGCCCCACACAACCTTTAAATAGCGCGGCTCCTTCGGATTGATCTCGATTTTTTCACGGATGTGGCGGATATGTACTGCCACTGTATTATCCGCTCCGATCGCATCCTCATTCCAGATGCTCTCATAGATCTGATTAATGGAAAATACCTTTCCCTGATTTTTGACCAGTAATAAAAGGATGTTGTACTCGATCGGTGTCAGCTTTACCACTTCTCCATCCACGGTCACTTCTTTTAAATCATCATTGATCGACAATCCACCGACTGTATACACCGATGCGCTGCTCTCTGCCGCATTTCCAAGCTGGGTATAACGCCTTAACTGTGATTTGACCCTCGCTACCAGTTCAAGCGGATTAAACGGTTTCTCCACATAGTCATCTGCCCCGATGTTAAGTCCTAAAATTTTATCCGCATCCTCCGTCTTTGCAGACAAAATAATGATCGGAATGCTGCTCTCCTCACGGATTTTTAAGGTCGCACGGATTCCGTCCAGACGCGGCATCATCACATCCATGATCAGAAGATGAACCTCATTTTCTTTTAAGATCTCCAGTGCTTCTTCGCCGTCATATGCCTTTAAAATATGGTATCCTTCCTGCTGTAAATATATTTCGATCGCTTCCACGATTTCCTTATCATCATCACACACTAAAATTGTCTGCATAAGTTCCTCCATTCTTTTTGTGTCTTACTTCAAGTATTACACCAGATCTTACATTTATTTTAACAGGAAAGTTTAAATTGTTATAGAGCGGATTTCTTAATATTCCTTTAAATTCCCACTGCATATACAACATTTTCCACATTTCTTAATTTAATTTAAGAAATTGGCCTTAAATTTAAGAAATACTTTATTGCATCCTATTCATCCCCGCCTTATGATATCTTTCGTACCCGTACTGGTACACACAGGAATTCCGTAGATTTTCCACAGTTTTCCCGTAAATAAAATAAGTTTTACACAAAACGGAGGATTCTTATGAAAAAAAATGTGCACACTGCAGGCAAAAGCAGAAAGCAGAAAAAAATCATGCTCCTTCTACTGGAGCTGCTGATCATCCTGCTCCTCGCCATTGCCCTTTTTATCACAACCAAATTATCAAAAATTGAAAAGAATAAGCTGGACATGAACGACGTTTCCATCAATGACGATCTCTCCGATGAGACAAAAGAAGCGATGGCTCATTACAAAACGATCGCACTCTTCGGACTCGACAACCGTTCCAACGGCAGCCTCTCCAAAGGAAACAGCGACGTTATCATGTTGGCAAACATCGATACGAAACAGCATACCATCAATCTGGTATCTGTTTACCGTGATTCTTATTTAGATACCGGAAACGGCACTTACCAGAAATGCAACGCAGCCTACGCAAAGGGCGGACCGGAACAGGCACTGTCCATGTTAAATACCAATCTTGATCTTGCAATCACCGACTATGTAACCGTCGACTTCAATGCGATCATTGAATGTGTCGACCTGTTAGGCGGTGTCGACATCACGATCACCGATGATGAGGCAAGTCTGATGATCGGTTATATGAAAGAATTAAATGAACTGACCGGACACAATTCCACACCACCTGCCTCCGGCGGAACTTACACCTTAGACGGCGTACAAGCATGCGCCTACGCACGAATCCGTTATGGCGGCGGTGATGACTACCGCAGAACCGAACGCCAGCGTACTGTTTTGACCGCAATGATGCAGAAAGCGCAGAAATCCAACATTCTGACACTCAACAAACTGATCAACGCAGCTTTTGGGGACATTCAGACCAGTTTTTCCAACACGGATCTCCTTGCCCTTGCCACAAAAGTTTTCAGTTATGACATTGGAGATACAACCGGTTTTCCATATGAAAAAACAACGCACAAATATGATAAGATCGGCGATGTTGTCATTCCGTGCGATCTTGCTTCTAACGTTACACAATTACATCAGTTTTTATTTAATGATGAAAATTATACCCCATCTGCAACAGTTCTTTCAAACAGCCAGCAGATCATCTCTAATACAGGATATAAACAGGGAGACGGCCATTAAGGCTGTCTCCCTTTTTTGTCAGTTAATTTCCCAGTTCATTTATTTTTTCCCTGATGGTGTCCATTTGTCCGGCCACATCCTGTTCTTTTCCGTCTTTTTACCAGCAGTCCCCATTGTAAAAACAATACTCCATCGATGATAAGATACAACACCGGCAGGCTGACCTGTTTTCCTGCTACATACCCGATAAAGACATACAGGATCATAGGATTTATGACCGCAATGGAAAGCATCGTCGTCAGATCACTTTTACGTCCCGTAAAAACATACAGGTTTTCCCATTTGCTATGAAACTCTTTTTTCTCTGTCTTCTCCGGCATCACATTCTCCCTCTACTCTTTATGGTGCCTGGAAAAGAAAGAATGTTTCTCCGGTTTCTTTTCTCCGGCATGCTCCTCGCCCTCTTTCCAGTGAAAATATTCAGCATCCAGATTGACATTGACATTTACTTCTGCTTTCGGCATGGATTCCTGTGATGTATCTTCTGCAATCTCTTCTGACAGTTCATTTTCCGGCACAATTCCTGTCTTTTCAAAATACTCCTGGTTGATCTTGATCTCCGGCTTGATTGCAGCATAAGGCGATGGCTCTGTCTCCCCTTTTTCCTTTGCCCTTTCTTTTTCAATCTCACGATTACGATCCTCGATCAGGTTTAAATATTTGTCTGTATCGGTAAGATTCTGCAGATGTCCTTTCAGGTCTGACTGGTCTCTCCGCACAATGTCTTTTTCTTTCTGGAGTTTTTCATTGGCATCTTTATAAATTTCCTGCATGGCATCCGTCGCCCTCTGCATGATTTCCTGTACATGACGCAGTGCTTCATTGGTATACATCACGGACGCAGCATACACATCCTCCGCTTTTCCGCTGGCATCTTTTAGGATATCTTCCCCGATTTTAGCTGCCTCACGTCTGGCACGGTCTTTCCCCTGTGTCGTCAGTTCGTACTCATCCATCATGGCATAGATAGCCTTATTTAACTCAGCAAGCAGTTCTAACATTCTTTTTTTATCAAGGATAATTTTACTGCCAATACCGTCATAAGACTCACTGCCTGCAAGCAGTATATGCATCTGTCTTAAAATTTCTTCTGTTCTGTCCTGCGCACTCATGTTAATAACCATGCCTTTCAATAACCTATAAACTTTTTCCTGTTCGATATTTTACTAATTTTAACACTAACCGTATCAGCAAAACAACCAGTAAAATAGCGATCAATACGATTCCTGCGATCATGACGGCATATTTATTCGGATTTTTTATTAATTTTATGAGATCAGACGAATCATCTACCACTTTTCTTTCATGCAATCCGGCATAATATTGTGGAATATCCGCAATTCCATCTCCATTTTCATCCGGAAACGACTCCATATAATGTGCGATCGCCGTCCATGCCTTTAATTCCCCGCCATTATCTGTCAAAATCACATCCTCAAAATTTTCAATCGGTGTTCCATCTGCCTTTTTCGGCACAACAGACAACAGTCCATACGATGTTTTCGTCACCGCAGACAGCATCTGCCCACTGTAAAGATCCGCCACCACGCGATACATTTTATCATCTTCTAACTCCCTGCGATTGCCATCTGCATCCAGCAGATACACATCGGTAACACGGTTTAAGATCATACGATGCGGGTTGTAAGTAAACTGCAAACCGTACATATACAAACGTGCAGATGTCATCAGATCCGACACGGATGCGTCGATTTCTGCCACAGTTTTTAACTCTTTTCCTGTCAGATATGCTTCGATCAGCGGATACCCCGGCACACCGTCCGCACCGATTCCAAGTGAAAACGAATTAAACACATCCTCCACCGTAATGTTTCCTTTTGTATAGGTATCACGGATTGTTCCACTCGGCGCGATCGCCACATCCACGGGAGTGCCATTATAATCCGTACTGTTTGTGACCGCATAGGCGTAAGCATCCGCAATGATATCTCCCAGATTGTGCTCTGTATGAATATCATAGAGATCCTCAAGGCTGTCAAACTTTACATCATTTTCTGCAACCACCTGCTCCCTCGTATATCCGAACTGTGCCAGATAATCTGTATCTACCGTTGCCATAAACGAATCAATTTCTTCCTGTGTTGCAGCATCTTCCGCAATATCTGTCTCGATCGGAGTAAGTTGATATTCTTTCATGCTCCATCGCCCATCATCCTTTTGTTCCAGCGATAAGGAACCTAAGTACTTGCCATATTCCCCTGCGGAAACGATATAGGTATCCCCATGTACAATCGGCTCCTCCAGTTTTGTATGCGTATGTCCACTGATGATCACATCCAGATCCGGCACTTTTTTTGCAAGAATTTCATCCTCTGACTTTGACTCATCTTCTGAAGTTCCACTATGGGAAAGACAGATGATAATATCCGCATCTTCGTTTTTCTTAATTTCAGCTACGGTCTTTTTTACTGCCTCCACCGGATCCGTAAACTGCAGTTCACAGGTCGGTGCACATGCCAGAGCATCTTTTCCGAATACGCCAAGCAGTGCCACCCGGACATCGCCCTTTTGCACCATCACATAATCTTTCGTACCGTATTCCGTAAATGCATCACGGATCTGCTGCTGTCCTTCTGAGAGTCCCTGCTGTTCCATGGCATCCCAGTTGATATTACAGACAAGAAGTTCCGGCACGGTATCTCCGCTTTCCGCCGCGGTTTCAAGCATCTTAGCAAGTCCCTTTGAACGATAATCAAATTCATGGTTGCCAAGTGTTGTCGCCTCGCAGCCCAGTGCCCCTAACATCCGAATCTCTGCCGCCTGTGTCTCAAAAACGGTCTGCACCAGCGTTCCCATGGAAAAATCTCCACCATCCACTACTAATGTATCCGGATTTTTCTCCTTTTGTTCATCGATCAGCGTCTTGATCCTTGCAAACCCGCCGATCATTTCCTGTTTTTCGTCCACTACCGTTGAAAAGCTGTTCAGATGGGAATGTGTATCATGCACAAACATGATATCAATCATTTTAGAGTCCGTCTGGTCTGCCGCCTTCACACTGCCGGACATCCCCATCATTCCCAAAACCAGAACAAAAACAAGGACTGCAGCCAGTCCCATTTTCCAATTTTTGATCTTTTCCCGTAACATATAAGTCTCCCTGTCTTACAAAGCATAATTTTGCTTTTTTTACTTATATTTTACTTGAACTTTTAAAATTAGTAAATGGTGGTGCAGTCCTAATTTTTACTTTATCCAAAATATTTTTTACAATAGATTGATCCTGTCTATGCAACCGTAAATTTCTTTGTGTCCTTCCTCAGCATCAAAGATGCCTCCTGCGTCTGTTTCATCAGTTCACGCATATCTTCTGCCTGTCTGTCAACATTGGTAACACGCTCTGCAATGCTTCCGGTACTTGCCGCACCATCATTTGCAGCTTTCGTTACCTCCTGAATGTTTGCAACCACTCCGCTGACCGAAGCTAAAAGCTGTTCGGATGCCGCGCTGAAATCCGTTACAAGTTCTTCAACATAGTTTGCATCTTCATTATAATCATCTGCCATTTTTTCAAAATCATCAAAACTCTCCGTGACGTCTCCTCCCACAAACTCTAACAGACGTTTTGCATCTGTGGTCAGTCTTGCAACTGCTGTCTGGACACGCTCTGTCACTTCCTGGATATTCCCGACCGTGCTCGCCGACTGCTCCGCAAGATTACGGATCTCATCGGCAACAACTGCAAATCCTTTTCCTGCCTCTCCGGCTCTTGCGGCTTCAATTGATGCATTCAAAGCCAGCAGATTTGTCTGAGAAGTGATTCCCATGATGGACTCCGCAAGAACACCGATCTGCTCCACGACTTTTGCATTTTCAAGTGCTTCCGATAAGCTGTCATTGATTTCCCCATGCACTTTCCTGATATTTGCACGGCTTGCACTGATCTTTTGTTTCGTATCAGCCGCTCTGGTATGGATCTCGTCAACTTTTCCGTTTCCCTCCTGTGCATGCTCTGCAATTCCTTTTGCAGCTTCCTCAATCTCTCCGGACATCGTATTCACTTCCTGTGCAGCTGCTGCGGTCTCCTGATTTCCGGCTGCAAGTTCCTGCGTGATACCAGATACACTGTCAATCTCGTCCGCAAGTTTTGCCAGTGCCGCCTCTGCTGTTCCAACCGTTTCATCCAATGTATCCGCTTCGCGCTGTACATAGCCGATCAGATGTCTCATATTGTGATGAATGTCACGGATGCTGCGTGCAAGAATACCGATCTCATCTTCACGTTTCAGGTATTTTTCATCCACACGCTGCGTAAAATCGCCCTGTCCCATTTTTTCGGCAAACAGCGCAGATCTTTTGACGCCTGATGTAATGTCGAATGTAAGATACAGTACCCATATATCCGTGAGTATGCACATAATAACCATAAAATAGAAAAACTGATCCTGTTTTGCTTTCTTTTCCTGCTGCATTTTCTGCAATATCGGCTGCAGTTCCTGTTGTATTTCTTCCTGGGAATATTCCGGGTGTTCCTCACTTACATATTCTTCCATGCTGGTGATCGCATCATTACGGATAGTACCCATATTTTTTGCTCCGACAACTACTCCATATAATCCGATTATTAAAATCTCAATAATCAGAATCGTCATTTTTACCTTTAATGATACTTTTCCACTTAGGGTCACATCAATATCCTCCTTTGTTCTTTCTGATTTATTCTCATAAACGATTTTATATTAATACCATTCTACTATCATTTAATTTTGATTACAATATACATCTTTGACAATTTATTTATCAGGTTTTTGTTTCCTGTCTGACTGAAAAAATGCGGCACATCCTGCCGGACACACCGCATTTTCATATTTCTGTTTATTTTAATGCTGCAGGATTGATCTTCTTTGTGCGGATATCCTCTTTTAACAGTGCAAGGAAATCTTCCTTGGAAACTGTGGTGGAATTCTGCTCTCCATGCAGTCTGTAGCTTACGGTTCCGTCAGCTGCTTCGTTCTTACCAAGTACTAACAGATACGGCACTTTCTCCATCTGTGCTTCACGGATACGGTAGCCGAGTTTCTCGTTTCTCTCATCGATCTCAACACGGATTCCGTTGTCATCCAGATACTTATATAAGTCATGAGAATATGCGTTAAGTTCTTCATCCTCATTCTTGACCGGAAGGATCTTAGCCTGAACCGGAGCTAACCATAACGGCAGGTTTCCTTTTGTTTCCTCTAAAATGTATGCCATGAAACGATCGAGAGAACCTAAAATCGCTCTGTGTAAAACAACCGGTGTTTTCTTGGTTCCGTCGCTGTCAATATAAGACAGGTTGAATTTTGCCGGCAGACAGAAGTCTAACTGGCAGGTTGAAAGTGTATACTCATTACCGATCGCCGGTTTTACATTAACGTCAAGTTTTGGTCCGTAGAAAGCAGCCTCGCCGATCTCTTCTGTATACTCGATACCGATATCGTCAAGTACTTTACGGAGTGCATTCTCTGCATTGTTCCACATCTCATCGTCATCATGGTATTTGACTTTATCTTCCGGATCTCTTAAAGAGAGTACACAGCGGTAATCTGTGATATTGAAATCTTTGTAAGTATCA
>ERZ773264.3577-NODE-3577-length-12298-cov-10.708160_pt1 | contig 12298 bp, 10 predicted proteins | sample MGYA00511910_ERZ773264 | MGnify/ENA primary metagenome ERZ773264 (study PRJEB29015, sample SAMEA2737739) | human gut metagenome | biome: human gut; feature: human-associated habitat; material: faeces | place: China | collected 2012 ... | reverse complement strand
CAGCTTATCAGCACTTGCAACGATTATTTTCTGTGAGAGAGGTCTGCCTTTCCTATATCAGGGGCAAGAGATCGGGATGAGCAATCGTCAATGGAAATATGATGAATTTAATGATCTGGAAACGATCAATCAGTATCAGATCGCATTGAAGGCAGGAATATCCAAAGAACAGGCATTGGAGATTGCAAGACATCACAGCAGAGACAATGCGAGAACACCAATGCAATGGAGTTCGGAAGAAAATGCAGGATTTTCAAAAGCAAAACCGTGGATGCCAGTTAATGAGAACTATAAAGTGGTGAATGTCGCAGAAGAAGAAAAAGAATATGGATCGATCCTAAATTTTTACAAGCGGTTGATCGCATTTTATAAATCAGAAGAATATAATGAGATACTAACATATGGTGATTTCAGACCAATGTATGAAAAAGAAGATCATATTTTTGCATATAGCAGGTCTTATGGATGTCAGAAACTGGTATTGATCTGTAACTTTAGTTCTAAGGAAAAAGATATTGAATTATCAGAAGACTATGAAAATGTTATATTTGTGAATTATGAACAGACAACTGTCATTGGAAATACGTTAAAAATGAAACCGTATGAATGTGTTATTTATGAGATGTAGATCAAAAAAGAATCCTGAATGATCAGGATTCTTTTTTATCGTGCGCCCGGCGGCACACGTTTCTAACGGGTTAAAGTCCCGAATCCACCCGGTAGTGGGAAGGATATAGCCGAAGGCAAGGGTGTCCATCGTGAGGTGGAATCTGAAGGAAGCTGGATGTGAGGAACATACTAACTCACGGGCAAATCTCTGGTCTGACGAACAGAAATTTCATATGAGGTCATGCATGAGGGCAAGACTGCAACACAAGTTGAAACCCAATAACTACACGGAATCATGTATGATAAATGAGGCAGATGGATGGAGAGGAAGAAACGTGTGGTACCTAGGGAGGTCTGTGCGGTACGCCTTGAAAGAGGTAACCATTGCATAAAGCAATGCTGAACGCACAGAAGTCAGCAGAGGTCATAGTAGCCGAGAGGTGAAGGACCGAATCAGTAGGAGTCTTGAGTATGACCGAGAAAGGAGGAATGACCGTCTATGGCAGAAAACATTGAAAACAATGGCTGTTCGCAAAGAGATAATGCGGAACATGAAGGGTATGTGAAAGCGTCTAGGTCATTCAATCGGATATGGAAAGAAAGAGACAGTGCACAGTCGAGACTTTTGGAAGCGATACTGCTTGCCAATAGTAAAAATCTTCTTAGCCATTACAATCGAGTTGTGCAATTATATAATCAATTTCGTTTTGTCCTATCTCATCAGTGATTATTCTTGTTGCATAAGTCGAGAGATCAGTCATGGCTACTAAAGCAAAGTAATTTTTTTTCAGCCAATATACTAGCATTGTATTTCCTAGGAATTTACAAGCAAGTCGTTCTGGTAAAAATTCAATTCGTTCAAAATCTAAATCATCTGAAATGGAATCATCTAATTCAATGAAAGGCTTCTTATCTTTTCTTTCTATCCGAGTATCACCTAATATAAGTTCAGGAAAACTCAACACCCATGCATATGCAGGATGCGAATTATTGTGGTATGGAAGACTTTCAAAACTGCAACTAGTTCGATGTTTTTCAAAATTCATTTCCCAACGTTCTTTAGTTAAAGGAATACAATCAGTCAACTTCATTTTACAAATTGCACGATTTGTCTTGGATTCGATGATTAAAATATCGCCACGATAGTCTGTGGGATAGCTTCTGATTTCCCATGATTTCATACCCTTTTTATAAAAAGAAGACCAAGGTTTTTTAACAAATAATCCTAACATTAATTTCTGCTCCAAGTATTTTTACTAATGAATAGTATAGCATTGAAGCTTTTCAATAATAAATGAAAAAGTAAATAAAAAGTAAATAAAAAGTAAATAATGAAGCAAAGATACATTCTGAATAATCTTTGAAAAATCGAAGAATGTATTTGCACTGGCAAATTCAAAATGGTATAATTAAAGTCGTTGTTTTGTACAAACATGGAGGACATAAATGGTTTCGTATGATAAGTTATGGCATTTGCTCCTTGATAAGGGACTTAATAAGGGAGATTTGTGCAAGGAAACAGGGATAAGCAGCAGTACAATGGCAAAACTTGGAAAGAATGAAATAGTCTCTCTTGAGGTTTTGGAGAAAATTTGTAAAACGCTTCAATGTGATTTGGGCGATATAGCAGGTTTCAAATTTTAAAAATACGAGGCATATAGAAATGAAACAGAATTTTACATTTATTGATCTTTTCGCTGGATGCGGAGGATTAACTGAAGGTTTTTATAGAGAAGGGTATAAGGCATTACTTCACTTAGAAATAAATAATGTGGCCTGTGAGACATTGAAAACACGAATGAGATACTATGGCTACTCAGAAGAAGAAATAGAAAATGCTGTTATGTGTGATGATATAACAAGAGAAGGTTTGCTTGAGGATATGGATCAAAGAGTAAGCGAAGAGGTTGACATCATTATCGGAGGACCTCCATGCCAGGCGTTTTCATCAGTTGGGCGAGCACAGGATCCAAACTCTATGAGTGAGGATCCACGAAACTATTTATTTGAGAATTACTTAGAGGTGCTCAATCATTATAAGCCGAAGATGTTTATCTTTGAAAATGTAAAAGGTCTTCTGACAGCTCATCCCAAAGGAGTAGATATCTTTGATTTAATTATTAGGGATATGAGCAAGACATATAAGGTAGTAAGTAACAAAGAGACAATACTTTTGAATGCTGTTAATTATGGTGTTCCACAGAATAGAGAAAGAGTAATTTTATGTGGAATACGAAATGACATTGATGTTGAACCTGAGGAGTTTTATAAAAAACTAATTCCTACGCATAGTGTAGTAGCTAAAGAAGGACTTAAACCGGCAGTGACTGTTCGAGAAGCTATCGCTGATTTACCTAAACTTTTGCCAGGAGAGGGTACCGAGATAATTGATTTCAATGAAACCAAGTTCAATGATTACCTTCTTCAAATTCGTAGAAAAGACTTTGGAAAACTCTACCAGCATGTTGCAAGAAAACATAATGAAAATGATAGAGAGAGATATAGGATTCTGAGCGAGCATGGAAATTGGCAGTTAAAAGATTTAGCGGAAGTAAGGCCGGACCTTGTACACCACGATCCTAAACATTTTGGAAATCGTTATACAGTACAGGAATGGGATAAGCCAGGGCGAACAGTGGTAGCGCATCTCTACAAAGATGGGAATTTATTCATTCATCCAGATAGTGTACAAGAAAGAACGTTTACAGTTAGAGAGGCTGCAAGAATCCAATCTTTTCCGGATGATTTCTTCTTTGAGGGATCTAGGACAGAGCAGTTCAAACAAGTCGGAAATGCTGTTCCGCCACTTATGGCGGAAGCTTTTGCAGTTACAATGAAGGAAATGTTGAGTCAGAAGGAGATGCAAGGTAAATGAGTTACAACATCAACCTTGGTATAGGAAGAGTTCAAAATACAACTGCAAAAAATATTTTTCTTAGAGATCAATCATTATTTGAATTTTGTCGGTCTACAGTAGGGATGAAATATGACAGTATCTCTGACTACTGTGACGAATACTATTCGAAGCCAAAGAAGGGAAAGTATTTTGGCCAAATTGTAACTCCAATTAATTTATTAGGTTTGATTCAGACAGATGAGAATGAAATCGTTATTGAAAATGAATTAGCTGAAAAAATTTGGAAGGCAAAGAACGAGCGACTAGCAAGTTACTACATGAATTATTTTTTATGTATGTGGCAATATCCTATTCCAAGTACAAAACCAAATTCAGGTAGGGATCTAAGAATTTTTAAGCCATATTGTCTTCTTTTAAAGATGCTTCTTGAACTATATAAAATAAATCCGAGAGAAGCATACTTTAGTACATACGATTATTCGAATATCTTTCTTGAACCTGATTCGGATCTCCCGCGGATAGTAGAGATTGATGAAAACTATGCAAAAAACTTGATTGGGACACGAACAGAACGAAAAGGCCAAGGGATAGGACAAGAGAATGGATCGTTAACGTATATAATCAATACATTAGCGGAATCTGATATATTAACGAAATCAAATGACCTTTTTGAGGATGATGATTTCTATATAGGTCTTGTGGATAGTGAAGCGGCTCGAATAAAAGCAGGATTTATAATTCGAGCTTATGGCGATGAATACTTTAGATTTAATTCGGCGGATCCTTCAGGTGTTCATGCTGATATAACTAGCTATAGTCGATTCATAAATAATATTTCAAAATTTGACCAATGGAGGAGTTGCTATATGAGCATTACTAGAATTAGTGAGTTCTATGAATATTGTAAAAATAAAGGCTTTGTATATTCAGAGGATTTAATAAGAAGGTTTGTTTTGTCATTAGAGACTAAGCCATTTTTGCTCTTAACTGGAATTAGTGGATCGGGAAAGACCAAAATTGGTGAGTTATGGACCAAATATCTTGCTGAGAAGAATGAGGCGAAAAGTATTGAAATTGCAGTAGGAAGCAATTGGACTGACAATAAAAAATTACTTGGATTCAAAAATGTTTTACTCGATGAAGTGGATGCATACCAAGAAACAGAGTTAGTGAGATTTATCCGGGAAGCAAACAGTACGTCAGATAAGCAGTATGTTGTAATTCTTGATGAAATGAATCTTTCACGAGTAGAAATGTATTTTGCAGATTTCCTCTCTGCACTTGAAACTCTTGACCACATAATAACATTGCCTAATGGAGAGGACATTGTATGGACTAAAAATCTAAAAATTATTGGAACGGTAAACGTAGATGAATCTACATATATGTTTTCTCCTAAAGTTCTTGATAGAGCAAATGTTATCGAGATGAATGGTCAAAAGCCAGGAGATTATATAGCTACGGTAGAAGAGTCTGATGACAAGATTTATGCAAGTATTAAAGATGAATCTTGGTATAGCTGGTATGTGGAGTATTTAGAAAAAATATATGATGCTCTTGGAGGAGAGTTTGCATATCGAGTCGTTGATGAGATGTCTGAATATTTAGCAATCAATACTAAACTTTATGGGGATGATATTACACTAGTTCATAAGTTTGTTGATGAACAGATAAATCAGAAGATTATGCCTAAATTGCATGGATCAAAAGCGCAGCTACTGCCTAAATTAGATGCACTTGAGCAAATAGTAGATTCTGAAAGCTATCCTCTGGTTACAAAGAAAATTGGTGAGATGAAGAATAACTTGAAGAAGGGTTATGCTTCATTTATAGGCGATTAACTATGGCTGATAGAATGATTAAATCTTTCTGCTGGAAGGCAGATGGAAGAATATTATTTAAAATTGAATCCATATACCACCATCTGGAAGATGATAGTCGGCAAGAAATTATCGGGACTGAAAATGGAATCATTGAGATAAACTGTTCCGATGAAAGTGATATGTTTTTTTCGTCAGACAACATGACGCTGCAACTGATTGATAATACACCTTATTGGGTTTCCTTCAGTTCTGAAGAAAGCCTCTTCGATAGCAAATCACTTCAGCATTTGATAAGCAATTCCGGAATTGATGGTAGAGGTATCTTTAATAGTCAGAATTATGTTGGTGACCTGGATATCGGAATCACTGATTTTGTCGTTACTGTAAAGAGTAAGAAAATCAATTATGATCAGGATTTTGCTTTCCTAAGAAATGAAATTTCAGCGTTTTGTAGTGATTTGTTGAGTAGAAGTTCATCATATTATACTGAGCATTTTTCAAAGGGGACGTCAGAACATACAGAAAAATTGAATTACTCGGAAATTGCATATCTTAGAGATGCGTTATCACCAGAAAAGCTCCCACATTGGATTGATTATTTTCTTACACATGCAGAGCATAGTTATGAAACGCATAGAAAAAATGTGAATCTATCTGAGACAGATGAAGTTGAGAGCGACAGATATTTAGATGCATTACAGACAGGCAATTTATTTCGGACCACAAAGGTGGTAGGTAATGCTGGAAGATTGGGATATGCACCAATAGAAGTAAATGTAGATGTATTAGAGACATCATATGATACAAAAGAAAATCAGTTTGTGAAATTTTTTGTGTTTTACATAAGAGACTTTCTAACGGAATGTTTTGAAATGGTGTCTCAGGATAATTCTAAGTTAAAAAATGAATTAGTAAAGATGTGCCGGATATTAGAAGAAAAAACGGAACATCCATTTTGGAACAGAATTTCTAATATAGATAGTATACCATTCAATTCACAAGTACTTCAAAAGAAGTATCCTTATAATTTGATATTTCAAACTTATAACGAAATGCAGCTATCTTCTGAAGTCAGTATGGGTGAAGCTGACAAATCGTATGCAGTTGGACAAAAAGATGCACCAATGCTTTATCAGTATTGGGTGTTTATAACGTTGTTCAATCATCTGAGAGAAAAGTATCACGATAGATATATAACCAATGATTGGATTTCATATGATGGAAAAAACTTAACGTTTACTCTTATAGAAGGAAGAAAAAGTTTTGCAAAGTTTGAAGTGAATGAGAACACAGAATTGCACCTATTGTATAACAAAACGTATAACAAATCTCATTCGATTTGGCAGGGAAGATCATATTCTCATGAGCTGAAACCAGATATCTCTTTGGAATTATTCCATAAGGGAAATCTTGTTGCCATTATTCACTTCGATGCAAAGTATAGACTTCCGATTAATGGTTCTGATAAACCAGATGATATTAATAAGATGCATGCATATAAAGACGGAATTATGGGAACGGTAGGAGCGTATGCGCTATGCTTAGCGGATCATGAGGTGATTTATAAAGAGGAGGAACGTGGATTTAATTCAGATGAATTGTTCCCATCGGTAGGAGCCTTTCCTCTTACATTAAATCCAGAAACTTTAAATCAGCAAATAAGTAGTATACAAAGGGTTGTGGATTCTTTTTGCAAACTAGAAATACGTTCAGATACTAACGAATTTTATAAAGATAGAATGCAGCGTTATTATGCGCTGTTAAGAAATATGATGAAGGTAGAGAAAACAGATGACTAATTTTATTGATTTATTTTGTGGTGCAGGCGGCTTTTCGACTGGTTTAGAAATGGCCGGCTTTAGATGCATTGGTGGTATTGATAATGTTGAAAGGATTGTCAGCACACATGCATTAAATCATAAATTTTCGAAATCTATTTGCGGAGATATTAGAAATATTTCTCCGGAAGAATTTGAGAAAGAATTAAATGGACAGAAGGTGGATATTATTATTGGTGGACCTCCATGTCCTACATTTTCAACAATCGGAGATGCAAAGATACGATCTGTGACAGGAAAGCCAACCAGAGAAGATCCACGTAATGAGCTGTTCATGACATATCTAAAATATGTTGATTACTTTAGACCGGAGATTTTTGTAATTGAGAATGTCCCTAACTTTATTACTAAGTATAAAGGTGAGATTTTTAAGAAGGCTGTTGAAATTATTGAAAGTATTGGAAAGACTGATACTGAAGATGGAGTATATGAAGTTGAACCAATAGAGGTACTTAATGCTGTTTATTATGGAGTACCTCAGACTCGAAAGAGAATGATCTTGGTAGCCCATAAAAAACATGGCGTAAAATATCATTATCCTGAGCAGACACATTATTTCGATCAGGACGATGAGAAGGCAAAAACACTTAAGCATTTCGTAACTGTTGGAGATGCAATTCGTGATTTGCCTACCATTACAGATAATTGGAGAGTATCTGAGGTAGAGTATTCGAGGTTTGACGACTTGTCTGAATATGAAAAACTGATGAGAGAGAATAATCCTGGAAAAACAGTAAAAAACAATATTTGTAGAATGAGTAATGATCGAGCAAAGCGTGTCTTTCCGCATATGGCTCAAGGAAGTAAGTACATGGATCTTCCGCCGGAAGTACGTCAGATTTTGCCGTTTAGAGAAGATATCTTTAAGGATAGATTAAAGAGGCTCATGGAAGATCAGCCATCTTGGACCGTGTTGGCACATATCGGAATGGATGGATATATGTATATTCATCCGACAGAAAACCGTACATTATCTGTGCGAGAAGCAGCTAGAATTCAATCTTTCCCAGATGATTTCGAGTTTGTTGGTAATCAGCAGGATACTTATGTACAGGTAGGAAACGCTGTACCTCCATTATTGGGAAGAGCAATCGGAAATAGCATTATGAAATATATCTGTGATATTAAGGAGCAAGGATATGGCATATAAAACGGTTGATGCTCGAACTCAAATAGTAAATGCGTTAGGCATTTCCTATACTTTCTCTTCAAACAACGATAGGTTTATTGAAACGAATATAAATGGAGAGGATGTAGTTATTTGTTGTATGCCTATTGTGGTTAGAAGTTCCACTGCAAGTTATGATTCACAAAGATATATTGATTTTAGCAGTATGGGGCAGAAACCATGGACTTCAATGAAGAATCTTTGGGATGATGCGATTCAAACAGGAAAAAAATTTTTTGTTCTTTGCGAAAACAATAATGATAGTCTTTTAAAAGACTATATTTTGAGCGTTGAGCGATCTATTGCATCTGCGACAAAAAGTTCTCTGTATCTTACTAGTGAGATGACCACAGCACTCACATCTGGAGTGTCTAAAATCAAGAGATTGAAATTAGAAGGTATGGATGGTTACTTTTCAATAATTGCTAAAAATGAACTATGTACATACGTTGATTTTTTTGATAACCGACCATATATAAGAGAGGTTGTCACTGCAGCTACTAAATCTAAAATTGTTGAGGTTCCGAAAATGGTAAAAGAAGTTGAAATACTAAAGAATAATAAACTGAAATTCTCTAGAAATAGATTATTAACAGGTGCTCCAGGAACCGGAAAAAGTCATAGATTCAGTGAAGATAGTGAAGAATATAAGAAAATTGATGACAAAACAAGATTGTATAGCGATGAAGAAATCGAAGGAATAGTAAAAGGTATAGATCCTAGTAACCAAGGAAGTATTAAAGAAGAGTTGTCAAAAAAAACAATTTTCACGGATATTAAACGTGTAACATTCTACTCGGACTATTCATATGGCGATTTTGTAGGATGCTATAAACCAATGCAACTTGGAGGAACAATTTCGTACGAATTTGTTACAGGACCAATGTTGGATCTTTTACTTGAGGCGATTACTCATCCATATGATAATTATTTGCTAATCATTGAAGAAATCAATAGAGCCAAGGCTGCATCTGTATTCGGGGATATTTTCCAGCTTTTAGATAGAAATAGTGATGGAGTTAGTGAGTATAGTATTGACACACCAAAAGAAATGCATGAAAAGCTAAACAAATTACTTGAAAGTGATAATAAGTATTATGGCAGTGAATGGGAGGAGTATAGAAGGGCCTTTATAGATCATATATTTATTCCAGGAAATCTGTATATATGGGCGACTATGAATATGGCGGATCAAGGTGTGTATTCAATGGATAGTGCTTTTAAAAGGCGATGGGACTTTGAATTTATGCCAATCGATGGTGAAGACACTTCGAAAGAATATTTAACCTATGTTATCAAGATTAAGACAGAAGAAATTGAGTCTGAGCCGCATTATATATTATGGAATAACTTTAGGAATGTAATTAACAATAAGTTAAAAAATGCATATGTAGAGGAAGACAGACTAATTGGTCCATATTTTATAAAAGGAAAAAAATCAATTGAATTGAAGAAAAAATCAGATGGAGCAGTTGACAAATATGTAGAAATACCTATTGAGAGTTTAATAAATAAATTATTTACATATTTGAAACAAGATGTACTTCGCTTCATAGGTGCGGAAGAGCTTTTTTTAGACAATAACAATACAAGAACAATGTCCTCAATAAGAAATGCTATTTTAATTGAGAATAAGGGAATATCTGAAATATTAAGATTGAACAATGAAGATCTGGATATACTGAAATCTGTTGTCTTTGAAGATATCATAGATGATACTGCTGAATCAGAAGATGATTCGCCAGAAGATAATAGTAGTGAGCAAGAATAAGCGATGAAAGAAAAGAGGATATATCTACAGGAACAGCGAATTGTTGATGACGTATTGTTCTGTAAATTACAAAAGTTATTAGAGTTGAATTTTGAAGAAATTGATATTGCTGCTAGAAACAAGAAACTCTTTGATGAGAATAAAGTTGTTTTTGTGGGACAAATGCATTTAAGAGATGATGAATGTGAGTATCTTCTATTTTGCTATCCTAAATATGTATCATTGACGTGTGATTTACATCAAAGAATTTATGATAACAAGAGTAATTTGGCAGGTATAGAGCGTGACTCAATACAACATGTACATAAAGTTCTTATTCAGATAAGTGATGTAATAGGCAGAGCGTGGCATTCAAAAAGGCAAAATTTTAGCGAATTTAGCATTGCGAATAAAAAATATAAGCGTAGAGTTATTAAATCTAGCATAGCAAAGTTTATTCTTGAAGATTTTAAACGTAATGGAATTTATTACTTCGAAAAAGAAATAAATGCACAAGAACCAATTGGTAAAATAGATTGGGGAAAGACTGTTCATAAGTGCCAGCCTTTTATTTCACAGAATAGGCCATATTACACAAATCCGTTTAGGAAAAGAATTGTTGCAGATGAAGACGGGACAATTGTAAAAATATATCAAAAAGCACTGTGGGATTCTAATAGAGAATTTGGTGTTTTGTTGGATCTATATTCACCTGGGATTGAACCATGTGATCCGCTTGAGATGAGTAATGATGTGGTAGCACTCTATGTAAAGAAATATTCAAATCAAGTATTTGATGAACGAGGTTTCTATTTATTACAGGCATTAGCCACTTGGTATGATATTAGTGGAGAGGTAAATCTTCGCAAAGATTATTACGGAACAGTTGATTTTGAAAATATATGGGAAGAGGTATGCCAAAAAATCTTTTTGGATGATAAGTCACTTTGGGTGGGGAAAATGCCAATAGGGCAATGGAACGTATATTCAGAAAAGGTTGATTCAGTTATTCCGATGTTTGATGTACACGCTAGGTCGTTAGAACCAGATATAGTATATGCTGATACTACGAATAACGTTCTTTTCCTCTTTGACGCAAAATATTATAACCCACAGATGAGTGGGAGCAGATACATAGGTAATGTTCCGGGGTCATCGGATATCTCCAAGCAATGGTTGTATATGTATTATTTAAAAGCCAAATATAAAGACTATAAAATTGTAAATGCATTGTTAATACCAAAAGATGAAAACGACGGTAATTGGTTGATAGAATATTTGGGGTTTGTGAATTTAGATACCGAATCTAGGCTCAACGAATTAGCTGAAGATGAGACTATCAGAGTTACTCCGGGAGTAGGGAGTATTGCAATATTTATGATTAATGCACGTAGGGCGTATGAGGAGTTTTTAATAGAGGATAACTCTCAAAGTTTATTTAATGATATTGTAAATGATCTTAGAGTTAGAGTGGCAGATAATTTTATTTCAGGTACAAATATCAACAGAACATATTTTGAGTAAATATGGTTCAAGTGTGAGTAGATATCATTTGTGAAAAGGGGGAAGTTGATTGCCAAAGTTTCTTAAAGACAAGGCGGTTTCATTGCTAGATGGAGGAATTGAAACATATTTACTAGGGTTATATGGATTGACTCTTCCAACCGTTAAAAATCGAAGAGCCCAAGAAACGAAATATGCGCTAGTGATGGGGCTATTTGGTGCTGCTGCAGAACTTCTTGTAAAAGCATGTTTAGTACAGGCATATAGAGACAATAGTTGCACTACATCGGACCAGTATGTAAAAATCCTGGATTTTAGGCACTTGAGAGGTTTTTCAGGTTTGACCAAAGTGACCGAAAAATGTACAAAAAGGCAATTTCTGGTTGGGTAAACGTGTCTGTGGTATTGGACTGCGGCTTCGGAAACACATCAAAGGTAAAGTAATATTTTCATCATTCAACAGAATAAAAGAAACGTGAAAGACCGTTCATTTTCAAGATAAATTGAAAGTGGGGGGTCTTTTTTTATACCTCTAAAACGGATTTTTATTAAGACGTTTTGAAGGGCTGATCTTAAAATATGGATCAGCATTAAAAAGAAAATGGATTTTGCGTGATTGGATAAAAAACATGCAGGCTGACTACTTGAATATTACGGTGCGGAGGAGCCGCTAGTCCGGTGTGGCGAGAGCCACTTGTCCGGACTAACGGAGCCACTCCGTTCTCTAGTATAATAAGTTACTTTGCCATT
>ERZ773264.3574-NODE-3574-length-12310-cov-2.669196_pt1 | contig 12310 bp, 8 predicted proteins | sample MGYA00511910_ERZ773264 | MGnify/ENA primary metagenome ERZ773264 (study PRJEB29015, sample SAMEA2737739) | human gut metagenome | biome: human gut; feature: human-associated habitat; material: faeces | place: China | collected 2012 ... | reverse complement strand
CGGCCAGCCGTTTTGCCTGGTCGGCCGGCATATTCATAATATGAAAGGCCAGTCGCTGTGCGGTTTTCACACCGATGCCAGGCAGATGGGACAGCTGCTCGATCAACTGATTGATGTATCCGCTGTAGTAATCCATCAGAACGGGAATCCTCCGCCCATGCTGCCGAGTCCGCCGGCAAGTTTGCCCATAGCTTTGGCTGCCTCGTCCTCAACTTTGATCAGATCTTCGAGCATTTCTACGTCGTCCGGATCTACGGCATCTTCGCTGATTTTAACTTTGGTTACTTCTTTTTTACCGGAAATGGTTACTTCTACGGCTCCGCCGCCTGCTGTCGCAGTGAACTCTTTCTCCTCCAGTGCTTTCTGGTTCTCTTCCATCTGCTTCTGCATTTTCTGAGCCTGCTTCATCAGATTGTTCATGTTGCCCGGCATTCCTCCCGGGAATCCTCCTCTTTTTGCCATGGGTAATATCCTCCTGAAAAATTTGTTTTTAATTTATTCTTCCCCGTCGTCGAAGTCGCTCTCGTCGTCCTCCTCGACCGGGATTCCATGAATCGCCTGCGTCAGTGCATCATCCACGGAAATCGTGGAGAGCGCGGCGTTTGCATGCTGGTCTGCTAAAATGAGCTGGACCTCTACGGTTTTTCCAGTCATCTGTTCAATAATGGTGCGGATCTCATCGGCTGCCTCCGGCCGCTCAACGTAGATGGATGCGAGCTGGTCTGCAAACTCAACAAACAGTTTGGCGTCGCCCGTCTCGCTGTTGTATTTCGGAACGGCGCTCTGCAGAAACTGGCGGAACATGCCGCTTGTCTGGCCGACAATTGCCTTCCAGGACGCGCTGATGCGCTGTAAATCCGCCGGTGCAGCTTTCACTGGTGCCGGTGCACTCTGCGGTGTTTCTGCCGCCGCATAGCCGTCTCCGGCCGCTCCGGAGCCTCCTGCACTGCCGTTTCCTGCTCCCGGTGCATTTGTCACCATCATCGGGATTCCGCGCTCCATTTTTTCTTCGAGAATCCTAAGCCGCTCCAGCACGGATTCGAGGTTCTGCTCCATCTGCGGTTTGCAGAGTTTGACGAGCGCCACCTCAACGAGCACGCGCTTCTGCGCCGCATAGCGGAGCTGGCCGGAGAGCTCGGATAAAACGCGGATATAGTGGATCAGCGTCTCATCGTCTACCATCGTGCTCTCTTCTTTTAAGAGCTTCAGGTTTTCTGTAGAGACGTCGAGCAGTTCTTCGGTTTCATCTGCGCTTTTTACCAACAGCAGATTCCGCAGATACCACGTAAAGTCGGTAACGAACTGTCCCAGCTCTTTTCCGCGATTTAAAAGGGTTTCCAGCGTGCGGATGCTTCCCGTTACATCCCCGGCGAGGATCGTGCGGAGCATCTGGCTGAAGATTTCGGTATCAACAGTTCCGAGAACTTCAAGGACTTTATCGTACGTCAGCTTCTGCCCGAGGTAGAAGGCGATGCACTGGTCCAGGAGGCTTAACGCGTCTCGCATGGAGCCGTCGCCCGCCTTTGCGACGTAGCGGATGGCTTTTTCTTCGACGTCCACGCCCTCTTTTTCCATCAGTTCACTAAGACGCGCCGCGATGGTATCGATCGTGATGCGGCGGAAATCGTACCGCTGGCATCTGGAAAGGATCGTCACCGGGATTTTGTTTGCCTCTGTGGTCGCCAGAATGAAGATGACATAGGACGGCGGCTCCTCCAGGGTTTTTAAGAGTGCATTGAACGCTCCGGTAGAAAGCATATGCACCTCGTCGATGATATAGACTTTATACCGTCCCTGTGTCGGCCGGTAGGCTACCTCCTCACGGATTTCACGGATGTTGTCGACACCGTTGTTCGATGCCGCGTCGATCTCGATGACGTTCGTGGAAACGCCCGCCAGAATCGCCTTACACGTCGGACATTCGTTGCACGGGCTTCCGTCCACGGGATGTTCGCAGTTGACCGAGCGGGCGAGAATCTTGGCGATCGTCGTTTTTCCTGTTCCGCGGGTTCCGCAGAACAGATACGCATGACCGATGCGGTCCGCGCGGATCTGATTTTTTAATGTTGTTACAATGTGATCCTGTCCTTTTACATCCTCAAAGGTGGAAGGACGGAATTTTCGGTACAGAGCAGTATAGCTCATAAAATTTTTCTCCTTTTATTGCATCGGCATGGAAGCCTGCCGCCGGCAGTTTCTTTTGGACAGCAGTGCAGCAGAAGAACGGAGACCTTGTTCTTCTTGCTTTAAGGCCTCCGTTCTTCTTCCTTGCCTTTTTCGGGAACGCATCAATCGCCGAAGCTGATTCCCATCCGTTTTGCCTGCAGGACTTCCTGTGCATTCGGATCTACGGTCTTTAATTTTCCGGCGCACTCGCCCAGCGGAATTTTCTTTACTTTTCCGTTGACCATTCCGACCATGTAGCCGTACTGTTTGTCCAGAATAAGCTGTGCTGCCTCGGATCCGAGTCTTGTGGAAAGGACACGGTCATACGGACACGGGCTGCCGCCTCGCTGCATGTGGCCCGGTACGGTGACGCGGATTTCCATGCCTGTCTTTGCCTCGATCTCTTCTGCGATCTTGTAGGATACGGACGGGTATTTCTTTGCGATTTCTTCCTGACGTTTTTTCAGCTCTTTCTTCGGAAGTGCTGCGTCTTCTTTTGCAATTGCACCCTCGGCAACGGCAAGAATGGTGAATCCACTTCCGCGCTCTTTTCGTCTGTTGATAGCCTCGCATACTTTTTCAATATCGTATGGAATTTCCGGAATCAGGATAACGTCTGCGCCGCTTGCGATTCCGGCGTACAGAGTCAGCCAGCCTACTTTATGACCCATAACCTCTACGATAAAAACTCTCTGGTGAGAGGAGGCTGTTGTATGGATGCAGTCGATCGCATCGGATGCAATATTGACGGCACTGTAGAAACCGAAGGTCATATCCGTTCCGTAGATATCATTATCGATGGTTTTCGGAAGATGGATAATATTCAGTCCTTCCTCTCTCAAGAGGTTTGCTGTTTTCTGGGTTCCGTTTCCGCCAAGAATGACAAGGCAGTCCAGAAGGAGCTTGTGGTAGGTATGCTTCATTGCTTCCACTTTGTCCAGACCGTTTGCATCTGGGGTACGCATCAGCTTGAACGGCTGACGTGAGGTTCCGAGAATAGTTCCTCCCTGTGTTAATATACCGGAAAAATCTTTTGCACTGAGCATGCGGTAATCGCTGTAGATGAGGCCTTTATAGCCGTTCATGAATCCGTATACTTCGAGATCTTTTACATTGTTTGCAAGGCCTTTTACGACTCCGCGCATGGTCGCATTTAATGCCTGGCAGTCTCCGCCGCTTGTTAACAGACCAATTCTTAACATATGACTTTTCCCATCCTGTTCTTTATTAGATTTTCACGACTGCTTCTTGTTTCTTGGCAGTATTATGGAATGTTTACATTATACCCTATTTTTTTCGTTCTCACAATAGTTCGGGGGAAGAAAGCGCGGGAGTTTCTATTTTTTGTACGAAAAAAGGAAGTCTGTGGTTCAGGCTTCCTTGGATTTTCTTTTTTATGCGCGCCGCACTTCGAACTCTCACCACAAACGTTACTCCTACAGCCTACTCGGCCCAGGCACCCTCACGGCACACAGGAGATTCCACTTAGTGCTGCTGCATTCCTGCCCTGACACGGTTCATGGAGTCCTGTTGCGTAAGACCCAGACGTCAACGTCACTTATAGAAGGCAGCTTCGCAATGAAAAAGCCCTCGGATTGGCATCACCCCCGCTGTAGCGGATTGCAGGTACAGGGCACCGCTATCTCCCCGGCTGCGCATTGTTTAGTATACGGGATTTCGGAGGGGATGTCAAGGAATTTGTGAATTGAAATATTGGTATAGCACGAGTATAATTTATAGTAAGGTCGGAAAATAACGCAAAAATTCAGTACCGCAGAGTGTGAACGACTGCTTTTTTCATTATTTTCAAGATTTGCTATCGATAACTTTTTGAAAATGATACATTTTTTTCTTATAGAAGGAGGATGGACGAATGATACGAGTTACGGTCTGGAATGAGTTTCAGCATGAGCGAACGCAGGAGAAAGTGAAAGAGATTTATCCGGACGGGATCCACACCTGTATTGCAAAGTTTCTGGGACAAGAGGAGGAGCTTTCGGTTCGGACGGCTGTGTTTGACGAGAAGGAGCATGGGCTGACGGAAGAAGTGCTGGCAAATACCGATGTGCTGGTGTTCTGGAATCATATGCTGCAGGAGGAGTTCTCGGACGATGTGGCCGAGCGGGTTCGGCGTCATGTGCTGGCCGGAATGGGGCTGGTAGTTCTGCATTCAGGGCATTATTCCAAGATTATGCGGAAGCTTCTCGGAACAAGTATGACGCTTCGGTGGCGGCATGGGGATCGTGAGAGACTGTTCTGTACGTGTCCGACCCATCCGATCGCGCAGGGAATTCCGGCATGGGTGGATATTCCGGAGGAAGAGATGTATGGGGAGTTTTTTGATATTCCCAAACCGGATGATGTGGTATTTACGGGATGGTTTGCAGGCGGTGAGGTGTTCCGCAGCGGATGCACCTTTACACGTGGGCTGGGCAAAATTTTCTATTTTCAGCCGGGACACGAGGAATACCCCATTTACCATATGCCGGTGATTCAGAAGATTATCAAAAATGGGGTACGCTGGTGCGTTCCTGTAGTACGAAGACCGGCATCACTGGATAATGCATGGGTGAATCCATCTACGGAGGAAGTGTATCTTTCTTCACACCAAAAATAGCAGCTGCAGTTTACCGATATCTGTATCCCGTTTGATTTTTTCAAAACAGGTGTCTGATTTCACGATCAAAAATGTTCTGCAATACGCGGATGGAATCCGTGTACACATTGCATAAATCAGGAGGAAATGTTATATGAGAAAGCTTTCCGTTTTTTACGAACACATTCTACAGGCGTGTGAGCAGTCCGGTAAGACGATTCCGGAAGTGCTCGCGTTCTGCAGGGATCAGGGAATTTCGGCTGTTGAGATGAACTACAGTCTGTTTGCATCAGAAAAAGAGGTCATTGCCCCGATGCTTTCCGATGCGGGGCTGGTGATCAGCTGTATGCATGAAACCTTTGATTTTTCCCATGATACGGATCTTGGCAGAGCACAGCAGATGCTCGATACTGCGGCATCGCAGCAGGTTTCGCGTGTCCTGTTTGTTGCAGGCGCGCTTGAAACTGCCGAAGCGGCAGAGCTTGCAGCCTGCAGCAGCACCTATGAGGCAACGAGTACTTTTATGGCCGAAAACAAATCGATTCAAAATATGGTACATGCGCTTTCCTCACTCGCCGAATATGCGGCTTTACGTGGCGTTTCGATTACCTTAGAGGACTTTGACGGTTTTTTACAGCCGTTTGCACGCACATATCCGCTGCTCTGGTTTATGGAGCACGTGCCGGGGCTGCGGTATACGCTTGATATCGGAAATTTTGCTTTCAGTGATGAGGATGTTTCGTATGCTGCCTGGCTTCTGAAGGATTATATTGTCCATGTTCACTGTAAGGATCGTGCCGAAAGTCCGCTCGTTCACGGACGTTTCTGCCGCGGCCTTGGCCAGACACCGGCCGGAACGGGATATCTGCCGATGGCAAAGCTTCTTACAGATTTAGAAGCGTGCGATTACGACGGTTATCTCGCCATCGAGCATTTCGATGCACCGGATCAGTTATCGTTCATCGAACAGTCCGCAGCGTTTCTGCGCCAGTGGGTTTCCGAATAATTCCGCCTCTTTCATAAGCGCTCTGATTTTCGGAAAATTTCGTATTTCCGGGGAGAAATTCAGCAAGGAAAATATGTCGAAAAAATTCTTTACTATCTTTGGTTTTTTCGTATCTTTTCCTTGCTTTCCAGGGAAAACATGGTAAACTAAATTTGAAGCTTTTTGAGAAGGCATGATTCGAAAAGCAAATCTAAAACAAGAGGGTTTTAAAGTAATGGGAGAAATTATTATTCCGCAGGGTTACAAATCTGCATTAAACCTCCACGATACACAGGTGGCAATTAAAACAGTAAAGGATTATTTCCAGCATGAGCTGACACATCGTCTGCATCTGCTCCGTGTAACAGCTCCACTTTTTGTACAGCCGGAAACCGGCTTGAATGACAATCTGAATGGCGTAGAACACCCGGTTTCTTTTGAGTTAAAGGATCAGGGTACCAAGAAAACCGCTGAAATTGTTCAGTCTCTGGCAAAATGGAAACGGTATGCACTTCACAAATACGGCTTCTCTGAGGGAGAAGGCATCTACACCGATATGAACGCCATCCGCCAGGACGAGGTGACCGACAACATTCACTCCGTTTACGTGGATCAGTGGGACTGGGAAAAAATCATGTCCCCGGAAGAACGCAATCTTGATTTCTTAAAGAGTACCGTAAAAGATATCTATGAGGCACTGAAAAACACGGAAAAACATATGGCAGACCAGTACGACTACATCGAAACCATTCTGCCGGATGAAATTTTCTTTATCACTTCCCAGGAACTTGAGGATCGCTATCCGGATCTGACTCCAAAGGAAAGAGAGTATACAATCACCAAAGAAAAAGGTGCTGTCTTTATTATGCAGATCGGCGGCGTGCTTGCTTCCGGAGAGCGTCAGGACGGACGTTCCCCGGACTACGACGACTGGTCCTTAAACGGCGACCTGATCGTTTATTATCCAGTGCTTGACATCGCTCTTGAGCTCTCCTCCATGGGTATCCGCGTCAACGCAGATGCTCTCCGCGCTCAGTTAAAGGAATGCGGATGCCAGTCCCGCGCGAAGCTTCCCTTCCAGAAATCCATTCTGAACGGCACTCTCCCGCAGACAATCGGCGGCGGTATCGGACAGTCCCGTATCTGTATGTTTTTCCTGCGCAAAGCGCACATCGGAGAGGTACAGTGCTCGGTATGGCCGATGGAGACACGAGAGGTGATGGATGTGATGAATATTCAGCTTCTGTAAGATTGGTTTCGAATAGACTATTACTGTAAAAGGGATACGTTTCCTGTCCGCCCGTTTTCAGGGTATGACAGAAACGTATCCCTTTTATATTTTCCTGCATTGCTGCTGCATTTCGTCCTTACATCAAATCTTTTTCTGCTTTTCGCGGTTTCAGAACCGTTCTTCCAAAAGCTCAAGCAGTTCCTCTCTCTGAAAGGATGCTGTCTTAATTTCATCACCGGAGAGGATCTCTTCCGCCAGCTCTTTTTTCATCTGCTGAAGCTTGATGATTTTTTCCTCGATGGTTCCTTTTGCAATCAATTTGTATACCGTCACAACATTTTTCTGCCCAATACGATGTGCACGGTCTGTCGCCTGATTTTCAACAGCAACATTCCACCATGGATCGTAATGGATGACGATATCCGCGCCGGTCAGGTTCAGGCCGGTTCCACCTGCTTTCAGGGAAATACAGAATACAGACGTGTCATCCCGGTTGAACTGTTCCACCATTTGTGCACGCCGCTCTTTTTTCGTGCTTCCCTGCAGGACAAAGCAGCTGATGCTTTCTTCCTGCAGACGCGCGGTCAGGATCTCGATCATCGAAGTGAACTGGGAAAACAGCAGGATTTTGTGGCCGGATTCCACGGCACTCTGAATCAGCTCGATGCAGAGATCGAGTTTTGCCGAACCGCCTTCGTAATTTTCGTAAACAAGCGCAGGATCACAGCAGAGCTGACGCAGCCGCGTCAGTTCAGAGAGCACCTGGAACCTGGAATCGGCAAATTCTTCCTCTGTCTGGTTCTGCAGTATAAGCGCCAGCCGCTGGGCATGTGCATGATACAGCTCCTTCTGCTTCTGTTCCATGCAGGCAGCCATATTTTTCTCAATTTTGTCCGGCAGATCCTTCAGCACTTCCTTCTTCAGACGGCGCAGAATAAACGGACGGATCATCTTTTGCAGACGTTCTAATCTTTCTTCGTCGCCGTTCCGCACAATCGGAAGTTCAAACTGCTCGCGGAATTTCTGATATCCATAGAGAAATCCCGGCATCAGATAATCAAAGATGCTCCATAGTTCACTTAACTGGTTTTCTACCGGTGTTCCGGTTAATGCCAGGCGGAACGATGCATGGATCGTTTTCACGGCTTTTGCTCCCTGCGTTGCGTGATTTTTGATGAACTGCGCCTCATCAATGATCTCGCAGAAGAACGGGAGATCCTGATACAGTTCGATATCGCGGCGGAGCAAATCGTACGAGGTAATCAAAATATCCTGCATACCGGCATTTTGGATCATCTCTTTCCTCTGTTCCTGTGTGTCGGCGACGAGTCTCGTCTGCAGCTCCGGAGCAAAGCGGGCACATTCGCTCTCCCAGTTATAGACGAGAGATGCCGGTGCAACGATCAAAGAGCGACGATTTGCATTTTCGGGTGCTTCCTGCATTTCAGATAAGAGAAAGGCGATGGTCTGCAGCGTCTTTCCAAGTCCCATATCATCCGCCAGAATACCGCCAAAGCCGTTCTGGCATAAGGTTTTCAGCCACCAGAATCCTGTTTTCTCACGGAGCTGTGCCTGCAGATTGTCCGGAAGTTCAAAATCGTTCTCCTCTGCAGTTTTCATATTTCGGATCAGCATACGGAACTCGCGGTTTTTCTCAACCTGAAGATCATCCTGCTCTTTTAAACGGGTATCGAGGTAGAGTGCTCGGTATTTCGGAATTGTGATCTCGCCTCTCTTCAGCTTTGCCTCGGAGATCTGCAGATTTTCCCGCAGTTCCGAGAGAACGCGGATACCGTCCTCGTCCATATCCATAAATTCACCGGTCCTCAGGCGGTAAAATTTCTTTTTCCGGTCATATTTTGAAAGAATCTCTGCCAGTTCCTCCATGCCAAAATTGCCCGGATTCAAATGAAGTTCCAGTACATTTTCTGCGAGGGATACACCGACAGAAACTTTCGGGGCCGGGATGACACGGATCGCTTTTAACCGGTCAGAAACAAAAATTTCGCCCAGTTTCTGCAGATCTTCCATACCGCTGCTTAAAAACTCATACATCTCATCGGCTCCCTGGAGAAGCATCTGATGTTTCCGCGCATCATAGGCGCTGAAACAGGATCGAACGAGCTGGTTTGCCGCTGCTTCTTTCCGTACATCACGGCCATGGGAAAGCTGATGGATATCGTTTGCATCTGCAAAAACATTGTATTTTTTCTCGCCATAGACAGCCAGAAGTTCGCAGGTAATCATATCATGCTGCGGCGCATCCAGATAAATCTGAAATTCCACCTGCGGCGGAAGATACTGCTGTAATTCCAGCTTTTCTTCTTTTTTTACCTTAAAATGTTCCTCCAACACCGGGAGAAGTCCCTGGCAGAAGGTCGGGATATCTTCTTTTGCAATTTCACAGACTCCGTCCGGACATCGCTCCATATATTCCAGGAATTCGCAGACTTCTGCTATCTCTTCCCTTGGGATTCGGTAAATTGTATTTTTTTCTGAAAGAAAATACAAATATTTTCTGCCATAAAAAATGGGATCCGCGTACATCTGTACCTTTAGGCCATCTGCTTTCCGTAAAAGCTTCATTTCATACTGTGGCATCCCCTCCTGGCAGTGCCACAGTTTTTCTTCTCTCCAGTTCGTACGACAAAAGAACTCCTGGCTGCCAACAGCCTCAAAAAATTCATCCATATTCTGCACAGAAATCATCACATAACGGTCATCAAAGCAGGACGCATAGCTGCCGGTACCTATCTGATAGCATGAGCCGCGTTCCATGGTATATGCGCTCAGAAATTCTACCATCGGACGGCTTTCTTCTTCAAAAGCATCCATACAGTGCAAAAAAGAAAGCTGTGCACCGTAGCTGACCGTTTCCATATTTTTTACAGCTGCTGTCATTTTTGAAACACTTTTTAATACATACATCCTTTTGCTTCCGATTTTAAATTCTGCCCGAAAGGAATCGTCAAACTGGCTCTCCAGATGAATTTCCAGTTTAACCTGACCTGCTTTTGCTTTCGGCAGAAAAGCAACCTGATCCCGCATCGCATAATGTGAAAGCAGTTCAGAAAAACCGGGGCTCGTCTCTGCTTTTGGTGTTGGTTTTACTACTTTTCTGACAATTTTATGTTCTCCCTGGAATTCTTCCATTCCTTTTTTCACGCCGACAGCACGAAGAAGCTGCTCCAGTTCCTGATGTTCTTCGTCATTTCCCACTTTTTCTTCCAGTTTTTTTCTCTCTTTTTTCCGCCATTCAAGATAGTACAGCAAAACAGCGACACAATGTTTGCACAATCCCCAGTACTGCTCATGTGCCGGACAATCACAATCATCTTCCATAATTTCAGACATTTCTTCATCTACAGAAACGCTGACACAATACATATTTTTTCCGCTTCCGTCTACGACAGCTGTAATTTTATGCAGTTGATATCCGAAAATATCCTCCATTTCCTGTACCTGAAAAGCATGCACTTTCTGTTCTTCATAGATCTTTTTTCCACGGTTATATGATACAGAATTCGTCTCCTGTTTGATGTCCGCCTTTGTAATCATGCTGGTAAAATCCTTTCTGTTCTATCTTTTCCCATCATTCACAATTCGTATTTTACAGATTCTGGTTTTGATCACATCCGACAAGCTTCTCGGAAAGCTCTTTTAAAGTATTTTCCTGATATCCCGCTTTTCCTGTTTTCCTTACCAGTTCCGCCGTTTCTCTTAATAACGGGTGCCAAATGTGTTCCAGTTTTTTTCTGCCATTCTCTCCAAATACTTCTTTTGAAAGACTGTTCCGGTAATCCTCTGGTGACATTCCAAAGAATTGGATTCTGTTTCCGAACCGCTGCCAGAGTCTGTCGGCAATTCCAATCCCATCCGGGTCAAGACCTCCACTGTAGTAAATGGGAATCCCACTCTGTACGATCAACGAAATCAGTTTTAATGCTGCATACCGCGGCTGTCCCGACGTACACAGCAGCGACACATTCTTTCCCTGCACCTGTTCCATAAGATAGCTGAATACCATTTCGTTTTCCACAATGTATACACACGTTCCGACAGGCTGTACTTCTGTAATACCCTTCAGATTTTCCATGGTAAGCACATACGGTTCCCTGCATCGGCAAAAGGCTTCATATGCAGGATGCCATATCTCCTGTTTTTTCAAACGAATTCCAAACGCATGTACCAGGGAAGAAATGTTATCCGGTACAATTCCCACGCACTGCAGCAGTTCTCTCCATTGCACTCGGTACTGATAAATAAGAGGTTTCATCAATTGCCTCCAAGTAGTCCATCTTTTTTCCTTTCTTCTTCTCTTTTATTTCAACTAATAAAAATTATATCATATCCTGCTATATATGATAAGTTTCTTTTGGTTAAAAACAGAAAAACCCCGGCCGCCTTACGGCGCCGGGGTCTCTTACGTTTGAGCACAAGTATCTTTCGATACAATTATATTTTATTTCCCGCAGTGCTTTCCTCGATTTCGCTTCGCTCCATCTCGGTCGGGCTGTCGCCCTATAAATTCTCCGACTAATGCCCTTGTGTGAGCAAGCTCCCACCGGTCATTACTCTCCGAATTTGCACTGCTCATAGATAACCGAAATTAGTCGATCAGAGTAGCAACACGGCCTGATCCAACGGTACGGCCACCCTCACGGATAGCGAAGGTAAGACCCTGCTCCATAGCGATCGGGTGGATCAGTTCGATGGTCATCTCTACGTTATCGCCAGGCATGCACATCTCAGTTCCTTCCGGAAGAGTGATAACACCTGTTACGTCAGTTGTACGGAAGTAGAACTGCGGACGATAGTTGTTGAAGAATGGAGTATGACGGCCACCCTCGTCTTTTGTCAGAACGTATACCTGAGCGGTAAATTTGGTATGGCAGTGAACGGTACCTGGTTTAGCCAGAACCTGTCCTCTTTCGATCTCTGTTCTCTGAACACCACGAAGCAGAGCACCGATGTTATCACCAGCCTGAGCCTCATCGAGGAGTTTACGGAACATCTCGATACCAGTTACAACAGTTTTCTTGGTCTCTTCTTTCAGACCTGCGATTTCAACTTCCTCATTCAGATGAAGAACACCAGCCTCAACACGGCCAGTAGCAACAGTACCACGACCAGTGATGGTGAATACATCCTCTACAGGCATGATGAAGTCTTTATCTGTGTCACGCTGCGGATCCGGGATCCAGCTATCTACTGCATCCATAAGCTCCATGATTTTATCTCCCCATGGGCCAGCCGGATCTTCCAGAGCTTTCAGAGCAGAACCCTGGATGATCGGTGTGTCATCTCCTGGGAAGTCATACTCGTTCAGCAG
>ERZ773264.3573-NODE-3573-length-12314-cov-3.096501_pt1 | contig 12314 bp, 9 predicted proteins | sample MGYA00511910_ERZ773264 | MGnify/ENA primary metagenome ERZ773264 (study PRJEB29015, sample SAMEA2737739) | human gut metagenome | biome: human gut; feature: human-associated habitat; material: faeces | place: China | collected 2012 ... | reverse complement strand
TGCTCGATCTCCCGCCGAATCCTACCAGTCAATTCTGAGACCATATTGAAACGGGCCACCAACAAATGGCGGAAAGTAGGCTCTTTCATACGCCCTTCCAAAATAGCGAATACTTTATTGATATCCGTAATAATCTCCGTATTCGAAGTCAATAACGCCATATCCGAATAGATCTTAGCCGTCTTCTCATTGAAATTGCCAGTACTCAAATAGGCGAAATCACGCCGTTTAAGTCCCTCGGACGTATCCTTCCGAAGAATGACCGCAACCTTCGCATGTACTTTCAAGCCCGGAATACTATAAATGATACGAATACCGGCCTGCTCCATACGCTCCGCCGTACTCATATTATTCTCCTCGTCGAAACGGGCTTTCAATTCCACGAATACCGTCACTTTCTTACCATTCTGGGCAGCGCTGACCAGCGTATTAATCACGGCCGAATTCTCTGCCACTCGATACTGGGTAATCTTGATCTCATCCACCTTCGGATCAAAGGCCGCCTCCATCAAAAAGCGGATCAAATAATCAAACGACTCATAAGGGAAATGCAATAAGATATCCCGCTTCTTCACGGCCTTGAATACCGACCCCATCTCATCGAGGAAAGGCACACGCATAGGCACCGGTGGCTGCTGCTCCAAATGCTTTCCCGCCGGATTCGGCAATTTCATCAAGTCCTGCAAATTATTATATCGTCCACCTAACACCAAGTCCTCCGACGTAATACCAAAGGCATCGCAAACAAAAGCCAGAAAATCATCCGGCATCGCTTGATCATACATAAAACGGCTCAAGGCTCCGATCTTGCGTTTCTTTACCTTCTTACGGATATTCTCCACGATATTCGCCCGGCTCTCATCATCCAAATAAATATCCGCATCCCGGGAAATCTTGATGCTGTAACAGCCATCAATAATATAACCGGGAAAAACATTCTGTAAATTCGCACGGATAATGTCGTCGATAAACATGATATAATATTTCCCGTCATGCGGAGGCAACTCTATAAAACGAGGAACTTTCGCATAAGGAATCTTCATCAACGCATAATGATACTCGGGTACGAAGCCCGGCTCATTCATCCGCTTGCTCCGCTTAATCATACGGATCACAAGGTAAAGCCGACGATCCCGGATGAACGTACGTATATCACCGGCTTGAATCATGACCGGCGACAGGAATGGGAAAACCTCCTCATTAAAGAAATTATGGACAAACTCTTCATGGAAAGGTTCCGGCTTCTCATTCTGGTATAAGTAAACATTCTGGCGATTCAATTCCGGCAATATCTTCTCCGAGAAAATACGGTAATAGTCCCGTTGCTGGCGGTTAACCTCCCGGGTGATAGCCGCCAAGGTCTCTTCCGCCTCAGCTGCGCTCTCCTCCGAATAATTCTTTTTCATGATTACCCCCCGGTGTTCCGCAACCCGGATCTCATAAAATTCTTCCAGATTCGAGGAATAGATAGAAAGGAACTTAATACGCTCATAAATAGGCAGCGTATCATCTTCCGCTTCCAGCAAGACACGGTAGTTAAACGACAACCAGCTTAAGTCCCGTTTAAAATATTGATATGAATTCTCCATAATATTCTTATCTTAGGCGTGTAAATATAGATACTTTCGAGCAATAAAAGAAATTGTTATGATTAAAGTTGGATTGCTTTCAGACACCCATGCGTACTGGGATGACAAGTATGCCGAATATTTTAAAGATTGCGATGAAATCTGGCATGCGGGCGATATAGGCTCCGATCTTTTGGCCGCGAAATTCGAGGCATTGAAACCTTTTAGGGCTGTATACGGAAATATAGACGGACAAGCCATTCGCCTGCAATATCCTAAAGTAGCTCATTTCAAGGTAGAAGACGTGAACGTTATGATGACTCATATCGGAGGTTATCCGGGCCGCTACAATCCCGAGATCCGCAAAGAATTATACGATACACGGCCAAATCTATTCATATCCGGACATTCGCATATCCTGAAAGTAGTATTCGATCGAAGCTTGAAGTGTCTGCATATGAATCCGGGAGCGGCTGGAAAAAGTGGCTTTCATCAAGTACGTACCTTATTACGTTTCGTTATTGCGGGAAAGGATATCAAAGATTTGGAAGTTATAGAGTTAGGGAATCGGGCATTATAAGATGATTAGTTACCGCAACAGAAACTCTCGGCGAAAAGAATCGTATTTTGCAAATAAGCGAACTCTTTCTCAAAATATTCGCTAAACACCCCGGAGCTCAAGTTCTCCTCGATTTGTTTCGCTGTCCAAAGCTTTCCACTACGGCGCTTACATTGATTTAATTGCTCTTCCGTGCGTAAACAAATAACATAGAGAGATACCAAATGTTTCACCTTCTCGTTCTCAAATGTATAACGGATCAGGAAGCGTGGAGCAATTGATTTATCTTGCGCCAAACTTCCGAGAGTCTCTTTGACCGTACTATCTATACTATGTCGGAAGAGCACGTAATTATGGAACGGATAATCCATCGTATCCGGAGAGACAAACTCATCCTTACTTCGTCTCACCAGATATAACATACCATTATAAACAACGGCGATACGCACGATCGGATGATAGTATTTCTTCGGTAAAGAGCGGCTGACCGAACGTGCGATACAACCGATCACCTTCCCATTGTCATTCAATACGGGAAGCCACATTTCCTTTTTCAAGCTACCTTGCATCAAGGACAAACGTATTTGCTCATAAACAATGACCAAAACACCGATTACCAATCCCAACTCCCGGTATAAGAAACGTTCGGTACGCATATTCTGCATCGTTTCCGGCAAGATACTATATAACAAGATGATGAAAAGATGCAACGTGTACAGGTTCTGTACCAACTGAGCGAGGAAATAAAATTCGTTCAAGGTAGTACGAAGCAAAGTACGTTTAAAAGAGGGACGTTTCGAATCGCGTATACGTTGTATGACCGTTCTCCTCGTGAACCCCACGATCGCTAACGCCACGACCAGTAATACTTCCGTGATAAGAGGAGAGTATATAAACAACACTGGTTCAAGCTTGAGACAAAGAAATACGGAATATAAGACCAATGTGCCCGCCGATGGCAGAAGCATAAATTGGTATACCTTATCCTCGCTCAACACCTGAAACAAAAAAATACAAACAAAACAGAAAGTAACCCCAATTATAAAAGATAATAAATAAGAAAAATAGTTATCCAAAAACATGAATAACAACAATGGCAATAAACCTATCGCCTGATTATCTAGACCTTTCTTTACTCTGTTCATTCCTTCCCCCCTTTAGTCCACTTTTATATTAATAACAACAAAGATTGTCAAAAGTTCATGAATCATATATGCTTTTCCGCATGGTACGACGAGCGTACCAGCGGAGCGCTCTCTACTTTCTTAAAACCTTTGCCAACGGCTTGCTGTCTATAATATTCAAAGCATTCAGGAGTCACATATTCAGAGACGGGAATATTCTTGCGAGAAGGCTGTAAATACTGCCCGATTGTTAAAACAGAAACACCCGCCAGCAAAACATCATCCATTAATTCAAGCACCTCATCCTCGGTCTCACCCAGTCCGACCATGATACCAGTCTTGGCTACCACACCCCGCTCAGCGATTCGTCGCAAAACGGATAAGCTCACGTCATACTTAGCGGCACTACGCACTTGCGGACTGATACGGCGTACAGTCTCCATATTATGGGAGATAATCTCAGGCGCCGCATCCACGACCTGATCAACCAGATCCAATCGTCCTTGAAAATCCGGGATTAAGACTTCCACAGTCGTTTGAGGATTCACCTCTTTGATCGTACGGATCGTATTTACCCAATGAGAAGCGCCTAAGTCCGGTAGGTCATCACGATCAACGGACGTGATCACCGCATGCTTGAGATTCATTAAACGGATGCTCTCCGCTACATTCGCAGGCTCTTTCGGGTCCAACGGAAGAGGTTTACCCGTTAGCGTATTACAAAAACGACAAGAGCGAGTACAGATCTCACCACCGATCATGAATGTAGCTGTTCCCCGGCTCCAACATTCACCCATATTCGGGCATTTACCACTTGTGCATATTGTGTGAAGGCAATGAGATTCAACAATACTTTTTGTCTTCGTGAATTGCTCATTTCCGCCAAGCCGGATCTTCAACCAATCCGGCTTTCTTAAATGCTGCGCCATGTCTTACAAATTATTGAATAAATAATTAGCCATCTTCGTATACAAATGGTAACGGGTATTACCACCGTATATGCTATGATTCCGATCTTTATAAACATGCATATCGAACTGCTTACCCGCTTGAACCAAAGCCTCGGCATATTCCATTGTTTGCATAAAATGAACATTATCATCGGCGGTTCCATGAACCAGCAATAACTTGCCTTGTAAGTCTTTCACCCGGCGTAACGGAGAGGTAGCCGCATAGCCCTCGAAATTCTCTTGCGGGGTACGCATGAAACGCTCCGTATAAACGGAGTCATAATATTTCCAGTCCGTCGGAGGAGCCACGGCGATACCCACCTTAAACGTTCCGTTTCCGGTACTCAAGGCCATCAACGTGTTATAACCTCCGAAACTCCAACCCCAGATCGCGATACGATCCTTATCGATATAAGGTAACTTGCCCAACGCTTGCGCAGCCTCCACTTGGTCTCTGGATTCCAGCTCGCCCATTCTCAAATAAGTACATTTACGGAATGCCTCACCACGGGCACCGGTTCCACGACCATCCACACATACCACGATAATACCATTTGAGGCCAGATATTGCTCCCAATCGAAACCGTATTGATCCAATACTTGCTGGGAGTTAGGACCACTATATTGCGTCATCATCACCGGATATTTCTTCGACGGGTCAAAATCAGCGGGTTTTACGATCCAAGCGTTGAACTCATAATCCGAAGCCGTATGTATCTTCATAAATTCCTTCTTAGCAAAAACATATTCCTTCAGCTTACTCTTCAACGCGGCGTTATCTTGCAGAACACGTAGTTCCTTTTTGGTCTTCGTCTCATTCACCGTAATCTTCGCCGGGGTATTCGCATTGGAATAGGTATTTACGAAATAAGCGAAATTGTCACTAAAGACCGCCTTATTCATACCCTCTTCCGTAGAGAGTTTTGTCTTCACGCCTTTAGCGTCGATCTTATAGATAGAACGGCGGATCGGGCTTTCTTCGGCAGACTCGTAATAGAAAGTCTTCGTATTCTCATCCACGCCCAAGAACTTCGTGACATCCCAGTTCCCTTGAGTTACCTGACGTTGCATAACACCTGTCGGGGAATACAAATAAATATGGGAATAGCCATCTTGTTCACTCACATAGGTAAACCCATTGTTCAAGAACTGGATGGAAGTCAACCAATCAGAATCCACGTAGCATTTATTTTCCTCACGCAAGATCAAACGGAACACACCGCTCTTCGGATTTGCATAATACATATTGAATACATTCTGCTGGCGGTTCAATGTCATGATAGCCAACTGATCCGGATTCTGCGTGAAAGTAATGCGGGGAATATAGAAGTCACCTTCTACCGGGACCTTCATCTCCTTCGTGTCTTTGGTGACTACGCTATAAGAATGTACGGAAACCTTTGAATTCTTCTGCCCGGCCTTCGGATATTTATATTCGTAATACCCCGGATAAAGTCCCTCACCATACATCTGCATAGAATATTCGGGCACCTCGGACTCGTCAAAACGGACAAAGGCCAGATACTCGCTATCGGGAGACCACGCCATTAGATTTGTCACCGCAAATTCTTCCTCATACACCCAATCCGTGATGCCATTCAATATCTTATTCAACTCACCGTCCTTGGTGACTTGTACCTCCGTGTCGAAATCAAACTTACGTATCCAAATATTATTATCCCGTACATAAGCGCACATACGACCATCCGGCGAGAAAGTCGGGATCATTTGCTTACCCTTGGCATCGGAAATAGGCTTCACATAATTACGACGCACGTCATAATCATAAACCACCGCCTTAGTAGAGCGACGATAAATAGACTCCGTATCCCTCCAAACCAAGATATGATGCCCGGTACTGCTGATTGTATATCCATCAAAATCCGTAAAGGTACATTCACGAGCTTTACGGGCATTAAACAATGTATCCACAGGATTTCCCGTACGATAGGAATATTTAATGATCATACTCTTATCGGCGTTCATGGCTGTGTAGTGTTCTCCATCCGGCAGGGATCGCATCTCTCCGATAGCCGTCACTTGACGAAATTTCCCATCGGTTATTTCTTTTAAGTCAACATGCTTGCTTCCGGTTTGTGCGGCCACACTTCCGAATACGGCCAACGAAAGCAATAAACTAAAACCTAATCGTTTCATTTATACTCTTTATTTCAGATTGAAACGCGAAGTTAGCATAAAAAAGTGATTCAAATTGCGAGAAATCGTATCTTTGTCTTATGAAAAAAACTAAACGATATTATGAATTTGGGGATTTTCTACGGGATCTATTCAAATTCAAGGTTCAGAAGATTTCCATAAACGCAGGCTTCACCTGCCCGAACCGAGACGGGTCTAAAGGATGGGGCGGTTGCACCTATTGTAATAACCAAACATTCAGTCCAGAATACTGTCATACGGAGAAAAGCGTTACCGAGCAATTAGAGGAAGGCGTACGTTTTTTTTCCCGCAAATATCCGGATATGCGGTATCTGGCCTACTTCCAAGCCTACACGAATACATACGACCGATTAGACTCTCTTATTCGCAAATATGAGGAAGCGCTTGCCTATCCTGGAGTGGAAGGATTGATTGTCGGCACTCGTCCGGACTGTATGCCGGAAGGTTTATTGGATTATTTTGCGGAGCTTTCCCAGCGAAAATTCGTCATGATTGAATATGGATTGGAAAGTACACTTGATAAGACCTTAGTCCGCATAAACAGGGGGCATACCCATGAAGAATCGGAATCCGCTATCCGTCGTACGGCGGTAAAAGGTATTTACACAGGGGCACACCTGATACTCGGACTACCGGGAGAAAGTAGGGATGAAATATTACACCATGCGGATGTCTTATCACGCCTCCCGATCACGACACTTAAACTGCACCAATTGCAGCTAATCAAGAATACCCGCATGGCGAAAGAGTTCAAGGAAGATCCTTCTGATTTCCATTTATATACGGCTGATGAATATATCGAATTAGTGATTGACTTCATAGAACGACTGAACCCCTCTATCGTTGTAGAGAGGTTCGTATCACAATCCCCCAAAGAGCTACTGATCGCACCGGATTGGGGTTTAAAGAATTTCGAATTTACCGCTAAGGTAAATAAGCGGATCGAGGAAAGAGATACACGGCAAGGACGACTATTTCAAGTCTAAGGCGACATCACCATAAAAGGTAATAGCCTGTTTATTCACGGGTGTCACATTGATTGTCACCGAGCCATTCGGATAGACTTCCACCCGAAACATGTATACATCCTCTTTGGTCTTTACACGGAACTTGATTTCGGAACTACCTTTCTTTTCAGAGGTTTGCTCCTTCTCTGTCGCCACTTCTTTAAACGTCAAGCCCTCTCCACCACCATAAGGAGCAGAGTAAGCACGTCCAAAGTAAGGAAGATAAGACAGGATCGAGTCACCATGTATTTCCAATGAGTAGGGGGAAGTAAGATTGACGGATCTCCCGGCCATCGGTACGGCACGATCCACATCGATCTTAATACGACCGCTATCCACGATCTCCCTCACTACTCTCTCTTTTTGCTCCTTCCGCTCTTGCTTACTTTGAGCAAAAAGGGATTGCCCCGCACAAAAAAGGACAATCCCTAAAAATCCAACTAACCTTGTTAATCTCATAACCTTAATAAACTAAACACACTATTAATCACTCTATATAGTAAAGACAATCCTTCGGGTGAATAGTTTAATCTAAAAAGGTCAAATTAAGGCTGTTTATATTTCATTATCATATTAACGCAAATTATCCAAGATATAATCCTGTACGGTAAAATCTTTCCGTACGATCGTATCACCGGGAACACGTTCGTCTGTCGTGATCGCTAAATTCTCATCGCCTAAGACTTGACGGCTCAAGAAGCTCATGATATCGTATTGGTTCCGGGACATAGGAAGCCCAGAGATCTCGTGCCCCGCATTCTCTACCTTATAAAAATAATAGGAAGCTTGAAGATTTTCCAGACTTTTCGCTACAGCGGATGATCCCCATAAACCGCCGAGGTTCTCCATAGCGGCTTGTTCAAAAGGAACGGTTTTATCCGCATCGCCATGGAATAGCATAATCGGACAAGGCATCTTTTCCCAATGTGGAGGAAGCACACCAGAGACCGCACCGGCATATGAGATCACACCGGCATAGTTGAAACCTGTCGGTAGCCTTTTCGCCAACTCATGTCCGTTACATAAATCATACTCTGCCTGCAATACCGTAATCGCCCCGGCACTTGAACCGCTCGCTACGATCTGCTCCACATCGATGTTCCAATCCGAGCTTTGGTTGATCACGAAACCGGTAGCATCATAAAAATCCTCTACCGCCGTATCGATCGCATGCTGCAAGGCCGCGATAAAGTCCATCGGAGAAGAGACTTTAGAAGGATCCAGATTCTTCAAGGTGGTACGATAATCCGTAGAAACGACCACAAATCCGTTTCGGGCGAGGAACTCGAAATAGGGAATATATCCTTTATCCGCCTTATCTCCCCCTTTAAACCCACCGCCAAAAGCAAAAATCATCACAGGCTTTTTTGAGGCGGGCGACATAGAAGTCAACTCATACTTGTCCAAGGACAATGTATCTGTCCCTTTTATAGAGAATACGAAATTCTCTTTTTGAACATCCACATTCGCCACAGGTTTAGGCTGCGTACAGGCGAACGAACAGACGATCCATAAAGCAAATAGCGAATACACCCAATTTCTGTTCATCTTATTTTCGTATTAGAGGTTATTTTGTTCCTTCCTTCAAACCATCCAAGAACTTATCCACTTTTTTGGCAGCGTCTTTCACGCCCGCTTTCATTTTCAATCCAGCGTATGTCGCTTGCAATTTAATGATCTCCGCTTTCTCATCAGCGTTTAACTCTTCCTCGAACTTGGCGTAAAGATCCGTGGATAGATCCGAGAATTTCAGATCCGCCTTCTTCCAGTCCTTATCGGTATAATCAGCGGCCTCCATTTCCACCTTATCTACAAAATCACTAAACTCCTTCACATATGAATCCTTTGATTGGCAGGCGCTCAAAGCGAACATAACCAATAACATGAATAGTACTTTCTTCATCTTTTAATTAAAAATTAATTTGTTATACAACACAAATATATGCAAAAAGGTTAAACCCTTGTATATGTCGTATAACTTTACGTAATTTGCTATCCTATTTTCTTAATCAGATTAATAAATTTATGGAGAAAAAACATCAGTACCGAGGATTAACCAAACAAGAAGTAGAAGAGAGCAGGCGCCTTCACGGCGAGAATGTACTTACCCCGCCCGAGAAAGCTTCGTTATGGAGCCAATTCTTGGAGAAATTTGAAGATCCTATTATTCGTATATTATTAGTGGCATGGCTCTTGTCCATGATAATCGCTGGCGTACATTGCTGGGGACCTGAGGCGAAAGGTTTTACGGCCTTCTTGGAGCCGATCGGCATTTTCTTCGCAATCATGCTTGCCAGTTGCGTGGGCTTTTTCTTCGAGGTGAAAGCGAACAAGGCATTCGATATCTTGAATACAGTCAATGATGATATTTTAGTGAAGGTAATCCGTGACGGGAATATCTGCCAAATACCGAAAAAAGAGGTCGTCGTAGGCGATATCGTTGTTTTGGAGACAGGTGAGGAAATTCCTGCGGATGGACATTTGCTTGAAGCCATCTCCCTACAGATCAACGAATCCACACTAACCGGTGAACCGATTATCAGCAAGACTACAAACGAGGCGGATTTCGATACGGAAGCGACTTATCCGTCCAATGTAGTCATGCGAGGAACGACGGTCGTGGACGGACATGGCGTAATGCAAGTAGAAAAGGTGGGTGACGCTACCGGATACGGTAAGGTCTACGAAGGCTCGCAAATCGAGAGCGATATAGAGACTCCCTTACAAATACAGTTGAAAGGCTTGGCTAGCGTGATCAGTAAAGCCGGATATACGATCGCCGGGGTGACGTTCATCGCCTTGACCGTAAAATTCCTTTTATCGGATAGTTTCCCCGGGATGCCGGCGATGGACATCATCGCCCATATCCTCAACTACTTTATGGTAGCGGTTACGTTGATCGTGGTATCCGTTCCGGAAGGATTACCGATGAGTGTCACGTTAAGTTTGGCCCTCAGCATGAACCGAATGTTGAAGACGAATAATCTTGTCCGCAAAATGCACGCCTGTGAGACCATGGGAGCGACTACCGTAATTTGTACGGACAAGACCGGAACGTTGACGCAGAACCAAATGCAAGTCTACCAAACGAATTTCTACAACCTGAAAGACCAAAAGCTTGGGGAGGATGAGTTAAGTAACCTGATCAAAGAAGGTATCTCCACGAACTCCACGGCATTCCTCGATTTCTCGGAAGAAAAGGTAAAAACCCTTGGAAACCCGACGGAGGCCGCCCTTTTACTCTGGTTGAACGGACAACACCAAAATTATCTGGAATTAAGAGAGAACGCTACGATCCTAGATCAATTGACCTTCTCTACGGAACGGAAATATATGGCTACAATCGTACAATCACCGTTACTCGGCAAGAAGGTACTTTACGTGAAAGGTGCTCCCGAAATCGTACTGGCCAACAGTAACCGGGTGGCGATAGACGGAACTTACAAACCGGTGGCGGAATGTAAAGCCGGCATCGAAAAACAATTATTGGATTACCAGAACCAAGCGATGCGTACGCTTGGCTTCGCTTACCTGATAATCGAGGATGGAATGGATGAGACCTTCTTCGTTGAGGGTCGTTTACATGATACGGATTTAACGTACCTAGGTATCGTCGCTATCTCCGATCCGGTACGTGCGGATGTGCCCCCCGCTGTTCAAAGTTGCTTGGACGCAGGTATCGACGTGAAGATCGTCACCGGAGATACACCGGGTACGGCTAAAGAAATCGGACGACAGATCGGTACGTGGAAAGCGAATGATACCGACCGGAACATTATCACGGGTCCCGCATTCGAGGCGCTTAGCGACCAAGAGGCCTTGGATCGTGTCTTAGACTTGAAGATCATGTGCCGTGCCCGTCCTACGGACAAACAGCGTTTGGTACAATTATTACAGCAGAAAGGCGCCGTGGTAGCGGTTACCGGCGACGGGACAAACGATGCCCCCGCCTTGAAAGCGGCACAAGTAGGCCTCTCCATGGGTGACGGTACTTCAGTTGCCAAGGAAGCCAGCGACATTACGATTATCGACAATTCATTCGGTAGTATTACCAAAGCGGTGCTTTGGGGACGCTCGCTGTATCGTAACATACAGAAGTTCATTCTTTTCCAGATGACTATCAATGTGGCCGCATGTTTGATTGTCCTTATCGGTGCTTTTTTAGGAACAGAGTCGCCGTTGACAGTCACTCAGATGCTTTGGGTAAATCTCATTATGGATACCTTCGCTGCTTTGGCATTGGCTTCCTTGCCGCCCGACGAGCGGGTTATGCGGGACAAGCCGCGTCATTTGAACGATAATATCGTTACCCGGCCTATGGCAGGAGGTATCATCGGGACTGGAATTGCTTTTGTGTTGCTCTTGTTCGGGCTGTTGCAATATTTCAAACATGTCGATATTACATCGCTCGCTCAGTTCGATCTGTCGCTTTTCTTTACCCATTTCTTTAACTTTACGCCGGTTCCCGGAGGGCTTACCCGATATGAACTTACCCTTTTCTTTTCCATATTCGTGTTTTTACAATTTTGGAATATGTTCAATGCGAAGGCTTTTGGAAATGTACAATCCGCCTTTGACCGGTTGGCTTCATGTAAAGGATTTCTGTGGGTTACCCTCATTATTCTGGCCGGGCAGATTTTGATAGTCAGCTTGGGTGGAGCATTGTTCAGTGTGACCCCTTTACAACCGATGGACTGGGTGTATATTTTTGTGGCAACTTCGTCCGTTTTGTGGATTGGAGAGATATATCGGTTGATACGGCGATGGATTGCATGAATTGGTGAGTAAAAAAAGTAAGCCAATTTTTTGTGTAGTATAAAATAATCCCTTATCTTTGCACCGCATTTGACAATCGGTCGGTGCGATACATAAACATGTTGGCGAGATAGCTCAGTTGGTTAGAGCGCATGATTCATAATCATGAGGTC
>ERZ773264.3555-NODE-3555-length-12383-cov-5.941515_pt1 | contig 12383 bp, 9 predicted proteins | sample MGYA00511910_ERZ773264 | MGnify/ENA primary metagenome ERZ773264 (study PRJEB29015, sample SAMEA2737739) | human gut metagenome | biome: human gut; feature: human-associated habitat; material: faeces | place: China | collected 2012 ... | reverse complement strand
TTTCTCAGAAGGTCGGCCAGAGCGAGAACCCCTCCAACTTCCTGCTGATGCACGCCATGGGCCCCAACGTCGCTGGCGTTATCGGCTCCGCTGTTGCTGCCGGTATCCTGATCAACATCTTCGGCTAAGCTTTATCTGAACACTGCCGCCCCTCCTGTGCTGTACAGGAAGGGCGGTTTTTTATGTACAACCCTCTTGAATTGTGATATACTTATAAAGTAAGTGATTTTATAGAAGAACAGGTGAAACAATGGCAGCAAGTCTCCAACAGGAATTCTGCGCTCTGCGCGATACCTATATTGAAAAGCAGTTTGGCCGCCTGAACGATATGCAGCGGCAGGCGGTATTTACCACCGACGGCCCGCTGCTCATTCTGGCCGGTGCAGGCAGCGGCAAGACCACTGTTCTGGTCAACCGCATCGCAAACCTGATCCGGTTTGGCTCGGCCCACGGTTCCAGCTGGACCCCCCGTGAGGTGACCGAAGAGGACGTCAAGGCCCTGAAAACGGCAATTATGACCGGCACCGACGCGCCCGCCTGGCTGGACGGGATGCTGCGGCAGAACGCTGTCCGCAGCTGGAACGTGATGGCCATCACCTTTACCAACAAGGCGGCAGGGGAGCTGAAAGAGCGCCTGCGCAATATGCTGGGCGGCGAAGAGGGGGACGAGGTGTTTGCCTCCACCTTCCACTCGGCCTGTGTGCGCATCCTGCGCCGCTGGGCGGAGGAGATTGGCTACCCTCGCAGCTTTACCATCTACGACACCGACGACGCCCAGCGGGTGATGAAGGCGGTGTACAAGGACCTGAACGTGGATGACAAGTTCTTCCCCATCAAGAGCGCCATCAACCAGATGAGCCGCTGGAAGGATCAGCTGGTCAGCCCGGAACAGGCCCTTGCCAACCCCGCCAAGGACACCAAGGGGGCGCTGGCGGCCCGCATCTACGCCGCCTACGAAAAGCGGCTGAAGGAGGCAGGTGCCTTCGACTTCGACGACCTCATCTACCAGACCGTGCAGCTGCTGGCAGAGCACCCGGACGTGCGGGACTTCTACCAGACCAAATACAAATACCTGCTGGTGGACGAGTATCAGGACACCAGTGTGGCGCAGTTCCGTCTGGTGAGCCTGCTCACCGGCCCGGAGCGCAACATCTGCGTGGTGGGCGACGATGACCAGAGCATCTACCGCTTCCGCGGGGCTACCATTGAGAACATCCTCAACTTTGAAAAGTGCTACCCCGGGGCAAAGACCATCCGGCTGGAGCAGAACTACCGCTCCACCTCCAACATCCTGAACGCCGCCAACTGCGTCATCCAGCACAACACGGAGCGCAAGGGCAAGACCCTGTGGACCGACAACGGCGAGGGCGACAAGGTGCAGGTGTACACCGCCGAGAACGAGCAGGACGAAGCGATGCACATTGCGGACGTCATTGGCCAGCACCTCAAGGCGGGCGGTCATCTGGCCGACCACGCCATCCTCTACCGCATGAACGCCCAGTCGGCTCCCATCGAAAGCTACTTCACCCGCGCGGGCATCCCCCACAAGATCGTGGGCGGCCAGCGTTTCAACGACCGCAAAGAGGTCAAGGACATCCACTCCTATATGTCCATCGTGGCCAACCCCCGCGATGACGTGCGCCTGCGCCGCATCATCAACGAGCCTGCCCGCAAGATCGGCAACACCACGGTGGAGGTCATTGCAGACCTTGCCGCCCAGCAGGGGGTGAGCATGCTGGAGATCATCGGCCACGCCGACCAGTACGCCAAGCTCAGCCGGGCTGTGATGCCCTTGCTGAAATTCTGGCAGATCTACCAGAACCTGCAGGATTCGCTGGAGACCAAGACGCTGGACGCCTTTGCCGCCGACGTCATCGAGTTGACCGGCTACAAGGCCATGCTGGAGGCGGATGCCGCCAAGGGCCACGAGGACGCCGCCGACCGCCTGCAGAACCTGGGCCAGCTGGTGAACAACGTCAAGAACTACTGCGACCAGCACGGCGAGGACGCCACGCTGGAGGGCTATCTGGAAGATATCGCCCTCATCAGCGACATCGACAGCTACAACGAGAGCGCCGACCAGGTGGTGCTGATGACCATCCATTCGGCCAAGGGGCTGGAGTTCCCCTATGTGTTCCTCATCGGTATGGAAGAGGGCGTGTTCCCCAGCGAGATGAGCAAGTATTCCGAGGCGGACCTGGAAGAAGAGCGCCGCCTTGCCTACGTCGGCATCACCCGCGCCAAAAAGGAACTGTACATCTCCAACAGCGTCACCCGCATGCTCTACGGCCGCACCCAGCGCAACGAGCCCAGCCGCTTTTTGCGCGAGATCGAGCCGGAGTACATCGAAGAGACCCGCAGCCCGGTGCTGGAACAGCGTTCCCGTCTGGGCGGCTGGGGCAGCAGCTACAGCGACACCGTGCCCGGCGGCGCGTCCGGGTACTCCGGGCCTTCCGGCTGGGGCCGCAGCGCCGGGGGCTACGGTTCCGGCGGCTATGGTTCCCGCTCCGGCGGCGGTTACCTGAACCGCGAGTACAACGCCGGGGAGCGCAGCGGGTTCGGCTCCGGTTATGCCGGGCGGGGCACTTCCTCTTCCGGCTACGGTGCCGCCTACGGCAACAGTTCCACCCAGCCCAAGGTGCGTTCGGGCGGGTTCGGTGCCGGGTATTCCGGCACGGGCGCAAAGACCCCGGCCGCAAAGATCAGCTTCACCGGCGCACCGGCGGCCAAGGCCGCGCCCGCAGGCTCCAAGTGCTACGAGCCGGGCGACATCGTGGAGCACAAGGTCTTTGGCCGGGGCACCGTGCTCAAGGTCAAGCCTGCGGCCGGAGACCAGATCGTGGAGATCAACTTTGAAAAGGTCGGCATCAAAAAGACCATGGCCAATTTTGCGCCGCTGACCAAAATCACAACGGAGGAATGACACAAAATGATGACAGTTCGTTTGATCGCCCATACCCCGGAGCCGGAAAAGGTGGTGGCGGCTGCCGCCAAGCTGTGCTACTCCGACGCCCACATCACCGACCTGCTGGACGGCCTGACCGAGGAAAAAACTGCAAAATTCCTGACCATGCTCAGCGATCTGGGCCACGCCAGCCCCATCGAGCACGCCAGCTTCACCTTTGGCATCGAGGGGGTCAGCCGTACCTTGCTGGCCCAGATCACCCGCCACCGCATCGCATCCTTCAGCGTGCAGAGCCAGCGCTATGTGCGCCTGGACGATTTCCGCTATGTGGTGCCGCCGGAGATCGAAGCCATCCCGGAGGCAAAGGCGGCTTTCCTTGAGAGCATGAACGAGGACGCCAAACGCTACCTTGACCTTGCCCACAAGCTGGAAGAGGGCCACGCCGCCCGCCTGATGGCCGAGGGCATGCCGGAAAAGGCAGCCCGCGCCAAGGCCAGCAAGCAGGCCAATGAGGACGCCCGCTTTGTGCTGCCCAACGCCTGCGAGACCAAGATGGTGGTCACCATGAACGCCCGCAGCCTGCAGAACTTTTTCCACCTGCGCTGCTGCAGCCGCGCCCAGTGGGAGATCCGCCAGCTTGCCGAAGAGATGTTCAAACTGGTGTACCCGGTGGCACCCCACATCTTTGCCAAATCCGGCCCGGCCTGCGTGAGCGGCCCCTGCCCGGAGGGCAAGATGTGCTGCGGCAAAACCGCCGAGGTGCGTGCAAAATATGCCGCCATCAAGGAAGGTGCCGCCGTATGAGCAAGGGCAAGCTGATCGTCATCGAGGGGCTGGACGGCAGCGGCAAGGCCACCCAGGCCAAGCTGCTGGCCCAGCACCTGGCCAGCCAGGGCCTGCCGGTGCGGGAGGTCACCTTCCCGGATTACGCCAGCGATTCCAGCGCCCTGATCAAAATGTATCTGGCCGGGCAGTTCGGTTCAAAACCGGACGATGTGAACGCCTATGCGGCCTCCAGCTTTTTTGCGGTGGACCGCTATGCCAGCTACAAGACCGATTGGGGCCGCTTTTACGAGGAGGGCGGCGTGGTCATTGCTGACCGCTACACCACCTCCAACGCGGTGCACCAGTGCTCCAAGCTCCCGCCGGAGCAGTGGGAGGAGTTTTTGCACTGGCTGTTCGATTACGAGTTCCATCTGCTGGGCCTGCCCGCACCGGACAGCGTCATCTACCTGCAGGTGGACCCGGCGGTCAGCCAGCGGCTGATGACCGCCCGCTACCACGGTGACGAGAGCAAAAAGGACGTGCACGAGAAAGATACCGAGTATCTGGCCCGCAGCCGCCGCGCCGCCGAGTATTGCGCGGAGCATCTGGGCTGGACCACGGTGCACTGCACCCACAGCGACGCCATGCGCAGCATCGAGGACATCCAGGCTGAGGTGCAGGGCATCGTGCTGGCCGGACACGCACATAAAATACGATAAGAGGGGGCATCCTGACAGATGTATCGTTTGATGCAGCCATCCGACAAGGCGGCTGTGCTGGCGCTGTGGCAGCGCGAGCGCGGCGAGTCGGAAGAATTTGCGGCCAACGCCGTGGAGCGTTTTGCAGGGCAGCAGAATGTCTATGTGGCCGAGGAAAATGACGCCATTGCCGCTGTGGCACTGGCGGTGCCGGTCACGCTGCAGGGGCGGCAGGGCAGTTACCTCTACGGCCTGTGCGGACAGGGCAGTTTGATCCTGGCCGGCCTGCTGGACTACCTGTGCGCGCAGCAGAAGCTGCGGGGCGCAGGCTTTACCGTGGCCGTGCCCGCCACCCCGGAGCAGGCCGCTCTGCTGCAGGACAAGGGCTTTGCCCGCGCCTTTGCATTGCGCTGCCTGCCGCGGGAGGTGGCCCGCAACCTGTGGAGCCAGGCCGAGTTTGACAGCGTTACCGCCAAGAAGCTGTGCGAGCTGCGGGAGAAGTTCTGGCCCGATACGGTGCAGTTCACCCCGGAGCGCATGGCCGTGGTGCTGGGGGACCTGTATTCCCGCGGGGCCACCATCGTGGCCAACGAGCGGGGCTACGGCGTGTACTTCCGCAAGGAGGACACCCTGTATTTCGTGGAGCTCATGGCCGAGGACGACCGCGCCGCCGAGGTGCTCATGGAAGCCGCCCGCGAGAAGGAAGTCATCGTGGAAAAGGCCGTCATCACGGTGGGTGCCGCCCAGTCCCTGTTCCTGGGGGAGGGCACCCGGCAGGAGTACGGCATGATCCGTTTTGACGGGGAGCCCTTTGACGTATCGGAAAGCTATATGCGCCTGATGCTGGAAGGCTGAGACGCAGAAAAACAACAAAGGAAGGTGCGTATGGCACACAAGGAGAGACACACCGCCCCGAAGAAAAAAGGCGGTGCCGTGAAGATTTTGCTGGCAGTGGTACTGTTGCTGGTGCTGGCCGCCGGGGCAGCAGGGGTGTTTGCCTACAACGAGATCCACGGCAGCGGCAAGCCCGGCACCGAGGTCACCGTCAGCATCCGGCAGGGCAGCGGCGTTGCCGCCATCGCGCAGGAGCTCAAGGACGCGGGCGTCATCCGCTCGGCCTACCTGTTCCGCTGGTATGTGGGGCACAAGGGGGCCGCGGCAAAGCTGCAGTACGGTGATTTTACCCTGCAGACCGGGGCCAACGCCTACGATGCCATCATTGCGGCCCTTTCCACCTATGCCAAGGCCGAGACCGTGCGGGTCACCATCCCGGAGGGCACCACAGCCATCGCCATTGCCCGGAAAATGGAGGAAGCCGGTCTGTGCAGCGCCGAGGACTTTCTGAAGGAAGCCAACGAGGGCGATTTCAGCGCGTACACCTTCTGGCAGTACGTTCCGGAGGACAAGGACGCCCCGGACCGCTTCATGAAGTGCGAGGGCTATCTCTTCCCGGAGACCTACGAGTTTCTGAAGGACGACACCGTGCACAACTATGTGGCAACGTTCTATGCTCAGTTCGACGCGCAGATCACCGATGCGATGTATGCGAAGCTCAAGGAGCAGGGCATGACCCTGAACGAGCTGGTCACGCTGGCCTCCTTTGTGCAGGAGGAAGCGGGCAACAGCCAGGACTCCAACGTGGCGCAGGTGTTCCGCAACCGTCTGGCCGAGGGCTCGCCCTATCCGCGCCTGCAGAGCAACACCTCCAGCTACATCCAGAGCGACGCCGACAACAACTACCTCTGGAACTGGGTGGCCCCCTACTACGGCGGGTGGGACAATATCCCGGAAAACATCGTATCTGCGTATGATACCTACCATACGGCGGGCCTGACCCCCGGCCCCATCTCCAACCCCGGCATCGCTGCCATCCGGGCGGCGCTGAGCCCGGAGCCGGACGAGGAAGCAAAGGACGCCTATTTCTTCGTCACCGACCTCAAGGGCAGCTACTACTATGCCCGCACCCTCAGCGAACACAACGCCAACTGCCAGACCGCAGCGGGAGTGAACAAGACGGTGAAATAAGAGGGTAAGTTGTCCGTTACGGCTGAAGCTGCCCGTTACGACCCTTCCTGTGAAAATGCGTTTGGAGCGCTCCGCAGAGCGCGACAAACGCGAATCTAAAAATAATTCTTCCGCTAGATATGTCCAGAGCGAAGCGGCGGACATTTCAAATCGTATTTTCTGAAAAAAGAGAGGAATATCAACTATGCTGCAAATCCCGGAACTGCTCGCCCCGGCGGGCGATCTGGAGCGCCTGCGCTATGCCATCAACTACGGTGCCGATGCCGTTTACTGCAGCCTGCCGGAGTTCGGCATGCGGTCTGCACCGGCCAACTTTACGCCGGAGCAGCTCACCGAGGGCGTCATCTATGCCCATGCCCGGGGCCGCAAGGTCTACCTGACCATGAACACCCTGCCCACCAATGAGGAAGCCGACCGCCTGCCGGACGCCATCAAGGAGGCCGCCAAGGCCGGTGTGGATGCCTTCATCGTGGCCGACCTGGGCGTGCTGGATGCCTGCAAGACCGTTGCCCCGGACATCGACGTGCACATGTCCACCCAGACCGGCATCACCAACTGGGCCGCCGCCCGCGCCGCCTATCACCTGGGTGCCAAGCGCGTGGTGCTGGCCCGCGAGATGTCCTTGCAGGACATCGCCATCCTGCGCGACAAGACCCCGCCGGAACTGGAGATCGAGGCCTTTGTGCACGGTGCCATGTGCATGAGCGTGTCCGGCCGGTGCCTGCTGTCCAATTACATGGCAGGCCGCGACGCCAACCGGGGCCAGTGCGCCCAGCCCTGCCGCTGGAAGTACTACCTGAGCGAGGAGACCCGCCCCGGCCAGCTGTACGAGATCGGCGAGAACGAGAACGGCAGCTACATCCTCAACGCCAACGACCTGTGCACCGCGCCCTTCATCGACCTGATCTGCAAGGCCGGTGTGGACAGCCTGAAGATCGAGGGCCGCGCCAAGACCTTCTATTATGTGGCCAGTGTGACCGCCGCTTACCGCAAGGCGCTGGATGCCTATCTGGCCGACCCCGCCAACGACAACTTTGAGCTGCCGGCTGAGGTCTACGAGGAACTCACCCGCACCAGCCACCGCCACTACTCGCCGGGCTTCTACTTTGGCCGCGAGCAGGCCAAACAGGCCACCGACAGCGCCACCTACATCCGCGAATGGGAGTTCGTGGGCACGGTGGACCGCTGGGAGAACGGCGTGGCCCACTGCCAGCAGCGCGGCAAGTGGAGCCTGGGCGATACGCTGGAAGCCCTCTGCCCGGACGGCCGCAGCATCCCGCTGACGCCGGAGTGGATCGAGAACGAGGCCGGGGAACGGGTGGACAGCACCCCTCACGCCATGGAAAAATACATCATGCCCACCCCGGAGCTGCCGCCCATGAGCCTGCTGCGCCGCAAAACGGCAGAATAAGCAGCCGCACCCCGCAAACCATGCCAACCGGCACCGCCTGCAAAGGCTTTGTCGGCTGGCTTTTTTTGCATCCCTTGCAAAACCGCACAAACCGCGCTATACTGACATATATTATCATGAAGAGCGAAAGGAGGGAGCCTGATGTTCCGGCTGCCGATCGTAAAATTTTTCAGCCGCATTCTCAATCGGATCACCATCACGGTGGTGCTGGTGGCCCTGCAGGTGGCATGGGTGCTGTGGGCGTTTTTCTCCCTCACCACCGGCCGCGTGTGGGTCAACGTCGGCTTGCAGCTGCTCAGTCTGTTTATGATGCTGTACCTCGTGCGCAAGGACGAGAACAGCGCCTACAAGATCGGCTGGATCGCGCTCATGGGGGTGCTGCCGCTGCTGGGCGGGGCACTGTACCTCACCTTTGGCAACAAGCGCCCGGCCAGGCAGCTGCGCAGCAAGCTGCAGGCGGTGGACGAGGCCCACAGGGCTGATCTTGTCCAGCAGCCGGACCAGGTGGCCGGACTGGATGCTTCCGGCCTCGGCATGAGCCGCTATCTGGCGCGGTACGGCCGCTACCCGGCCTGGAAGAACACCGCCGCGCAGTATTTTGCCTGCGGCGAAGCCATGTACCCCCAGCTGCTGCAGGATCTGGAGCGGGCCGAGCACACGATCTTTGTGGAATATTTCATCGTGCACACCGGCAAAATGTGGGACGGCGTGGAAGCCATCCTCCGGCGCAAGGCCGCGCAGGGGGTGGACGTGCGCCTGATCTACGACGACTTTGGCAGCCTGCTGGGCCTGCCCACCGACTTTGTGGTGCGCATGGAGCGGGCGCACATCCGGTGCATCCCCTTCAACCCGGTGGTGCCGGTGCTCTCGCTGGTGATGAACCACCGCGACCACCGCAAGATCGTGGTCATCGACGGGCGAATCGCCTACACCGGCGGCGTGAACCTGGCCGACGAGTATATCAACGCGGAGCAGCGCTTCGGCTACTGGAAGGACGCCGCCCTGCGCATCGAGGGCGATGCTGCGTGGAATTTCACCGTGATGTTCCTCAACTTCTGGAACGCTTTCCGCCTCAGTGAGACGGACTACAGCGCCTTCCGCCCCCAGCACAGTGCACACCCGGTGCAGGACGGCATCGTGCAGCCCTACGCCGACAGCCCGCTGGACGAAGAGCCGGTGGCGGAGACGGTGTACCTGAACCTGCTGGCCCGGGCCGAGCAGTATGTGTATATCTACACGCCCTATCTGGCTGTGGGCGAAGAGATGCTGGATGCGCTGAAAAACGCCGCAAAGCGCGGGGTGGATGTGCGGCTGGTGCTGCCGGGCATCCCGGACAAGAAGCTGGTGTTCCGCCTGAGCCGCTCCTACTACCTGCCGCTTTTGCAGGCGGGGGTGCGCATCTACGAGTACACCCCGGGCTTCCTGCATGCCAAGTGCTGGGTGAGCGACGACCGGGCAGCCGTGGTGGGCAGCATCAACATGGATTACCGCAGCCTGTTTTTGCACTTTGAGTGCGGCGTGCTGCTGCAGCACAACAGTCAGGTGGCTGCCCTGCGGGACGATGTGCGGGCCACCCTGCCGCAGTGCCGCGAGATCCATATTTCGGACTGCCGCACCAGCATTCCCGGCACCCTGCTGGACAGCGTGCTGCGCCTGCTCAGCCCGTTGATGTAAGGGCGCGCTCATAATTGCCCCGGCAGGGGGCACACTAGCTCCAAAGCCCGTGCGGCTGCGCGGGAGCAAAAGGAGCAAGTGTACCATGAAGCAGGTTTTTCGGGTGTTTTGGGGCTGTACGCTGGCCGCTGCGCTGGCGCTGACCGGCTGCGGCCGGGGCGGCGCTCCGGGCAGCAGCGGAGCCGGGTCCATGAGCGGCAGTGGGTCCGGTGCCATGAGCGGCGGCACAGCCGGGCAGGAGCAGGCCTGGCGCACCGGTCTTGGCGTTGTGACCGAGGCCGCAGGCAGCGACCGGGCCGGCAAGATCACCACTGCCGCTGCGGCTGTGGTGCTGGACGCCGACGGCAAACTGGCCGACGTGATGCTGGACGAGCTGGAACTTTCGGTCTCCGGCGGGAGCACCGGCAGCGTGACCATTCCGGAGGATGTGCGGTCCAAGCGCACAAAAGGGGAGGACTACCCGCTGGCGGCGGCATCCTCCCTCGGCAAAGGGTGGGCCGAGCAGGCCGACTGGTTTGCCGACTACCTGACCGGCAGGACCCCGGACGAGGTAAAAAAGCTGAAAACGGATGAAAACGGCAAGCCGCAGGACGCCGACCTTGTGTCCGGCTGCACCATCGCGGTGGACCGCTACCGGGACGCCGTGGTGCGCGCCTGCGAACAGGCCAAAGCACTGGGAGCCGCCCAGGGCGACCGGGCGACCCTGAGCCTGATCGCGGCAGACCTGCCCCAGGACCTTGCCGCCACGGATGACCAGGACGCCCACGTCCGGGCAGACATCACGCTGGCGGCTCTGACTGTGGACAGCAATGGCCGGGTGACCAGCGCCATCGGGGACATGACCCAGCCGCAGCTGACCGTCAGCGCGGACGGCACGGTCTCCGGGCCGGAAGAGCCGGTGTACACCAAGAACGAGCAGGGCGACAAGTACGGCCTGCGGGAGGCCAGTGCCCTGCACAAGGAGTGGTACGAGCACGCCGAGGGCTATTGCAGCACCCTGAAGGGCAAGACCATGGCGGAGATCGCCGCCCAGCCCACCGACGGCTCCGACGCCGACCTGAAAGCCCTGTGCACCATCTCGGTCACCGACCTGCAGAAAGCGGTGCTGGCCGCGCTGGCAGAAACCTGAACAGAACAAAACGAGGGAAGGCCCGCGGGCTTTCCCTCGTTTTTGTGGATGGAATTATTTGCCGAACGCGCTGTCGGTCAGGCCGTCCATGTTCAGCATGCCTTCCAGCGCGGCGATGTCGGTGGTCACGTCCAGCGCATCGGACTGGAACAGCTTGTCCAGCTGGTTTTCAAAGGCGGTCACCAGCAGGTCCATGCTGCGCTCGATGCTGTGCTTGGCCTCGGTAATGTTCGTGCCCTCCACCGCCTGCCCGGAAAGGCTGGCGTAGGTGTTCAGCAGCTTGAGGGCGGTAGGCAGATAGTAGTTCATAAACTTTTGCAGCTGCGCCTTTTTGTCCGGGTCCTTCTGTGCCAGCGCAAAGATACGCCCGCTGACCTCCTCCAGCCGGGAGATCTTCTGGCTCATCACCGGGTCAGGAATGGCATCGTTCACTTCCCGCAGCTGGCGCAGCAGTGCAGCGTACTCGTCCTCTGCGGCGGGCTGGGGCTTGGGTGCCGGAGCGGGTGCTGGCTTTTTCGGCTGCGGTGCTGCGCCCCGCACCACCAGCGTGTCGGTGCGGTTGTCAATGTAGGCGTCTGCGCCGAAGTATCCGTGCTCGATGGCGCTTTTCACAGCAAGACGTCCCCGGGTGGCATCCACCCCGGCGGCGGCAAACAGCTCCGGCAAAGAGATATTATCCCGCTCGCCTACCACCTTATCCAGCAGCCGCTCCAGCTTGCGGGTGCTCTTCATCCGCAGGCCGGTCAGCAGTGCACCGCCGCCGCCAATGACCATGGCGATATTCGAGAACAGGCCGCTGAAGCCCGGGTAAAACCGCCAGATCTCCAGGACGTCCACCGCATTCGTCACGCCGGCAAGCAGAAAGACCGCACCCATGATGGTGCAGAGGGTGGCAATATTCTTGTGCCATTGCTTGGCGCTTTTCTGCGCCTCGGTAGGCACATCGTGGCCGTAAACAGGCTCACTCTTCCGGTCGGGCTCCGGCCCAAGGTCGGCGCGGTAGTCGCCCCGGGCGCGGGCGGCTTCCTGCTCTTCCTTCAGCATCTTATTGTCGATGCCCTTCAGGATGAACAACAGCACCCCCAACGGCCCGGACATCGCCATCACGATAAAGATGGCGATGGTGGGGATCTTTGCAAAATAATGTTTTCTCGGCTCCATGAAACAGAGTTCCTTTCCGCAATAAAAATAAAAGACCGTGTTCCACTCTATTATAGCGGAACGCGGTCGTTTTGTTAAGGGGGAATCCATGCGGGCGGCAGGGGAGTAAGTCTGCCCCCGCGGGGAGAGATCACTTCATCAGGCTGCACACGGCCTCAGCGTAAGCAGTGGGGTCGTCCACAGGCAGGCCCTCGATGAGCTGGGCCTGTGCGTACAGCAGGGCGCTGTACTTGTTGATCTTGTCGGTGTCACCGGCCTCCTGGGCAGCCTTGAGCACGGCGAACACGGGGTGGTTGGCGTTCAGCTCCAGCACCTTGTCGCTCTTCACGCCCTCGCTGCCAGGCTGCTTGGACAGCACCTTTTCCATCTCGATGGACAGCGGGCCGTCGGCGCTCAGGCACACCGGGTGATCCTTCAGGCGGGTGGAGACCTTGACTTCCTTCACCTTGCCGTCCAGAGCAGTCTTCATGGCGTCGAACAGGTCCTTGTTCTCGGCGGTGGCATCCTCGGCGGCCTTCTTCTCTTCCTCGGTCTCAAGGCCCAGGTCACCGCTGTTGACGTTCTTGAACTCCACGGTGCCGTCCTTGCCCTCGGCATCCTTGCGGGGATAGGTGC
>ERZ773264.3548-NODE-3548-length-12413-cov-2.798349_pt1 | contig 12413 bp, 9 predicted proteins | sample MGYA00511910_ERZ773264 | MGnify/ENA primary metagenome ERZ773264 (study PRJEB29015, sample SAMEA2737739) | human gut metagenome | biome: human gut; feature: human-associated habitat; material: faeces | place: China | collected 2012 ... | reverse complement strand
GTGCATGAGATCACCAGAGAAGAACGTGCCGGATTTATCGAAAAGACGAAAGCCTTCCCATTTACCGTGACCGGACTGCGGGGCTTCCAGGAGGCCATCATCACAAAAGGCGGCGATCCCGATGTGACGGCGGAGGTTTACGGATGGGTCTATATGGATTACCCGGAGTACTGCTGGATCAACGGAGCATCACATGTCACGGGATACGGCGAGCCGAAGAACTACTGCGAGGTAGTTCCGGAATACACGATTCCTGCGGAGGAGATCACAGGCCGCCAGACCCAGGTCGAAGGGGCGGGAAATGATTTCTTAAGTGATATCGACCGTTCGATGGATGACTATGGGAAGATCAAGGCTGTCTTTGAAAAATGTATCCGGCAGATTGATTATGTGAAAGATGCGCCGGAGAATCAGACACTCTACAGCGGACTTGTGAACGGACAGACGGTCTGCGCAGGCTATGCCAGAACGTTCCAGTATCTGATGAACCGCCTGGACATCCCGGTCATTTATGTGACGGGAACGACAGACACCGGCGAGGCGCACGGCTGGAATATCGTAAAGTGCGGAGACAATTATTACAACGTCGATGTAACCTGGGGCGATCCGGTATTCGCAGAGGGCGAGAGCGGCGAGTACAATCTGCCGGACGACCTGATCTACTACGATTTTCTCTGCGTTTCCGATGCGGAATTTTCGGACACGCATCAGGCGGATGCGAATCTGCCGCTCCCGGCGTGCAATGCAGATGACCTCGAGTATTACCGCCAGATCGGCCGGTACATGGATACATTTGATGCGACGCAGATTCTGTGGGAAATGGAGACGGATATTGAAGAGACAAAAGAGTATTCCGAATTTAAATTTGCCACCGATGATCTGATGGCACAGGTCATGGAAGCCCGACCGGAGCTTCTCGATAAGGCTTCCGGCTATCTTTGCAGCTATTACGGACTCGGGTCCGTAAAATATACATACAGCGAGGATACGGCGACAAGAAAGCTGATGGTATTCTGGCAATATAAAGGAGAACCGAGTGAATGACGGTTCTCCTTTAAAAATATCCGGAAACAGAATGTCGATCAGCTCGCGCTCGAGAAACTCGATGGTAATCAGGCACGGATAAGGGAGTTCGGAAACCTGTGAAACACTCACAAGATCCTGACGGACGGTGATGGAATGATCCGTGACATCGGTAACCTCTGCGACCCAGGCGGCATGCGGGATCGTCAGATGTTTCGCAATCAAAGGGCCGACCTGCGCGGTATCGCCGTCGGTTGTCTGACGTCCGCAGATAATCAGATCCGCGCCGCCGATCACCTGAATACCCTGCGCCGGCGTTAAGAATATCCCCCGTGGGGGCTTGTGAAAAAGGCCGATTTTTGGTAGAGTAAAGGGATATTTGAGCGGTTGGAGAACGACCGCGCCGGGAAAATTAAGAAAAAGAAGAAAGAAGCGGAAGATATGGAACAGGAATTATTACAGGAAATTGCCTCCTACTGGGGAACCCGTGCGGAGGGGTATTCTGAGGTCAATGAAAAAGAACTGGCGGGAAGCCAGAGAGAAGCGTGGCTGCATGTATTAGAGGAGCAGTTTCCAGAGAAAAAGAAAGAAGAGATGAAGATTCTCGATATCGGAACCGGCCCGGGATTCTTCCCGATGATTTTGTCGGAGGCAGGTTATACGGTGGCGGCTGTTGACTACACGGAGGAGATGCTGGAAAAGGCGAAAGAGAATCTGGGAAAATATACGAAATACGGTCTGGAGCGCGTGACGCTGCAGCGGATGGATGCACAGAATCTGGAGTTTGCGGATGAGACCTTTGATGTTGTCATTTCCAGAAATCTGACCTGGAATCTGGAAAAGCCGGAGCAGGCATACCAAGAGTGGATGCGTGTCCTGAAACCGGGCGGCGTGTTGCTCAATTTTGATGCGAACTGGTACGGTTATCTCTATGACGAGGAGAAAAAAGAAGCGTACGAGGCAGACCGGAAGAAAGTGGAAGAGCAGCAGCTCGACGACCATTATCTGTGCACGGACATTGACCGCATGGAAAACATTGCGCGCCAGGTGCCGCTCTCTGCGATGGAACGGCCGGCGTGGGATACGAAGGTGCTCGAATCCCTCGGCGTCTGTTCCATCCAGACCGATTCCGAAATCTGGAAGCGCGTCTGGAGCGAGGAGGAGAGACTGAACTATGCATCGACCCCGATGTTTCTGGTGCGCGCGGAAAAAAGCGCAGAGCAGTCCTTCCAGCTTGGTGATGTGACCGTCCGCCGCGGCGAAAAATATCAGGGGGATATCTCCTTTGCGAATGGGGATATCGTGCTTCCGGGAACGATTATCTGTGGAAAACTTCCGGGAAAAACAATGCTGATCACTGGCGGCGTTCATTCCGGGGAATACGTCGGCATTCAGGCGTGTGTGGAACTGGGAGCGGAGCTTCAGCCGGAAAAAACGGTTGGAACGATCGTGATTTTAAAGGTCTTAAACCGTCCTGCTTTTGAAAACCGTGCGGGCAGTCTCGGACTTTCCGATGGCAAAAACCTGAACCGTGTATTTCCGGGCAATCCAAACGGAACCGAGATGGAGCGGCTGGCGTGGGCGATGACAAAGGAAGTTTTCCCGAAAGTAGATTACTATATCGACCTCCACAGCGGCGACGATTTTGAGGATCTGACGCCGTACGTCTATTACGCCGGAAAAGCGGCGCAGGAAGTGATGGAGACTTCGCGGAAAATGGCGGAGCAGGTGGATGTACCGTACATGGTGCGCTCCATGGTATCATCGGGCGGAGCTTACAACTATGCGGCATCCAGAGGAATTGCAAGTATTCTCCTGGAGCGCGGCGGCATGGGCGCATGGACATCCGAGGAAGTCAATTCGGACAAGCGCGATGTGCGCAATATCCTAAGCAGTCTCGGGATGTATCAGATCCGCCGCGATGTGCGGAACTACGTGCCGATGGAAGTGACGGATGTCCGCTATCAGGCGGCTTCGGAAAGCGGCCTGTGGTATCCGGCGGCGAAACCGGGCGATATGGTTGCAGAGGGCGCACTGCTCGGAACGATCCGTGATTATAATGGAAAACTCCGTGAGACGTGCCGTGCCGAGTACACCGGTGTGGTGCTGTACCAGACGGGCAGTCTGCAGGTAACAGAAGGGGGCCCTGTCGTTGCTTACGGAAGAATTGTGCGCGAGCCGGAGTACGACGACCGCAAAGAGCAGATTGTCCATTACTGGGAGAAACGGAGCGAGAGCTTTTTAGAGCAGAGACGCTCCGAACTTGCAAACCCGATTGCGAAGCGCTGGATGAAAGAGATTGAAAAACAGATCCCGGCGGGAAGACGGTTAAAGATCCTTGATGTGGGCTGCGGAGCCGGATTTTTCTCGATCCTGCTGGCAAAAGAGGGCCACGAGGTATTCGGCATCGACCTGACACCGGAGATGATTGAGAATGCAATCCAGCTTGCCGAAGAAGAGAATGCCGACTGCTGCTTCCAGGTCATGGACGCGGAAAATCCGATGTTTGCGGATGAAACGTTCGATGTTGTCATTTCCCGAAACCTGACGTGGACGCTGCCGAATGCGGAGCATGCTTACGGCGAGTGGATGCGTGTGCTGAAAACGGGCGGTGTGCTGCTGAACTTCGATGCCAATTACGGAAAAGAAGATGTTGCCGATACGAAGGGACTTCCGGAGGCGCATGCCCATTTCAAGGTTGGAAACGAGATGCTCGAAGAGTGCGAACGGATCAAATCACAGCTCCCGATCAGCCGCAAAAACCGGCCGGCGTACGATGTGGCGGTGCTGTGCGAAAACACAGCGGGAGAAATCCGCATTGATACGAGCCTTGGAAAACGCATTTATCTGGAAAAAGACGAGTTCTATAACCCGGCACCGATGTTTTCGATTTGTGCCGTGAAGCAGTAAAGGAGTATTTGTGAAAAAATATCTGTTAAAACGACTGCTTCGCCTGATTCCGGTATTCCTCGGCGTGACGATTCTCGCTTTTCTGCTGACGGGACTTTCCTCGGTCGATGCGGTGGATTTAAAAGAGAGTAGCAGCGGCGGCGTGATGTCGGAGGCGGAAAAAGAAGCGATGCGGGAGGAGCTGGGACTGAATGAGCCGAAAGCTGTCCAGTACCTGCAATGGCTGAAAAACGCCCTGCGCGGTGACTTCGGGGAGTCGTACGTTTCCGGCAAACCGGTGCTTGTAAGCTTCTGCGAAAAACTGCCCGCAACGATTGCACTTGCGGCGCTGGCGCTTGCCATGACGGTCTGTCTTTCGTTTCCGCTCGGTATCTTAAGTGCAAAATATCAGAATACATGGGCGGACCGCAGTATCAGCCTGTTCTGCTTTGCAGGTAATTCGTTTCCGGGGTTTTTCACTGCACTTCTTCTCTTGTATTTCTTTTCGCTGAAATGGAATCTTTTTCCGGTTCTCAGTATGGGAAAGGGATGGAAAAGCTGTGTGCTTCCGGCGGCGACGCTTGCGGTTTCGATGACGGCAAAATACACCCGTCAGGTGCGTTCTGCCGTGCTTGCAGAGCTGGAGCAGGAGTACGTGGCGGGTGCACGGGCACGTGGGTTAAGTGAAAACCGGATTCTGTTTGGAAATGTATTAAAATCCGTGCTGCTTCGGATGGTCACGCTGCTATTCTTATCCGCCGGTTCGCTGCTTGGAGGAACCGCCATCGTTGAGACGATTTTCATGTGGAATGGTGTCGGAAAAATGGCCGTGGATGCCGTTTCCATGCACGATATTCCCGTGATTCAGGCATATCTGGTGTGGATGGCGGCGATCTATCTGCTGCTGCATCTCATTGCTGATCTGATGATGGGTGCACTGGACCCGCGGGCGAAGCTGGAGGGAATGCGATGAAAAAAGAACAGAAAAGAAAGATCCTTTTTTATGGCATCCTCGCCGGTGCGCTGCTGCTGTTTGCCGCGTGTGCGGCCCATCTGGCACCGTACGATCCGTATGAGCAGAATCTGGAACTGTCCCTTCTTCCGCCGTCCGCGGCGCACTGGATGGGGACGGACCGCTATGGAAGAGATCTGTTTTCAAGGATTCTCTCCGGCGCGCGGGTCAGCATTTTTTCAGCACTTCTTGTCGTTGCGGCAAGCGCTCTGATCGGAACACTCGCCGGAATTTTCAGCGGCTGGCTGGAAGGTAAAACGGATACGGTTCTGATGCAGATCTCCGATATTTTTCTGGCCTTTCCGGGTATGGTATTTGCAATCGCATTTTCCGGCGTTCTGCAGAGCGGCATGACGGGAGCCGTTGTGTCGCTGATCCTTGTTTCCTGGCCGAAATATGCACGGCTTGCACGGAACCGTGTGCTGGCACTGAAACACATGCCGTTCATCGCGGCGGCGCGCCTTACAGGAAACGGAACATGGAAGATGATCAGACGCCATATTCTGCCGAATCTTGCGGGGCAGACGATTGTCACAGCGGTGCTTGATATCGGAACGATGATGCTGGAAATCGCGGGTCTGTCCTTCCTCGGCCTTGGTGCGGAAGCGCCGTCGGCGGAGTGGGGAGCGATGATGAGCAACGGAAGGAGTATGCTGCAGACCGCGCCCTGGGTCATTCTGGCGCCGGGACTGGCGATTTTTCTGACCGTTCTTGTCTGCAATCTGCTTGGTGAGGCGGTACGGAAAACGGTGGATCAGGGATAAGGGGCAAACGAAAATGGAAACAAAGGGAGCAAAAACATGAGCGAAAAACTGCTGGAAATCAGCGGCCTTTCTGTCTGTTATGAGGGGGAGCAAATTTTAAATAACATCTGTTTTTCCGTCGAAAAAGGAGAAACCGTCGGCATCGCCGGGGAGTCGGGCAGTGGAAAAAGTACCTTGCTGCGAGCGATCCTGCGGCTGATGGGAAAGAATGGTTCCATCACCGGCGGGCAGATCACATTTCGCGGAGAGGAGCTGACGGGCATGTCCGAAAAGAAGCTGCGGAGTCTGTGCGGTTCAGAAATTGGTATGATTTTCCAGAATACAGGGGCATCACTCTGTCCGACCCGGAAAATCGGAGCACAGATCTGTGAAAGCGTGCGCGCCCATGAGAAACGCTGCGGATTCATCACCCCGATTTCTGGGGGAATGTCTGGCAGAAAAAGCCGCAGAGAAATCAAAGATATGACGCTCCAGCGATTTGCGGATATGGGGCTTTCGGATGGCGAGACGATCTGGAACAGCTATCCATCGTCGCTCTCCGGCGGCATGAACCAGCGCGTCGGGATTGCGCTCGCAATGCTGCTGCATCCGTCGCTTCTTCTGGCGGACGAGCCGACGAGTGCACTCGATGTGGTTTCGCAGGCGCAGGTGCTGCGGGAGCTTCAGGCGTTGCAGCAGAAAGAGCAGACGGGGATGGTGCTGGTGACGCACAATCTTGCGGTTCTCGAGCAGATGGCAGACCGGGTTGCTGTTTTGAAGGATGGAAACATCGTGGAGCAGGGGGAGACAAGGACGGTTTTCGATCACCCAAAGGACGAATATACAAAAAATCTCCTTGCGGCTGTGCCGGGAAGAGGGAAGAACGATGCATAATCATAACATGCTGGAAGTAAACAACTTAAGCAAAAACTTTGCTGGAACCGGCCGGGAAACGGAATTTGCCGCCGTGGACGGCATCAGCTTCACACTGGATGCGGGGGAATGTCTTGGCCTGATCGGGGAGAGCGGATGCGGAAAAAGCACGACGGCCCGTCTGATCACCGGATTGGTTCAGGCGGATGCAGGCAGCGTTCTGTTGGAAGGCGAGGAAATCCTCGGAAGAAAAGGCAGGCGGCAGCGCGAAGTTTACCGGAAAATACAGATGGTCTTCCAGACCCCGCAGGATTCCTTCGATCCAATGCAGACGCTCGAAACCGGGATTCTGGAAGCTTTTCGGAATCAGGGAATGAGCCGGAAAGAAGCCTGTCTTCGTCTGCCGGAACTGCTGGAAAAAGTGGAGCTTGCCCCGGAAACGGCGAAACGCTATCCCCGCGAGACGAGCGGCGGAGAGTGCCAGAGAGCCGCAATTGCGCGGGCTCTTGCTGTGCAGCCGTCTCTTCTGATCTGCGACGAGGCAACGAGTGCGCTCGATGCGGCGGTACAGGCGCAGATCGTTCAACTGCTGAAAAAACTGCAGCGGGAAGAAGAACTTGCGATGCTGTGGATCGGCCACGACCTTGCGCTGGTGCGGGAACTCTGCAGCCGTGTGATTGTCATGCGGCAGGGAAAAATCGTGGAGCAGGGGGAGACGCGGGAGGTATTGGAGTACCCGAAAGAGGAATATACGAAACTGTTGATGGAGTATAGTCTGTGAGAAAACTGTTGAAACAGAAAATCAGACAGCGGAAATGGTGGTGCCATTTGCGAAAACAGGAGAAGTACAGAATGCAGAGAAAGAACGGCAGAAGGAAAAAAATTGCATATGTTTTGTGCGGCATTCTGGCGGTGGTACTGTTTTCCGGTTGTCAGAGCACAGCGGCAGATGGTACAGATGAAAAAGTTTTCGTATACGGCGACACGACATTCAACGCCGAAAACGACGAGTCCGATGTCAACCCGCACAACGGCTATTCCGGCTGGGCGTGTATCCGCTATGGGATCGGTGAGACGCTGTTTCATTATTCCGATTCTATGGAGATCGAGCCATGGCTGGCAGAAAGCTATGAGATTGTGGACGATACAACATGGCGGATTACACTGCATGAAGGCATCTCCTTTACAAGTGGGCGCACTCTCGACGCGGAGGCGGTCAAAGAATGTCTCGAGGATCTGATCGCAGTACATGACCGTGCACGCGGGGATCTGAAAATTGAGAGCATCGAGGCAGACGGCCTGATCGTAACGATTCACACCGAACAGCCTGTCCCGGCGCTTCTGAATTATCTGTCCGACCCATATGGATGCATCATTGATATGCAGGCAGGTGTGACGGATGACGGCAATGTCGCCGGAACCGGCCCGTACCGCGCAGTACAGGTGGAGACGGATCAGGGACTGACACTCATGAAAAATGACAATTACTGGAACGGAACGCCAAAGCTCGACCGGATCGAAGTAAAAACGATCCGCGACGGCGATACGATGACGATGGCGTTACAGTCAGGCGAGCTCGACGCGGCGTACGGCCTGCCGTATTCCAATCTGATCCTGTTCCGCGATGAACCATACACGATTTCTTCGGCGGATACGTCGCGTACCTTCTTCGGACAGTTCAACGGATCATCCGAGGTGCTGCAGGACGACCGCGTGCGCGAGGCAGTCATCGGAGCGATCGACCGGGAGGGCTTTGTGAATACGCTGATGGAAGGAAACGGAAGTGTGGCGGAAGGCCCGTTCCCCTCTTACTTTGCATTCGGCGACAGCAAAGTGCAGGAGGAGTCCTATGATCTTGAGTATTCCAGAGAACTGCTGGCTGAAGCAGGCTGGACCGATGAGGACGGCGACGGCTACGTGGAAAAAGACGGAAAACGCCTGACCATCTGCTGGCTCACGTATCCGAGCCGCCAGGAACTGCCGCTTCTCGCGGAGAGTGCACAGGCATCGCTGAAGAAAATCGGAATCGAAGTACAGATCCAGTGCACGGCAAATCATCTGGAACTGCTGAAAAAAGGAAACTGGGATGTTTATGTCAGCGCATTTGTCAGCGCACCGACGGGCGATCCCGAGTATTTCTTTACAACGCACTGCCTGCAGGATTCCTCCAAGAACCGCGGCGGTTATTACAGTGAGACACTCGAGATGCTGGAGCAGCAGTTAAGCGGCGAGTTTGATACCGAAAAACGAACCGAACTGGCCATCGAGATGACGCAGACGCTGCTGGATGACCACATGTTTTTCTTCGCATCACACCTCAAAATGTCGATGGTATCCGGCGAGGGCGTGACGGGGCTTACGGCGCATCCGTGTGATTATTATGAAATTACAGTCAATTTGGACAAAAACAAATGATTATTTGGAAAAAGAGCAGAAAATGTGGATTTTCTGCTCTTTTTGCGCTATGATAGGAAAAGAACGGCACTGCGACGGTGCCAGAGAAGAGAAAAGGAGAAGTTACGATGCGGAAAGAAGAATTAAGAACATATATTGAAAACCACGAATCCGAAATGATCGAAGACCTGAAAAGCCTGATCCGGATTCCAAGCGAAAAACAGGCGGTAGAGCCAGGCAAACCATTCGGCGCACCGGCGGCAGAAGCACTGGCGCAGGGAATCGAAATTCTGGAAAAATACGGCTTTGCCGTAACCAACTACGACAACTACGCGATTGCAGCTGACTTTAATCAGGAAGAAAAGGGCCTTGATATTCTCGCCCATCTCGATGTCGTACCGGCAGGCGAAGGCTGGCAGGAGACCGATCCATTCACCCCGCTCATCAAAGAAGGAAAAATGTTCGGCCGCGGAACCGCAGACGACAAAGGACCGGCGATCGCAGCTATCTACGCAATGCGCGCTGTCAAAGAACTCGGTTACCCATTAAAGAAAAATGTCCGTCTTGTCCTCGGTTCCGACGAGGAGTGTGGAAGCTCTGACCTCGAATATTATTATAAGAAAGAAGTGGAAGCACCATGCACCTTCTCACCGGATGCCGAATTCCCGGTCATCAACATTGAAAAAGGCGGCATGCGCGGCCACTTCGAAAAAACATCCGATGCCGGAACGACAGGCGTGCGCCTCGTATCCTTACAGGCCGGCACCAAACTGAACGTTGTACCAGGCAAAGCATATGCAGAGCTTGCCGGCATGGCAAAAGAAGACCTGAAAACCTGCGCTGACGAGACTGAGCAGAAGACCGGCGTTTCCTTCGTTCTGGAAGACACCGAAAACGGCAATATAAAAATCACCGCCTGCGGTGCCTTCGCCCACGCATCCACCCCGGAAATGGGTAACAACGCACTGACCGCACTGCTGCAGCTTCTCGCATCCGTTGGAATGGAAGAGAGTGAACTGAAAAACGACATCAGTTTCCTTGCAAAAGTTTACCCGCACGGCGACGGCAAAGGCGCAGGCCTCGGTGTCGCCATGTCAGATGAAGAGTCCGGCGAGCTCACCTTAAGCCTCGACCTTATGAACTACGACGGTAAAACCTTGACCGGTTCCTACGACTGCCGCGCCCCGATCTGCGCGACAAAAGAAAACCTGTACGATACCGCCGGGCAGAACATGAAAAAAGGCGGCTTCTCCATGGAAGGCAGCGGAATGTTCCCACCACACCACGTCCCGGCCGACAGCCCGTTTGTCCAGACCCTGCTGCAGTGCTACACGGATGTCACTGGAAAACCAGGCAAACCATTTGCGATCGGCGGCGGAACGTATGTGCATCATCTGAAAAACGGTGTTGCATTTGGATGCGCAGACCTTGAAGTCGACAACCGTATGCACGGAGCAGACGAGTTCGTGGAAATCGAATGCCTGAAAGAATGCGTTGTGATCTTCGCGATTCTGCGGATCTGCGGGGAATAAATAATTGAAAAATAAAAGATAAAAAAGATCTTCAGCCAAACCGATAGATTCTGAAAAGAACAAGGTTTGCCTGAAGATTTTTTATGGCTCTGAATTGTTACAAATTTTCTCAGAACCGCAGTTCCCTGCACCGGTTCAGGAATGCAAAGATTTCCTGCCGTCTTGGCCGTGCCAGGTCGCCTGGCCTTCCCGGGGCGAGAAGCGAAGAGAGGCCTTTTTCATCCATCTGTTTTTCCAGCAGATCCACTACCTGCACCAGTGTTTTCTTACCGTCCATCTTGTGCTCCGCTGCTTCTAAAAGAAGCGCAGCCAGCCCGTTCAGCTGTTCACTGTCCGTGAGCTGTTCCACGGCGCGCAGATCCGTCAGAGATTTGTTGATGAGGATGGATTCCCGTCCCATCACTTTGACTTTCGTGCGGTCACTTCCCGTCAGGCCTTTGCCCGGCTGCGGGCAGCGATGGAAGGCTGGAACGGAAAAAGGGCGTACGGAGGCAGTAAACGGCGGAAATTCCGCGGCTGTGGTTTTTGCGCGATCCGTAATGTCATAAGGAACGTATTCTTTCATCTGAATGACAGTGTCTGCCACGTGGAAGTAAGAACCGGAGCTTCCGGCAACGAGAATCGACGAGATGCCGAGCTTCTCATACAGATCCCGCACGCGGCTGATAAACGGTGTGATCGGTTCCTCGCTGTCGGCAACGACGCGCTGCATCAGCTCATCGCGCACCATAAAGTTGGTGGCGGACGTGTCCTCGTCGATCAGAAAGAGGCTCGTGCCGGATTCGATGCCCTCGATCACGTTGGCAGCCTGCGAGGTGCTTCCGCTGGCATCGGCGGTCGAGAATGAAGTCGTATCACTCTTTCCGGGAAGATTGTGGATGAAGAGGGAGATATCGACGTTGCTGATGCTTCTGGAGTCCTCGGAGCGGAGCTTTCCGGCGCTTGCATCGGTGATGACATATTCACGGCCGTCCCGGCGATGTGGTTGTATACGCCGCGCTCAAGAGCCTGCAGAAGGGTAGATTTTCCGTGGAAGCCTCCGCCTACGATCAGTGTGACACCGAGTGGAATTCCCATGCCGGAAACAGGTCCGCGGTTTGGAAGATCGAGGGTAACGCGCAGGGATTCCGGTGAGGTAAACGGAACGGCGTGCTTCATCGGCAGATCGGAAACACCGGTCTCGCGCGGGAGAATGGAGCCGTCGGCGATGAAGGCAGTAAGCCCTTTTTCTTTTAATGCGGAACGGATCGCCTGCTGATCCTCACAGAGATAGGCGACATTGGCACATGCTTTTGGATCCAGAGCACGGTAGAACAGTGATTTTTCTACGCAGCCGGGAAGAAAGTCGAAAAGAATGCGGATCAGCTCCTGCGAGGCGATGGTGCGGCCGTTAGCCGGAAAGCCGATTTCCATGTTGACGATAAGACTGCCGTCGGAAGGATTCAGAACATAGGCAGTACGCTCAAGAATTTCCTGTCCGCAGCGGCTTATCCCCAGCAGACCACTTTTGCCGGAACCCTTTGCGCGGAACGAATACGGTGCGATGGCGCGCGCAAACTGGCGCAGCAGGTAATCCTGGAGGGCGACGCGCTTTTCATATGTGTCGTAGAGAAAAGCCGGAAACGCAGCGGTTTTGCCGCTGATATGAACGCTGACGCGCGATGGAGCGGCGAACGGATCGCCCTGCACGTGGTCGATGGAGAGTGTGTAGCGCGGAAACTGATAGGCACCGCGGGTAGATTTATAGGCGGGATAGCTTTTGTGATTGATACTGAATAAAAGCTGTTTCAGGTCATTTGCAGATTGCATGAAAAAAACTCCTTTCAAAATAAAAAAGGTGAGGCTGCCGTACAGAGCATGTCTGAAAATGGCTTTTCGCAAGCTGCGAGTTCCAGGTGGTGGGAGATTTTGTCCGAATGAGGGCGGATTAAACCCGCTACGGCAACC
>ERZ773264.3544-NODE-3544-length-12430-cov-18.592404_pt1 | contig 12430 bp, 19 predicted proteins | sample MGYA00511910_ERZ773264 | MGnify/ENA primary metagenome ERZ773264 (study PRJEB29015, sample SAMEA2737739) | human gut metagenome | biome: human gut; feature: human-associated habitat; material: faeces | place: China | collected 2012 ... | reverse complement strand
TTTCTGTAGTTCCAGTATATACAGCAGTTAAATTTGTGAAATTAACCTTTTGCCCCAAAAGGCGATGCTTGCAAGCGTGGTATTACAAGCTCCATAACGGCCGATATTGCTACACATATAGCATATTCTATTGGTCATTCGATAACAACCGAAACAATTCTTTCATGTCGTTTTCAATATCATCAGTGTCTGAATATAGTGATGCTTTTGCTTTTAAAAAGCTCCTTTCTATTGATGACACCATCCATGTAGCTGATAATGAATAGTAATCTGCTTCGCCATCAGCACTTTTTACTTGTACTTCTTTGCCGTCTCTCTGAACTTCACAACATACATAACACGCATAACCAATACAAAACGGCAAACGACGGTTAGAACGCCTCTCGGTAGAAAAATCAATCCAAAAAAGTCTAACTTTAAGAGAACAATCGTATTGTTCAAACAATGATGTATAGGTACTAATAATCTTAGAATATGTTTTAAGCATTATATCTTCATGATTTATGATACGCTGTGCCTTACTTTTATCATATGCAAATTTCATCAAAATCTCCTCCCAAATAGTGTCCAGTGAATTGAACGTCCTGTAATTCCACCTGTTTTTGGATTCCATGTGTTCCGCTGCCAGTACCATTGCTGGTGAGGACCACTTTTATGAGGAGAGTGGAATGGAAGTATGCGATATAACATCTCATAAAGTGTCATAAAGATTTTGTAATCTCAAAACACACTCTCCTAAAGCGGTATGAGACAAATCATCTAGTGAATCTGTTATCAAATATGATGATTCCAAAAGTCTTTGTTTCTTCCCATACTTGAAATAAATTTTACCTTTATTTGCATACGATAGCAATTCGCTTATTTCAGGAACGATGACTTTTTGTATTTGTTCTAAATTCCACAATGACTCTTTCCCATCAAGTATTGCATTTTTTTCTTTTTCCGCGCAATCCAATATGTCAACCAACGAGTAAATAAATAAGTTATTTTTCTTCATCACATTATCCTACAATCCTAATACAGATATCCACCACTGTACACCACCGCCGGATTGCCCGAATAATGGTGTGGTTGCCCACTCTGCCCTATTTGGTACAATAAAATCGTTTCCTTGTGTTCCTACTTTTTATTTAAAGTTTTTCTATAATTAATCCGATAGAACCATCTTCTAAAGAATTTAAATCATCAAAATGAATATGAGTTCCAGAAGGAACACTATCTTGTGCTAATGTTAATAAATGTCTTGCTAAAGAAATCAAACCAGCCTTATTCGCTGAAATTAATATCTCCTTATCAAATGATGTATTAATTTCGAAACCATATTCCCAATTAAATTCTATACCTTTTTCAGAATTGTATGGTATTATTTCAATTTCTGTTTTCAAAATATTAATCCTCCAAATAAATATGCATATTATCAATAACTTGCATTTTTCCCGGTTTTGCTGTATTTGGTGCCATGGTTTCAAAATTCATATGTGGTCCACCACCATGTTTTCCAAAAATATCATTATCTCCCATTCTAACAACCTTTGTACCATCAGCCGAAATAAAACGACCATTTCCTGCATCCTTATATCCTTTTCCGAGAAAGTCTTCTGCTGCATCTAAAGCATCGTTTGTTTTGAGTTTACTACCATTTTTTAATCCAACATTTGTTGCCTCAGAGGTACTATCTTTAACAGCATTCTTAACAGCTTTATTATCCGTAGCACTATCAGCGATAGCATTTTTAACTGCTTTATTGTCAGTTAAACTATCTCCAACAGCATCTTTAATAGCTCTGTTATCTGTAGCGCCATCAATAAGCTGATTTCTTGCAGTAGAGTTGGTCTTTGCAGCACCGACTAAATCTCCGCCGAAGCTTGTTACAGCACTGAACAGAACATCCTTGCCTGTTAATCCACCGTTTTCGGTAGCCGTCTGTGTAAGATCAAGCGCCATATCAACGCCGTCTTCAACCAGCTTTTTACCGACTTTGCCAAGTACATTTGAGCCGACATCCTTGAAAACTTCAGTAGTTCCGCCGCCTACTGCACCGCCACCAATCAATGCGCCAATACCAATTCCAATTAGAACAGCTGTAGCCTTGGGGTCAAAATTGTTAACGGGATTGTTGAAACAATAAGCATACACATTGTATCCAAGGATTTCAGAACCTTCGTCAAATTCACCATAATCAACATTAGGTTCAGGGCTAATCCACCGTCCGACTTCGGGAGAATAATAGCGTGATTTGAGGTGGTAATAGCCCGTCTCGCTGTCGTAATAGTAGCTTCTGTATCGCAGAGGGTTCGTTTGAGCCAAGGCGGTGTATTATAAAATAAATATACACACTTCAACTGTTTCACACGGCTTTTAACACCCAGAACCGTTCTCTGTATTATTATCTGCCAACAATTTAACGTCTTGCTCGTAATCGGTGTCAACGGAAATGGTTTCAACCATTTCCAAATCGATTACGGTAACACCGCTGTATTTACCGTATTCATTTACGGTTTCAAGCTCAATTTGGGTGTCGGAAAAGCTTTTCAAAAAACCGGTTACGCTGTTCTCTTCATCCTCCAACGAAACCAAAAGTTTGCTGTTTTCGGCAAATTTCAGCAATGAGAAGAGAATATTTTCTTCATCAGGTTCAAATTGCGGGTGACTTTGATGTTTTAATTTATACAGCGTTCCGATTTTATTTTCATACTCTCCGTCATAATCGACACGATAAACATTGCTTGCATATTCATATACAAATCCGTCGTATTCGCCTCGTGTGTTAATGTGGGCTATCAGCACCTCGTCATCATTACAGGCGGTAATATATCCCGTCAGATGATGGCATGTGTCCTCTTTATCGAGGTATACGTTTGCAACCTTTCGCTTGTCTCGACAAAATTTTATGCTGTTTATAATATCCATATTATTTTACCTCCTTCTTTTCCAAGACGGTTTCATCTTTTTCTTTTCACTTTGACGCCCCGGTCTTGGTCTTGTATGTTTGTCATTAGTTTTTCTCTTTGAACCATTTCTAGTAGTCCTGTGTCCGGCAGACTGTGAACCATTTTTAGTAGTTTTTTTTCTAGATGTTTTATCGTAAACTATTTTTATTGCTAATACAATAGTTACAACAGCCATTCCAACAAGTACTACTTGACCAATAATATTCCATGCATTTGCCCCGGCAAACGCCCATACATATAAACCATAACCTCCTGCTATAGCTATTGCGCTATTTCCATCATAATCAACCATATTTACAGGATTATTAAGGCAATATGCAAATAAATTATTCTCAAGAACATTATTTTGGTCTTCATCAAGTACATCAACACTATCAGCATTTATAAACCTGCACAATTCAGGGTTGTAGTACCTTGATTTGAGGTGGTAATAACCCGTCTCGGCTGGATTCTGCTATGTACCCCGGAGGGATGCCCCCACTCCGTGGCTGTGTCTTTTCGGACGGTTACCTGCTGAAACAAAATGCCGTCTACCGGCAAGCACCGCCGCTCGAATACCACGGCACTTTTTAAAGCACTTGGAAGCGTTTGATAAATTAGAATCCGTTTAGCTTAGATATTAAACATATTAAAATACTTATATCTTAATATGTTTATTTAACCATATATGAGCCTAACTCCTTTCTGCGAACAAAAACGTCCACTATGTTGCTTTATATTTTATATATTATTTAAGTATTCCGAGCTGTTATTAATATCGCCTGTCACATTAAAGCATAATTTTTCATTTTCCATATAAGTTGAAATCGTGCATTCGTGCTCCAATCCGGTATAAGTCAAGCTATAATTACTGATGTCTTTAATATAAACTGTAGTTGTGCTTGATATGTTGCCGTTGGCAAAATTAAATTTGTGATTTTCAGAATCCGACACACTATCAGGAGCAACACTGCCGAAAATAGTCAAATAATAATCGTTAGTATCTTTTAGGTGGTAAAAGCTTACACTAACCCCTGAACCTGAACAATAGTAAATACGTTGGTTCTTTTTAGGAAATCCGACTATATATTTTCCGTCCTTTTTCAAAATCACTGCAGACCTAAACCTATTGGAAGAGGATTTCTGCCTGAATGAAACAAATGCCGAATCCTGACCGTATTCTATAAAATCGATATTTCCAGAATACATATAGTAAAATACATCTTCAACATTATCGTATTTATGTATTTGTTCAATCGGAAAAACAACAGAAAGCTGATATAAAACCGCAACCATAACAAGTACAATAGCAACAATGCGTTTTCTATTTTTAGTACGTTTTGTAAAAAGCAATGCAAGCAAAACAGCAATACACGCTATAACAAGTCTTATTATATAAAACATAATGACATCTCTTTCTTAATAATTCGGTTGTGGCTGCAATTGAGGATAACCAATATATTCAGGAATATTTGTTATCCCAACCAATGCACCTACAGCTACAATTGGCCAAATCATACTTATATTACAGTAAATATAATCAGTATTTTCAATTTGGTTATCTGCGCTCCAAGTATTACCTACAAAATTCTTAAATGCGTTCCACCTTTTTGAAAACCATTTCTTTACATCTTCCCAAGCATTACCGTTATTGTCTCTCCTGTTTACAGGATTGTTGCCACAATATGCAAACATATTTTTGTCTAACAATCCCTGTCCGGTTTGCACGTAACCGTCCACGTTCAAGAACCTGCCATCTTCGGGAGAATAATAACGTGATTTGAGGTGGTAATAGCCCGTCTCGACCGGATTCTGTTATGTACCCGGAGGGAAGGGGTTTCCCTCCGGGATTGTGCCTTTTCAGGCGGTTACCTACTGAAACAGGATGCTGTCCACCGGCAATCACCGCCGCTCGGATACCACGGCATTTGTCAGGACTATTCCTGAAACCTTTAAGGGTTTGGGATTCTCCCAACAATTTGCCTTTTGTCCCCAAAAGGTGATGCTTGTCCAGATGAAATAGGCTTTAACAGTAGACTAAAAATTAGTCGTTGTCATTTAAAACCACTTCTATCCCTAATAATTCTCGCTTAAGTGTTGGAAGTTTTTGGCAAAATTTTTCCAGTAATCCTATCTCCGTATTGAGATAAAAGCAACAGTTGTGACTACTGTAATTCCCACCATCATCCAATTCCATATATACTTCTATCAAAATATGTCCCAACTTATCTTTGTGTATAAATTCAAATGTTATGCATGCGGTGGAATCATCTCCTTTTTTACCATTTTCCCAAAAAAATTCTTTTGTTTTACCTTTAATAAAATCATTTAAGCCATTAAATAATGTATCAATGCTATCATCTGATATATATATATCATTTGTAGCTACAACATGACTAGACGCACAGGTGATTTTAACCTGATAGCAAAAAATATCCTGCCAAATCTTTTCTATTAAAATATAATCCGTCATTTGCTCCTCCATATTTATTTAAATTTAAAATCATCAAATATTTTTAATGTCTGGTTATAAACATAATGAATATTGATATTGCCTTGTGATGTAGGAACAATTTGCTGCATCTTAACCCACCCTTCAGAAGCTGGCCAACGGGGATCGTTCATAGCTATATCCAGTCGATGACCCGCTAACGGATTTGACTTTACTTGTTCCATTGCAAGTTGTTCTCTTAAATTAACCGGTTGTGTTCTACCTGTTGAACCTCGTGATATTGGTTGATTTGTTTTGGGCGAAGTTGAAGAACCATTTGTAGATACATACGCACTTCCCCCACCTAAAATAGCACCGCCTGCGGTTGCCGCAACAGTTCCCCAATTGCCCTTTGAATTAAACTCTTTTACTGATCTGGATGTAGAAGCAGCCGTTGCTACCGCCATTCCGTAAACTGTTGCTGATCCAATAAATGCTCCGGCGGCTATAGTAGACGCTGTTGTTGCAGCGGCCATTCCGCTTCCAACGGCTGCAACTGCACCTGCTGCTGCCGCAAATCCTCCCGCAGTGACAACTGTTGCTACCGCACATGCCGCAACAATTGCCGCGCCAAGCGCCCAATGCCACCACGCTTCGCCGGTAGGGTCAATTCTGTTCACAGGGTTGTTTCCACAATAGGCAAACAGGTTCATACCGGTCATATCGCTACCGGTTGTTAGCTGATTGTCTGCATTAATCCACCGACCAATCTCAGGAACGTAATAACGGCTGGATACATAGTAGAATCCCGTCTCGCTGTCGTAATAGTAGCTTCTGTACCACAGAGGGTTCGTTTGAGCCAAGGCGGTGTTGCCGGTTATTTGGTTTACGTTACCCCAAGCATCGTAGTAACAGTTTGCAACTATATCTCCGTTTTTATCAGCTATTGCGACTATATCGTTTTGTACATTCTACATATCAGCACAAATGTTGTTAAACATCTCCTTTAGTTGGCATTGGCGGTTACGTGCTAACTTTGTACTACTTTTAACTTGCCGACGGAATGATATAGGCTTTTGAAGCCGGACTATACGTGTAAATGGATGTTACATACATCCATTTGTTTTGCTGTAAATCATATTCCAAAAGAACAGCATATGCACCGCCTAAATCATCCGTGCATTCACCGAACGCATAGATTTTTCCGTTAATATACTGAATGGCATTGTCAGCGAAAAAATCGTTTATGAAGTTACAACCGGTAACACGGATTTTTCTGTCTTTAAAAGAATAAACGGTTGAAACTCCGGTGCTTTCTTGGCTTATGTCATAAAATGAAAACGTCTTTTCCCATTGCGGAGTATGAATCTTTATGGCATTATCGCCGGCATACTCGCCGTATATTTCCTGTACGGGAAATTCAAAATCGTCATAACCGTATTCTTTTGCCGAACCCGATTTTAAATCGTATTCCCAAACAGAAGCATAGTCGTTGAGTACAATTTTACCGTCAAAATAATATCCGTTTCGCTTGCTGTATTCTGCTAAATTCATAAAATCGTCATACGCTGCGGCAGGATTTTCAAACACAAAATGAGTCTGAATAATATGCGTCTTTAAATCTACGGAAGATATACACCACTGCTTATTTGTTTTATCCGACTCGGAACATATAAAATAAGCTCTGTTATCGTAAATACAAAGTGTATCATAATAAGTTTTATGCTTCTTTTCACACAAATCAAAAAGCGAAATTACTTTTTTGCCCTTATATATATTGCCGTATGCTTCAACATAAGGAATATCCTCGCTTTCGCAAGATATAGCGGTAATTTCCTTGTTAAAAGACTTAACGGGACGCGTTGCCGCGTTTGCAATATACGGAATGGATACATAGAATAATACGGCAAGAACCAAAACACCCAATATAATCAGCAGTGTATAAACTCTTTTCTTGTTCATAATTACTCACTTCCTAAAATTTCCAATACTTTTGTTGGAATATACACATAAGGTCTACAATCACCTGTATATTCAATGTCAGCATCTGCTGTTGATTTGCGTTTAAGAGGTAATTCATAGGCAATGTTATGAAATAGCCATTCTGATGACATATTGAACATTCTTTATGTAGTAATATTCTTCGCCGTTATAGTTGAAACCGAAAGCGTCGCCTTTGTGATACCGCAAAGGCAAAACTTGTCAGGAGTGCTCCTGAAACCTTTCAGGCTCGGAATTATCCCAGCAGTTGCCTTTTGCCCCCAAAAGGTGCTATTTGCCGGCGCTGTGCATAATGTTAGTCAAAACATAGTTTCTTTAATCTCTTGAACACCTCCTGAGGTATGACTAAAGATTTATTCATACAAATCAGCAAGGCATTTTCATCTAAAGCAATGGATATAAACACATCGGTAATTCCAGCAATTACCAATTCTTCAAAAGGTTGCTGTAAACATATGTTACCTGCAGGTTCAAGTAAATTGAGCATAAATATATTTTCTGGATTTTCTTTAATTGCTTTATCCAAAAAAACTTCAAATAAAGGGCATGGCACAACCACAGACATCTCTATATTACCACTTGAATGGTGACGTATAAAGTATTTCAATCCTTGAACCTTTACAAATTCTAATAACGAACTTCCTTCTTTTACAGAATCAATCGTCACTTCAGTCCATTTGAAGTCAAATATAGTTGAGATTTTTGCTATATTATTGAAGTTACATCTAATACCTGAAATACATATTTCCGCTGGATTAAATAAAAGGTTTTTTGTAAATTTAATCACGCATAACACCTCCCCACAAGCCTGCGCCAAACACGCCGATTGGTAGATGATAATTTGCAGTCTTTGTCAGCTGGATATTCATATTGAACAGGCTCTGAAATTGTCTTTTCATGTTTTTATGCTTGATTGTTTCCGCATTATATACCGCCCAATAACGCTTTGTTCTGTTTGACTGTGCTAAAAACTTCGCTATTTGTTGTTAGAACAAGCAAGATACATATCAATCACGTAATGCTCAATTTTTTCGTTGTATTTACTTGCTTCCCACCCAACCGGGATATAATTCAGCCAATAATCATGACCACGGAAAGGAATTAAATCGTTTCCGGGAAGATTTCCGAGGAACATAAGATTGTCTTTCGGAATAGCCTTGTCAGATTCCGAAATCAGTAAAATTCCATCAGGCGATTCTTCGGGGGATAAATCCAAGTCGTATGAGGTTGGAAGTATACCAAAGCTTGACAATTTATCTAAAGACGGAACATTGTCGCCAACCCATTTATAAACCTGAACAACAGGAACAAGGTGTCCGGGCCACCAAGAATACTCTGATACTTTCCTGAAAACGGTATATTTCTCATAGAAGCCTTTTTCTTTGCTGTAATTGCCGGAAAAACGGTATGCATAAACATCTCCAAGATGCCATTTGCACCGGTAAAGTCTATATTTGTACACCTTTTTTTCAGGGGGTTGAGGGGACTCAAGTTTTTCTTTCAGCGTATCAAGAGTTTTTATCCACGAAGTCAGCTGCCTTTCATCGGATTCTTTCCATCGCTGCAATTCTTTGTCTTGTGAAAGAAAATACAACGCTTTTTCTTTTACCTTTGGAAGCAGTCTTCCGTAATTCCATTGCGTGTCTGCTAAGGCAAACCAAAATAACGGTTCTTCCTCAACATCTCCCATAATATCACGGTTGCTGTTAATCAGTTCTTGTGTTGCCTCATCATTTGTTTTTCCGCGCTTTAGTTTGTCTATATAATCGCCGCGAATATCGCAAGCAGAATCATTTGAATACAGACCGGTGCCCCAAGTACCCATTTTATCACCGTCCCATCAAATTTAATAACTCATCTTCTGCAACACCTTCAAAGATGCTAATAACATTATCAATTCTACCTGTAAAACCAGCAACATTTCCCACTGCAATTTCTCTTCCAGCATTGAGTAAATTATCAAGTGTATATGCAGAAATTAGAATCTGCTCCATTGCACGAGCTTCCGTTATAGAAATATTCGGTCTTTACGCCGTATCAGCACAAATATAGTTAATATATATATCTAAAATGTCCAGACACGTAACAATGTTGAAAAACGTTGTCAAACTATGGCTTTTGCAATACTATTTCAGTACCGTTTACAGTTAAGCTGTATGACGAATCAAAGTTGGGAATATGAGCATAGTAAGTAGTATACGTCTGTCCGAGAGAATCTTCGCCACTTTTTAGAGGTTCAAATTCGCTATTGTACTTATCGGAAATAATCAAGTCTTTGTCGGTTTTATTAAGGATAGTTATAAAATAATCATTTGTGCCTTTGCTTTGGTAAACATCTAAAAAACCGAAATCATAATTTTGTACAATTATTCTTTTGACATTGATATTTTTACTTACTTTCCATCCGTCGGCGGTTTTGGGCATAAATGCATACGTTACCTTGTCCTTGTCTTTTTGGCTGCCGACAACAAAATCGCAATCGTCTCCTTCTACAACAAGTTCAATGTCGGATTTGCCGTAAACATAATGATAAGCCGAGTCGAGAGATTTAAATGTTATAAAACTGTTTTCAAACGGTATAAACGATAAAACCGTCGGCAATAATCCCGACAAACATAAAAAAACAATATACAGAGTTTTATTATGAGAGTATTTAGATCTTTTTATCAATATGTAAGAACATATAAAAAATATACATCCGATTAGCAGTCTGATAAAGCTATACATTTTATAATACCTCTCGATTAGTATATATGCGAATTGGTGTTTTTGCGCCTGTATCAGGTTTTAGTTGACTGTTTCCTCAATATTTTACCGTCAAACAATTCTTCAAACTGCTCGATTGTGCCGATATAGTTTATAAATTATTAAACTTGCTTTCTGCCGTTTTAAATACATAGTTGCTTTTAAGGAAAATACATATAAGCAATAATTCTATAAAAACAGACACGACAAATAATAATTTAACTGTAAATTCTTTGGCAGAGGTTTAATATAAAACATTTTTGTTTTTATCAATAATTTTATATCGCCCGAAATTATTTTTTAAAAAATATTCATTGTCAGATGTCACGAAATGTTTTTTTGACTTCTCTATATCGGTATATGTTTTTGAATTAACATCTTCACTTTTTTTAATTACATTACCTTTCAAATCAATTTCATACACGAATTCTGCCGTAGATAATACAATGGTATCATCGGTTACAGTAAAAGCATATGACCGCGAAGTTTGAGGATTTATCTCAAAAATCTTCTCTGTTCCGCTATAAACCTCTATTGCATTATCTCTTCCTACGTATAATAATTTTTGACTGTCAAGGGCAAATCCGCAAAAAGAAAAAGTGTGAAAAGCGCCAAGAAAAACTGAAAGAACAGTTAGGAAACCAAATAATACGAAGCAAAAAATAAGTTTAGTATTCTTCACATTCATCACCATTCCATTATCCTATTGTAAATATTATTCATTTCATCGTAAATATTAAATCCATACACCCACGAATAACCTATTTCTCCATGTATTTCTGCCGGAATGCATGAAACGCCAAAACCGGTAGAAATAGTTGTCCCTTGATAAACATCATTAGTTGTTGAATCTGGAAAGACTACATATTCCAGTCCTAAAGATGTTCCTATATCTATACTACCACCTATTTGTGCCTAAGTCCCTTTTTGATGATAAATTGTCGGGGCGTTAGTTTTGCTTTTATATTTAGAAAGTGAGGCAGATGGTGTTCCTCCTCCGGTATTAGCCGATACAATAATGCCAACATTTCCTTTCCTATCTCTCATCACACAGAACCGCCCCCCGTGTTAATTTTTCTGTTATTTTATTCGTTAAGGGTGATCAACGACATTAGCATAATCGCTATAAACAATAACATTTGCGTAATATAATGCTTGGCGTTCGTAATAATTATTCAAAATATCATCCGCATAACACCATTCATCATGATGTTTTATCCATTGAAAATAATGAGTTAATTCATGAGTTATTGATACAAGAATTACAGCTAATGCATCATCTTTGTCACTCTTATTTAGCAAATCATAATAGTCGCCAACAGCAACTTTGATAAAAGGTTCGTTATTTATATCAAATGGGCCAAAAAAAGAAGCACTGGCTTTCTCTCCGGCACAGCTTATAATTTCACAACTGGATTTTAAATATATTGGCACTCGAATTGGGAAGTAGTATTGCGTACGTAGCCAATTAACATATTGCTTACATGCACGTTTCACTTCAGGGTCTACATTCTTATCAAATTTCAGTCGAATTCCGGGTCTTGATTTTTCGCTAATATATTCATTCCAATTGTTTGACGTCCATAATTTTCTCATTATTTATTAAACTTCTTTCTATGACATTTTTTACTAGGGCTGTGTGGTCTTGGTTGTTTTCTTTGCTTTTTGCCGAACCTTTTTTCCAACCTGTTCCTTCTTGTTCCTTTTTTTCAAGTCCCTCTCGTCCTTGTTTTTTTAATTCAGGTCTACCATTTCATCTTTTTGCTTTTAGCATACACAACTAAAATTTGTACAACCACAATGGTAGCAATCGCTATGATAATAGCCACAGATACTTGCCATCCAAAAAGCAATCCAGTTGTCAACATTCCTAAAGTGGCAGTGCTACGTATAGCATTTGACATTTTTCCATCATCAACCATATTTACAGGATTATTAAGGCAATATGCAAATAAATTATTCTCAAGAACATTATTTTGGTCTTCATCAAGTACATCAACACTATCAGCATTTATAAACCTGTACAATTCAGGGTTGTAGTACCTTGATTTGAGGTGGTAATAACCCGTCTCGCTGTCGTAATAGTAGCTTCTGTACCGCAGAGGATTCGTTTGACCCAAGGCGGTGTTGCCGGTTATTTGGGTTACGTTACTTACTCTGGTTAATAAAGATGTTACGTATCAGCACAAATATAGTTAATATACATCTAAAATGTCCCGAACACGTAACAAAACCGCCGAGAGTTGTAAAGTGCAAATTAAAAAGTGCTTATGGCAATTTAATTCTGTCACGGGTGCTCTCTGGTTGTGGCGTACTCATCTAT
>ERZ773264.3539-NODE-3539-length-12440-cov-4.078886_pt1 | contig 12440 bp, 9 predicted proteins | sample MGYA00511910_ERZ773264 | MGnify/ENA primary metagenome ERZ773264 (study PRJEB29015, sample SAMEA2737739) | human gut metagenome | biome: human gut; feature: human-associated habitat; material: faeces | place: China | collected 2012 ... | reverse complement strand
TCATCGCTCTGCAGGTGAAGTCCGCTCTGGCCGGCGTACCGGCGGAAAAGGTCCGCAAGTGCGTCATCGCCTATGAGCCCATCTGGGCTATCGGCACCGGCAAGACCGCTACCGCCGAGCAGGCGGCGGAGGTCTGCACCTTCATCCGCACCACCGTGCGCCACCTGTACGGCGCCCGCATCGCCCGCTCCGTCACCGTGCAGTACGGCGGCTCCATGAAACCCGCCAACGCAGCGGAGCTGCTGAGCCAGCCGGATATCGACGGCGGCCTTATCGGCGGGGCCTCCCTGAAGGCGGCGGACTTTGTGGAGATCGTCAACGCCGCCAATCAGGAATAAGCCTGCGGGAGGAACTGCTATGGGTAAAACGCCTACTACTCTCATCATCATGGACGGCTTCGGCCTGACCCAGCCCGGCCCCGGCAACGCCGTCAGTCTGGCCAATACCCCGGTGCTGGATCGCCTGTGGGCGGATCATGCTCACACCACCCTGTCCGCCAGCGGACTGGACGTGGGCCTGCCGGAGGGGCAGATGGGCAACAGTGAGGTAGGCCACACCAACATCGGCGGCGGCCGGGTGGTGTTTCAGGATCTGCCCCGCATCAGCCGTGCCATCGAGGACGGCACGTTCTTTGCCAACGAAGCCTATAACAAGGCGGTGGATGACTGCCTGCAAAAGGGGACCCGGCTGCACCTGTGCGGCCTGCTGTCCGACGGCGGCGTCCACTCCCATATTCAGCATCTGTACGCCCTGCTGGAGCTGGCCCGCCGCAAGGGGCTGGACCGGGTGTATATCCACGCCTTTCTGGACGGACGTGACGTGTCCCCCACCAGCGGCAAGGGCTTTGTGGCGGACTGCGCCGAGACCTGCCGCCGTATGGGGGTAGGCAAAATTGCCACCGTCATGGGCCGCTACTACGCTATGGATCGGGACAACCGCTGGGAGCGGGTGCAGCTGGCCTATGACGCCATGGTCTACGGCGAGGGCATCCAGAACGCTGATCCCGTCGACGCGGTCTCACGCTCCTATGACGCGGGCATCACGGATGAGTTCGTCGAGCCCGTCGTCTGCGACGGCGAGGGCACGATTTCCGACAATGACAGCGTCATCTGCTTCAACTTCCGTCCCGACCGTGCCCGCGAGATTACCCGCGCCATCGTCGACCCCGATTTCGACGGCTTCAAGCGCGAGTTCTTTCCGACTACCTACGTCTGCAGCACGGAGTATGACGCATCCATGCCGAACGTGACCGTCGCGTGGCCGCGCATCGCCGTGAAGAATGGGCTCGGCGAGTATCTGAGCCAGCTCGGCATGACGCAGCTGCGCATCGCCGAGACGGAGAAGTACGCGCATGTCACGTTCTTCTTCAACGGCGGCGTCGAGAAACAGTACCCCGGTGAGGACCGCGTGCTCATCCCGTCACCGCGCGAGTATCCGACCTATGACCTCATCCCCGAGATGAGCGCCGTCAAGGTCAAGGACGAGCTCGTGGCGCGCATCCGTACCGGTGCGTATGACATGATCGTCTGCAACTTTGCCAACTGTGACATGGTCGGCCACACGGGCGTGATGCCGGCTGCCATTCAGGCGGTCGAGTGCGTGGATCGCTGCCTCGGTGAAGTCGCTGCGGCGGCGGAAGAGACGGGCTATACGCTGCTCGTCACCGCTGACCACGGAAACGCCGACCGCATGGTCGAGCCGGACGGGTCAACGAACACGGCGCACACGACGAATTTCGTGCCGCTGGTGCTCGTCGGCAGAGAGCTGCCGCTGCGCGCGCAGGGCCGTCTTTCCGATATCGCACCCACCATGCTCGAGCTGATGCACATCGAGCCGAAACCCGCAATGACAGGCGAGAGCCTTATCGAAAAATTATAAAGGAGTATGAACATGAAGGATTATTTTGAAATTGTGGACGTCAGCGCCAGAGAAATTCTCGACTCCCGCGGCAACCCGACCGTGGAAGTGGAAGTCACGCTCGACGACGGCACCGTCGGCCGCGCGGCCGTTCCCTCCGGCGCTTCCACCGGCATCTACGAGGCCTGCGAGCTGCGCGACGGCGACAAGAGCCGTTACCTCGGCAAGGGCGTGCTCAAGGCCGTGGAGAACGTGAACGTCGAGATCGCAGAGGCGCTGCAGGGCATGAACGTCCTTGACCAGACCTCGATCGACAAGCTCCTCATCGAGCTCGACGGCACGCCGAACAAGACCCGTCTCGGCGCCAACGCCATCCTCGGCGTGTCCCTCGCGTGCGCGAAGGCCGGCGCGCTGGCGACCGGCCAGAGCCTGTATAACTACATCGGTGGCTGCAATGCCAAGACCCTTCCGGTGCCGATGATGAACGTGCTCAATGGCGGCGCACACGCCACCGGCAGCAACGTCGATATTCAGGAGTTTATGATCATGCCTGTCGGCGCCAAGAGCTTCTCTGAGGCGCTGCGCATGTGCTCGGAAGTGTTCCACGTGCTCAAGAAGGTCGTCCCGGCCTCCGGCGTGGGCGACGAGGGCGGCTATGCGCCGAACCTCGACAGCGACGAGGACGCGCTCAAGGCGCTCGTCAAGGCCATCGAGCTGGCCGGCTACAAGCCGTATGACGATTTCATGATCGCCATCGACAGTGCCTGCTCCGAGTGGTTCAACGCCGAGGACGGCTGCTATCATCTGCCGAAGCGCGGCATCGTCATGACCCGCGAGCAGATGGTCGACATGTATGCCGACTTCGTGGAGAAGTACCCGATCATCTCCCTCGAGGACGGCATGGCCGAGGATGACTGGGAAGGCTGGAAGATGCTCATGGACCGTCTTGGAAAGAAGATCCAGCTCGTCGGCGACGATCTGTTTGTCACGAATGTTCAGCGCATCAAGAAGGGCATCGAGCTCGGCGCCGCCAATGCCGTGCTCATCAAGCTCAACCAGATCGGCACACTGACCGAGACGCTCGACGCTATCCAGATGGCGCACCGCGCCGGCTGGACGGCCGTCGTCTCGCACCGCTCCGGCGAGACCGAGGACACCACGATCGCGGACATTTCCGTTGCCGTCAACGCTGGCCAGATCAAGACCGGCGCGCCGAGCCGCACCGACCGTGTCGCGAAGTACAACCAGCTCCTGCGCATCGAGGACGAGCTGTTTGACGTGGCGCAGTATCCCGGCAAGGATGCATTCTTCAGCATCAAAAAGTAATTTTCCCAAACCGGTATAAAAGGTGTTTGCGTGGGTGACAATACCTATGCAAACACCTTTTTTCTTGGAGGGAAACACGATGGAACCGAACAAGGACAAGAAACCGGAAAAGAAATCCGTACGCTTCATCGAAGGCAAGGGCTTCTACATAGCCCTCGTCCTGTGCGCAGCGGTGATCGGCGTTTCCGCCTGGTCACTGCTGGCGGGTACGAAGACTATGGATGACGGACGCGATCAGAACGCGGTGCTGGAAGTGACGCCCGCGCCGACGATCCCCGTGCCGGCGACGCCGGTGCCAACGCCGGAGATGACACCGGAGCCGGAAATTCCGGCCGAGGACGCGGCCGCAGCTGCAGCGCAGGACAAGTACGTCTGGCCGGTGGACGGCGCCGTGCTGCGGCCGTACGCCATGACGGCGCTGGCCTATGACGAGACCATGTCGGACTGGCGCACGCATGACGGCATTGACATTGAGGCCAAATACGGCACGGTCGTCTCGGCCATGGCGTCCGGCACGGTCACGAAGGTGTATTATGACGATCTGTATGGCACGACTGTTGTGACCGAGCGGGAGGACGGATTGCGGTGCACGTACGCGAATCTCGAGTCGATCCCGACGGTAAATGTCGGCGATCAGGTTTCCGTTGGGGATACCATCGGCTCGGTCGGCGATTCCGCCGGCTGTGAGTCGGCACAGGAGAGCCACCTGCATCTGTCGGTTGCGGCCTCCGGCCAGAGCGTGTCGCCGCTGGACTATCTGCCGCAAAAAAATTAAAAATTCGTCGCTAAACTTATTGACAACAGGAGCATTGTTTGGTACAATGCTCCTTGCGTTTGGCAGTTGTCGAGACGCGAACAACATGGCGGCATAGCTCAGTTGGCCAGAGCATTCGGTTCATACCCGAAGTGTCCCCGGTTCGAATCCAGGTGCCGCTACCATGGGGATGCTGCACCCGCAGCATCCCATCTTAGGCCCGTTGGTCAAGTGGTTAAGACACCGCCCTTTCACGGCGGTAACATGGGTTCGAGTCCCGTACGGGTCACCATTTGGAGGCTTAGCTCAGCTGGTTAGAGCGCATGCTTCACACGCATGAGGTCGATGGTTCGAGCCCATTAGTCTCCACCACAAAAACCTGTGTTCTCTGAACGCAGGTTTTTTTCATTTTCGGAGGTACGTATGAAACTGATCGCTCTGGATCTCGACGGAACGCTGCTCAACAGCGAGAAGGTCATCTCGGCGGGGAATTTTGCCGCGCTTTCGCTTGCGGCGGAGCAGGGGCATGTGATCGTCCCGGCGACGGGGCGCGCGCTGCGCGCGATTCCGGAGCAGGTGATGGCGCTGCCGTTTCTGCGGTATGCCATTACGATCAACGGCGCGAAGGTTTCCGACACGCGGACGGGGGAGACGCTCCTGCGTGCTGAGCTTGCGCTGGATACCTGCCTGCGCCTGATGGACTTCGCCGGGCGCTATGACGCGATGTATGACTGCTACTGGAGCGATACCGGCTGGGTAGACCGCGCATTTCTTGAGCGTGTGCGGTATTATAACGCTGATGAGGAAGTGGTCACGCTCCTGCGGCGCACACGTGCGCCGGTCGAGGATCTGAAAGCGTTTGTGCGCGCAAACGGTCAGCCGGTGCAGAAGGTGCAGCTGTGTTTTCGGGACATGGCAGAGCGTGAAACGGCGCGCGCAGAGATCATGGCCACGTTTCCGGATGTTCTGGTCACGTCGTCGTTTCGCAACAACCTCGAGCTTAACGCCGTTGATGCAGACAAGGGCAGGGCTCTGCTTGCACTCGCACGGCACTTGGGCATCCCGGCGGAGGACACGGTTGCCTTTGGAGACAGCTCCAACGACCTGCGGATGCTGCGTGCCGCCGGCACAAGCGTTGCCATGGGCAATGCTGCGCCAGAGGTGCGCGCTGTCTGTGACTACGTGACGGATACCAACGACCGCGACGGTGTGGCGGCGTTCCTCCGGACACATATTCTGCATGGAGTTTCACTTTGAATTCGTGATAAAAAGACCGTGTTCCGGAGAACACGGTCTTTTTATGTGATGCGGAAATTACTTCTTGATGTTTTCCTTGATGACTTCGCCCAGAATGGTCATGCCCTGCTTGATCTTCTCTTCGGGCATGCAGGAGTAGTTCAGGCGGATGCAGTTGTTGTGGCCGGCGTCCGGGAAGAAGCCGTCGCCCGGGACGTAGGCAACGTTGCGCGCCAGGCACTGCTTTGCCATCTCGTTGGTGTTGATGTACTCCGGCAGCTCGACCCAGGTGAACAGGCCGCCGTTCGGGTGCGTGAACTTCGCCTCGGGCGGGAACTCGCGCTCCATGGTCGCCATCATGACGTCGCGGCGCTTGCGGTAGCATTCCTTGATGGTGGCAACGTGCTCGTCCAGGTCGAACATATCGATGAACTTGGAGACAACGAGCTGCGCCTCAGTGGAAGCCTGCAGAGAAGCGGCCTGCGCGAGGAAGTTGTACTTCTGGAGGATCTCGCCATCGGCGCAGACCCAGCCCAGACGGTAGCCGGGCGCCAGGATCTTGGAGAAGGTGCCCAGGAAGACAACGAGGCCCTTGGTGTCCATGCTCTTGAGCGCGGGCAGGTACTCGCCCTCAAAGCGGAGCTCGCCGTAGGGGTTATCCTCAACGACGGGGATCTCGTACTTGTTGATGATGTCCATGAACTGCTTGCGGCGCTCGAGCGGCCAGGTGCGGCCGGACGGATTCTGGAAGTCGGGGATGACGTAGATCATCTTGACGTTCTTGGTCGTGGCAAGCACTTTCTCAAGCTCTTCCATGATCATGCCGTCGCCGTCGGTGGGGATGGCGACAAAGTTCGGCTCGCAGGCCTTAAACGCGTTCAGAGCGCCAAGGTAGGACGGGCTCTCAATGATGACGACATCGCCCTTGTCGCAGAAAACACGTGCCGAGTAATCCAGACCCTGCTGAGAACCGGAGGTCACGAGGATGTTGTCAGCGCTGGTCTTGATATTGAGCTTCGCTTCCATGCGATCGGCGATCTGCTGGCGGAAGTGCTCAAAGCCGTTGGTGCTGGAGTACTGCAGCGCGATCTTGCCCTGCTCCTCGAGGACGGCGTCGGTCGCAGCCTTGATCTTGTCAACGGGGAAGAGCTCGGGAGCGGGCATGCCGCCGGCGAACGAGAGCACTTCCGGTTTGTTAGCCAGAGCAAGGAGCTCGCGGATCGCGGAACCCTTCAGCTGACTCATTCTGCTGGAAAACTGTACCATTCTAAATTTCCTCCTTATTTTGCAGGTAATGATGAACAAAATCATCGATTACATCTCAACTTATTTAAGCACATTTTCATAGTAAAGTAAACTGTTTCCACGAATTATGATGGAAATTTTCGTTTTCATAATTTTCTGTTCCGTTTTTATTTCTTGACATAGAACAAAAAATTCGATATGATGATGTGGCAAAGGGGTGTTGTGCATGATCGGAACCACGCTCAAAAAACTGTTGGATGAACGCGAGATTAAGGTCAATGAGTTCGCGCGGCAGATCCAGGTGCCCGCGCAGACGCTCTACAGCATCATCCGGCGCGACAATATGAAGATCGATTTTGAACTGCTTCTGCGCATCTGCGACGCGCTGCACGTCCCGCTGGAGACATTTTGCGGCACCGGCAGTACCGACCAGCCGACGCCCGAGGAGTGGGAGACGCTCTGGAAATTGCGCCGTCTGGATGACCACGGTCGCTTTGTGACCATGCAGCTGCTGGACGCCGAGTGCGCGCGTCTGCAGGCCGCCGAGCAGCAGCCGGAGCAGAACAAGATCATCCCGCTGTATATGACGCCGGCCGCGGCCGGCTATGCCTCGCCGGCCTTTGGTGACGACTATGAGGATTATGCCGTCGCGGCAGATTCGGAGGCGGATTTCGCGGTGCGCATCGCGGGCGACAGCATGGAGCCGTATATTCACGACGATTCGATCGTGCTTGTCAAGCGCGGTGCCACGATCTGCGACGGGGACATCGGTCTGTTCTTTGTGGACGGCGACATGAAATGCAAGCAGTATTGCCAGGACTATCTCGGCAATGTCTATCTGTTCTCCCTCAACCGCGCGCGTAAGGACGCGGATGTGACGATCAGCGCCTCGTCCGGCATCACCATTTGCTGCTTTGGCAAGGTGCTGCTCAAGGGCAAGATCCCGCTGCCGCAGGACTGAAGAAAGTAACGGCCATCCGCCGATTGGCGGATGGCCATTTTTGTTGTGTTATGTATTAGCGGTACATGAACGAGTAGTCCACGTTCAGGTCGCTGCCGATCCAGGAGCCGTCGAGCTTGCTGAGCACACGCGCGTAGCCTTCCTCATCCTCTTTGTACGGGCGTGGGCGGTAGTCGTTCTTGCTGTCCGTGCTCGACAGGCGGCAGGGGATGAGGTCATACCCCTCGACAGCCCAGCTGTCGCCGTCTTTTTTTACGGTTACCTGCGCGATGGCCGTGTCCACGTCGCGCGGCGCGGTGTTGCCGCCGAAGCTGAAATTGCCGAGGCTATAGAAGATATAGCCGCCGTTGTAGGCTTCCATCTTCTGCAGGACGTGCGGGTGGGTGCCGAAAACGATGTGCGCGCCCGCGTCAATGGCTGCGTGAGCGAAGGATTCCTGATTTGTGGTCACCTTGTAGCTGCCCTCCGTGCCCCAGTGCGGTGCGAAGATCAGAATATCTGCTCCGGCATCCTTGAGCTTTTGGATCCCGGCGGTGATGTTGCTTTTGCTCAGGCCGGTCCACCCCGGACAGTAGATGCCGATCTTCAGTCCGTGCTCCGTCGTGATCACCTTGGATTCTCCGGAGGCCGCCCACGGAACACCGGCGGCGTCCAGCGCAGCCTCCGTATCCGTGACGCCTTTCGCGCCGAAGTCGTTCGTGTGGTTGTTGCCGAGCGTGACACACTCCACACTGCCCTGCACGAGAATGTCCGCGTAGGACGACGGGCCACGGAAATAGAACAGGGAAGAGGACTTGAGCTTTTCGTCCGAGAACGTGCACTCGAGGTTCGCAAGCGTGAATTCATCCTGACTCAGATACTCCACAACGCCGGAAAACGGCCAGGACGTTCCGTTTTTATCGATATAGCTGTCAAAGTCCCGCCCGGTCTGGATCGAGGCGAGCGTGCAGTCGCCGACCATGGAGATGACAAATGTGTCCGGCTCCTTCGGTTTGTCGGCATTTTGCACGGGCACGGGCGTTCCGGCGGCACTGCCGCGATCCGGAAGCGTGATCGGGTCCTTTGCCAGGACACCGCAGGTCATGACCGTGACCCAGGCACCGAGCCCGATGGCGATCACGAGTATGATGATCAGAAAAATACCGGATTTGGAGAGCTTCATGGCGTCACCTTTTCAAAACAGACTAATAACAATATTATAAACGACCGGTCGGAAAATGTAAATATCGCATTTCGCTCTTGTCCGCGCGGCGTGTTCGGGGTACAATAAGGCGATACCATTTGGAGTGTAGATGCTATGGAACGAAACTATCCGAAAATTCTTGTCACGGACAAGGCGGCGCGCAGCCTGCGCAGCGGTCATCCGTGGGTTTATGCAGACGAAGTGCTGCAGGCGGACGCTGCCTGCGCCAATGGGCAGATCGTGGATGTGTTCACACGCAGCGGCCACTGGCTCGGTGCCGGGTTTTATAACAGTGCGTCCAAGATCCGCGTGCGCGTGCTCTCGCGCAATGCGAATGACCGCTTTGACGAGGCGTTCTGGGCGCGGCGCATCCAGTATGCGGTCGATTACCGCCGCACGGTCATGGGGCAGGATTTTGATAACTGCCGCCTGATCTTCGGCGAAGCAGACGGTTTTCCGGGCCTGACGGTCGATCGCTTTGGCCCGATCCTGGTCGCACAGGTGCTCTCGCTGGGCATGGAGCTGCGAAAGATGCAGTTGTTTGCACTCCTGCTGCAGATGCTGCGTGCGAGCGGTGAACAGATCGACGCGATCTACGAGCGCAACGATGTCAGGCTCCGGCAGAAAGAGGGCATGGAGCAGGGGACCGGTTTCGTGCCGCTCGACGGACTGCAGACGGACCTGGACGGACATGTAACGATCCGGGAAAACGGGATCCTGTACGACGTGGATTATATCCACGGGCAGAAAACCGGCTTCTTCCTCGACCAGAAGTATAACCGCCGCGCGGCGGCGCAGCTCGCGCCGGGCAAGCGTGTGCTCGACTGCTTCACGCACACCGGTGCCTTCGGGCTCAACTGTGCAGCGGCGGGTGCGGCATCCGTCGTATCGGTGGATGTATCGGAAGACGCGCTCACGACTGCGCGGCACAATGCAGAGCTCAATGGCCTGCAGGATCATGTGGCGTATCTCTGCGCCGATGTATTTGATCTGCTCACGAAGCTGGCCGGGCAAAAGCGCGGGACATATGATTATATTATCCTCGACCCGCCGGCCTTCACCAAGAGCAGCGCGACCGTGGCGAATGCCATCCGCGGCTACAAGGAGATCAATCTCAAAGCCATGCGCATCCTGCCGCGCGGCGGCTATCTGGCCACTTGCTCGTGCTCACACTTCATGACGGACGACCGTTTCCGTGCCATGCTGGCAGACGCCGCTAAGGACGCGCAGGTCTCCCTGCGGCAGATTGAGGCGCGCCAGCAGGGACCGGATCATCCGATCCTCTGGAACGTGCCGGAGACGGATTACCTGAAGTTCTATCTGTTTCAAATCGTTTGACATAGACGAAAAAGTTGGACGACAAAAAGCCCGTTGGCAAACTGCCAACGGGCTTTTCCATGCTTGAATTTACAGCACTTTCATGAGGTTGAACGCAATGATCAGGCCGGCAAACACGATGGAGACCGTGGAGCAGAGCTTGATCAGGATGTTCAGGGACGGGCCGGAAGTATCCTTGAACGGGTCGCCGACGGTATCGCCAACGACAGCTGCCTTGTGCTGGGGGCTGCCCTTGCCGCCATGGTTGCCGCGCTCGATATACTTCTTCGCGTTGTCCCATGCGCCGCCCGCGTTGGACATGAACACGGCCATCGCAAAACCGGTGACGGACACGCCGCCGAGCAGACCGACAACGCCGGTGGGTCCAAGGATCAGGCCGGTGACGATCGGAACGACAACAGCCAGAATGGCCGGAGCCACCATCTCATGCAGGGCACCCTTGGTGCACAGGCTGACGCAGGCTGCGTAATCCGGATCTGCTTTGTAGTCCATGATGCCGACAATCTCACGGAACTGACGGCGCACTTCCACGACGATGGACTGCGCAGCGGTCTGCACAGCGCTCATGGTCAGTGCGGAGAAAACGAAGGTGAGCATCGCGCCGATGAACAGGCCGACCAGGACGGACGGGCTCGTCAGTGTGAAGTTGAGGGTTTCAGGCGTGCGGGTCTGCACGATGTTGACGTAGGACACGAGCAGTGCCAGAGCCGTCAGGGAAGCAGAGCCGATCGCGAAGCCCTTGCCGGTGGCAGCGGTGGTGTTGCCGAGAGAATCAAGCGCGTCGGTGCGGTCGCGGACTTCTTCCGGCAGACCGGACATCTCGGCAATACCGCCGGCGTTGTCGGCAACGGGGCCGTAAGCGTCGGTCGCGAGGGTGATGCCGAGGGTGGAGAGCATGCCGACAGCGGCAATGCCGATGCCGTACAGGCCCTGGTTGAAAGCAGCGGTGAATGCACCGTTGCTGTCGATGATCGTAGTCGTGCCGCCTGCGCAGAAATAGCTGAGCAGGATCGCAACAGAGACGATCAGGATGGAGGCCATGGTGGACTTCAGGCCCAGAGAGATGCCGCCGATGATGATCGTAGCAGAGCCAGTTTCGGAAGCGGCGGCCAGCTGCTGCGTGGGCTTATAGTTGTCAGAGGTGTAGTACTCGGTGAAGTAGCCGATGGCGCAGCCGCCGACGAGGCCGCAGAGGATGGCGACGTAAACGCCCCAGCAGTGCTGCTCGGGTCCGAGAATGAGGTAGGACAGGGGCAGGGCGAGCACAGCGGAGAGGGCGGCAGCCGTGTAGGTGCCGGTGCGCAGGCTCTTGAGCAGGGACATCTGGGTGGCGTCTTCCTTCGTCTTGATGAGGAAGGAGCCGATCAGCGAGCAGATGATGCCGCAGACAGCCAGCGCAACGGGCAGCAGCATGCCGCTCCAGCCGTAGTTGGCGGCGGCGCTCAGCGCGAAGGTGGCAAGGATAGAGCCGACATAGGACTCATACAGGTCAGCGCCCATACCGGCAACGTCGCCGACGTTATCGCCAACGTTGTCCGCGATGGTCGCGGGGTTACGCGGGTCGTCTTCCGGAATACCGGCTTCGACTTTACCGACGAGGTCGGCGCCGACGTCAGCAGCCTTGGTGTAGATACCGCCGCCGACACGGGCAAACAGCGCCATGAAAGAAGCGCCCATGCCATTCATGACCATGATGTTGGCAAGCACGGTGGGATCGGTGATCTTGCCAATGTAGCGCAGGCCGATAAACCAGAGCGTAATGTCCAGAATGCCGAGGCCGACGACCGTGAAGCCCATGACCGTGCCGGAAGAGAAGGCAACGTTCAGGCCGTGGTTCAGGCTCTCGTGTGCGGCGTTGGCCGTGCGGGCATTGGCGGCAGTGGCGATCTTCATACCGATCAGGCCGGCGAGCATCGACCAGATACCACCGGTCAGGAAGGCAAACGGCGTCACTCTGGAGAGCATCTGGCCCTTGGAAGCAAAGGCGATGATCAGCAGGATGACAAATACGACTGCAAACACTTTTGCAACAGTGGAATACTGCTGTTTCAGGTAGGCGTTGGCACCGGCGCGGATCGAAGAAGCGATCTTGACCATCTTCTCGTCACCTTCAGAGCACTTCATAACTTTGCACTTCTGCAGGTAGGCGAAAATCAGGGCGAGCGCGGCTCCGACGAAGCCGATCCAGAATAGGTTATCCATGGTTTTTTCTCACTCCTAATATTTTGGGCTTTGGCCGGCGCTCTCTCTTCCATACACCGACCGACTGTCTTGATGACGTACATATATTAAACTAATCTGATCATAAAAGCAAATACTTCTTGCAAAAACGATGAATTTTTTTATATTTTTTTCACCGGAACCGTGCACTTTGTTCTTCAACCCAAAAGAAGAAGGAGAACCGGGTGGTTCTCCTTCTTTCGGGGTGATTTCAGAAGCGGCTTACTTCTTGGCGAGACCCTTCTGGCGAGCGTACTCGGCAGCGCCCAGAGCGCCCATCAGCTGCGGGTCGGTCTTCAGCTCAACGACTTTGAACTTCA
>ERZ773264.3528-NODE-3528-length-12475-cov-30.690902_pt1 | contig 12475 bp, 10 predicted proteins | sample MGYA00511910_ERZ773264 | MGnify/ENA primary metagenome ERZ773264 (study PRJEB29015, sample SAMEA2737739) | human gut metagenome | biome: human gut; feature: human-associated habitat; material: faeces | place: China | collected 2012 ... | reverse complement strand
CGAAGTTCACAACTTTTCTGAGCAGTGCTTTCGGGTCATGGCAGAGGAAACAGGCACGTACGAGGTCTTTCCCCGAAGTGTCCACTCCTTTTCCGGGTTGTGTATTTTCGGTGTCATACATGCAGTGGACGTAATTCATGGCCCAGCGCACCGCCTCCGTGCTGTCTTTTCCGATAGGACAGGGTACAAAAGCCTTTACACCTCGTCCGGTAGGGCTGATGAACACCAGTACCGGTGCGAGGTAAGGGTCTTTGAACAGTAGTTGCTTCAGGCGTCCGGCTTCGTCAGGCGAGTCGAGATGGTCTACGTCCACCACCACCAGTCCGGAGGGTAGCTTTAGGCAGTCGCTCCGTCGTCGGGTGAATACGCCGCAGGGGGTGACGTAGGGTAAGGTTTGCTGTTTCAGCATCCGGCAGTTGTTATCATCGCCTTGTAGGGCAGCTTCGCGGATGGCTTGTGTTAGGGTGATCAGCCGTTTGTTGGCTGTGATGAGTTGGTAAACTTCGTTCAGTTCTAAAGTACGCAGGGGGGTAAGCGTGGCGCTTTTCACGGTTTTCCCGGTCGCTCCGTCCTTCATCGGCGAGATGGGTGGCATGAAAAGCGACATTTTAAAAGATTTTGGCATATTATATGTTTAAATGGTTGGCTCAAAGGTATTCATTCTCTTTCGTTGAATCTTTCCCACATGTAAGAAAGATTTTAAAGGAACAAAGTAAATAATAACAATATATAACATAGTATTCTATCTAATTACTTAAAATTTATCTAAATGGGCAAAAATTTTATTCACCCTTCATTGGGCTTTTTTATCGAGCGAACGAGAAAACAGAGTGGAGTCACTATTGAAACTCTTTGCAAGGATTTGCATATTTCTCCATCCACGTACATAGACTTAAAAAAAAGGGTGTAACGCCCCACTTAGTACATACGAAACTCTTCTGCGATACTATATCGATGAACTGGAGGAACTGGATGATGACGAAATCAGGAAATTGGCTGGGGAATGGGTGGAGAAATGGCTGGAGGCTAGGAAGAAGGGGGAGTGATGATTGGATTGGTTGATTATTACTGATAATTAAAGGAATCTATATAAATGATTAATTTTACAGTAGGTCCGGTGCAATCTTCTGATGCTGTACGGGCCATAGGTGCCGAACAGGTGCCATATTTTAGAACAGCAGAGTTCTCAGAAATGATGCTTGAGAATGAGCGTCTTGTTAAGAAGTTTGCTAATGCGACTAAAGATAGTAAGGTTGTTTTCATGACATGTTCTGGCTCTGGTGGTATGGAGGCTGCCATCATAAATTGCCTTACGCCACAGGATAAGGCTCTTGTAATCAATGGTGGTAGCTTTGGTGAGCGTTTTGTGGAATTGCTTACCCTTCATAAAATTCCCTTTACGGAAATTAAGCTTAAGTATGGTAGAGCTTTGAAGCCTGAACATCTTGCTGAATATGAGAGCAAGGGTTACACTACTTTCCTTATGCAGAAGCACGAAACTTCTACGGGGGTACATTACGATATCAATCTTGTTTCTGATTTTTGCAAACGTAATAATTGTTTCTTGATTGTTGATACAATCTCTACCTTCCTTTGCGATTCATTTGATATGGCGGCAATGGATGCAGGGGTGATGATTACTGGAAGTCAGAAGGCTCTTGCTTGCGCTCCGGGTATTGCAGTTATGATTCTTGCTCCTTCGGCTATTAAACGTATAGAAAAGGTCCAATGTTGCTGTCAGTATCTTGATTTGAAGCTTGCTCTTAAAAATATGGAGAGAGGGCAGACTCCTTGGACTCCTGCTGTTGGTATCCTTCGTCAAATTAATGTCCGTTTAAAAGAAATTGAATCTGCAGGTGGTGCGGAGGTGGAGATTGCGCGTTGTGCAGAATTGGCTAAGTATTTTCGTGATAAGCTTGTTGAGAATAATCTTCCTTTTGAAATTGTCAGTGAAAGCCTTAGTAATGCTGTCACTCCGCTCCATCCCATAACTCAATCTGCTTTTAAAATTTTCCTTAAGATGAAGGATGAGTATGGAATGTGGATATGTCCTAATGGTGGAAATATGAAGGATACAATTTTTCGTATAGGTCATATTGGTCATCTTCAGAAGGAGGATTACGACAAACTGATTGCTGCATTTATTGATTTAAGAGAAAAGCGATTTATCTAAGGTTATGAAGAAGGTTATTACTTACGGAACATACGATTTGTTTCATCAGGGGCATTATAACCTCTTAAAACGTGCGAAAGCTTTAGGTGATTACCTCATTGTGGGTGTTACCACAGATAGTTTCGACTTGGAGAGAGGCAAGATGAACACGTGCAATAACGTGATGGAACGTATTGAAGCGGTTAAATCCACCGGTCTTGCAGATCAGATTGTGATAGAAGAATATCGTGGGCAGAAGATTGATGATATACAGAAATATGGAGTGGATATTTTTGCAATCGGTTCAGATTGGGAAGGCTATTTTGACTATCTCAACGAGTTCTGTAAAGTGATTTATCTTCCTCGTACTCAAGGGATATCATCTACTTTGCTTCGCCAGAAATATCCTATTGTCAATATTGGCATTATTGGTACTGGCAGTATTGCTTCACGTTTTGTTCCAGAGTCGAAAAATGTGAATAGTGCGTCCGTTTCTGTTGCATACAATCCTAATCAAGAAGAATGTGTTTCGTTCTGTGAAAAATTCTTGATTCCTATAGTTGCTCGTGATTTAGAAGAGTTGTATGAAAATTGCGATGCCGTTTATATTGCATCTCCACACTATACTCATTATGAATATGCAAAGTCTGCTTTGAACGCGGGAAAGCCTGTTCTTTGTGAAACTCCATTTGTATTTAGTAAGAAGCAGGCAGAAGAACTCTACTCGATTGCAGAGAAAAAAGGTTTATTGCTTCAGATTGCACTCAAAACTGCTTATTGTCCTGCTTTCGGGCACTTATTCTCTCTGCTCAAATCCGGTGTGATTGGTGAGATCGTTGAGGTAAATGCTTCTGTAACCACTCTTACAGACGAAAATTCAGCAAAGCTTGACAGTAAACATTTTGGCGGTAGTATGAGCGAGAATGCTTGTTTTCCTCTGCTGCCTATCTTTAAGTTTTTGGGGACAAAGTTCCGAAACATTAATTTTTATTCAAAGATGAAGAATGATGTGGATATGTTCACTAAGGCTGTTTTTCGTTATGATCATGCTGTTGCTTCATTTCAGGTAGGGTTGGGGGTTAAAACAGAGGGCTCTTTGACTATTGCAGGAACCAAGGGGTATGTGTATGTACCGGCTCCATGGTGGAAGACTGATTGTTTTGAAGTCCGTTATGAAGACCAAAATTATAATAAGAAGTATTTTTATCCATATGTAGGTGAAGGTTTACGCTATGAAATCAAAGACTTTGTAGCTGCAATCTTAACGGATGGTTATTATTTTAGTAAGGTGTCGAAGGAAGAGAACCTTATGATGGCAGAGGTTCAGGAAATATATATATATTAGGAAAGAATGTGTACAAGTTGTAGCACTATTATTGACTGGCGAGGGTAGTTAGTAACTAAAATATTTAAGTATTACAAAACATCTTTCAGTTTATGTTCCGATTAAATAGACTTGGCAAAATTCAATATTAATAGATATGGTATGTTTTGATTATTTAAGACGTAAGAGGTATCTATTTAAAGAGAAAGCTTCTCACATAGTGCTATTAATAGAGTTACAAAGAGTGAAATGGTAAATTTGAAATTGTATTTGTTGAAAAAAGAATTACAAATATTGATTGTGTCAATATTCTTTGCACTATTTGTGTTTTTTGCTCGATATGTTATTGAGTCTATTCCTTGTTTGCAATATGCTCTAATTTTATTTATCGTATATATACTTGTAAGCTTTCTTCGTTTTGTTAAGGTCGTTAGCTGTATAATGATTTTTATTTATGGATTTATTCTTTTTCTTTGTTCAAGAGTATTTTTATCCATCTTTGATAGTTCGATTTTGTTTGAATCGGATAAGTATGTCTTTTATACTTTTGCTGATACCACTGTTCTTGAAGTATTATTAATACTTTCTGTGAGTTTTGTTTCGGTAATAATCGGATATTTATCGAGTTATGCAAAATCAGATTTTAAAGCAAAGGATTACACGCAATTTACATCGCAAGCCAGTTCTTATGTTTATACGGACAAACAATTACAAAAAATTCTCTATTATTTAATTCTGCTATCTGCACCAGGAGTACTTTATAAGGGCATGCATGACTTGATGTTGATAAAACAATATGGTTATTTAATCATGTTTATGGAAATGCCTCCTGCACCTCTTTTTGCGAGAGCTAGTTGGGGATTTTTTAATATAGTTTTTCCAATGCTATTAATGTTTGTTCCGTCAAGAAAACAGTTTAAATATTACTGTGTACTATTTTTTCTGGTGTCTTCAGTATCTTTTTTGAAAGGGAGTAGAAGTACATTATTAGCTCCTATCGTTTATTTTATTTGGTTTTATTATTCTTTTTATTCTACTAAAAAGATTTCAGTAAAAAATATAGCTTGTTTCATTCTTTTTGTGGCATTTGTAGCTCAGGGAATCTTGTTTTTGAGGGACAAAGATGCTTCTTTTAATCTAAGCATTTCTCAGATGCTCTTTGCTTTATTTTATTCTCAAGGTGCTACTTATGTCTTATTAGGTAATTATTTAGATTATTCTAGCGATTTCGCTAATTCCACAAGATATTCTATTCTGTTTTCTTTATGTACTACTTTCTTATGGTTTTTTAACCCTCTTTATAGGAAAGGACAGTCAGAGGAACTGGTACAACATACCTTAAGTTTGGATGATCAATTAATGTATGCCGTCAATCCGGAGTTATATTTGTCTGGTGTTGGCTATGGGAGTTCGTATATTGCTGAACTTTATCAATTAGGAGGTGTGTTGGCATTGATTATAGGTAGCTATTTAATAGGGCGAATCATAAAATGGTATGAACGGAATTATAATAAGTCATATACTTATGTGTATTTTTCTTGGTTTATTATTCCACATTTAATATGGACCTCAAGAGGTAGTTATTTCCCATCTCCATTCTTAATTATGATAGGAGTTTTATTTTATGTTACGTTAAGGGCAGTTGTTGTAACATGGAATAAACGAAAATTGAAAGATGCATTTTTTAATAAACTTATTATTTTTTGAATAGCAATGAGTAATGTGTTGAAACTTTTCTTAATAAAAATACTTAAAGAATCATTCCTTTTATTGTCACTCTATAACACTTATTATCGCTTGAGAAACAAGAAACGGTTTTGGAAAGAGATTAACCGTCGTCAGGCATTGAGCATGTTTGATTATAAGGAATTAGTAAAACCTATACCTTATTATCCAATAGAGGCTATTAAGGATTCTAATTTTTATGGTCAGGCTTATGCTTTGAAACAATACTCAGGTGTAAATAAGTTTGGATGGTCAATAGAACATGGACTTTATGTAGATGATTATGTGCCTATGGCCGCGTGGTGTAAAACGACCAAACGTATCATGACTTTCAGCAACATACGAGTGAAGGGGCTTGGAAGTTTACATAAACCCGTGATTGCTATTGGCCCTTACATACATTATGCTGAATGTATGTTGAATAGTGAAGAGATGAATTCCTTGAAAAAGGAATTAGGCAAAACTCTTCTTTTCTTTCCTACACATACATGCTGTGAGGGTGGCTTAGAATATGAAATACATTGTATGATTGATGAATTGCTAGAACTTAAAGAGAAGCTTGGATTTGATACTGTAATTGTGAATATGTATTATTTAGATGAAAATAAAAACGGTTTTGGTGATTTATATAATAAAGCTGGATTTAAAGTGACCACTGCTGGTCATCAGTTGGATATAAACTTCTTGAATCGTCTGAAAACGATTATCTTATTATCTGATTATACTTGTTCAAATAGTATTGGTACTCATACAGGATATTGCGTATATCTCGGCAAACCTCATCTTGTAATTAATCCTGTACAAACCTTGGAAGAAGTGAATCCTTTATGGCGTGATTTATGGGAAACTTTTGAAAAAGATTCATCACAAGCACAAGTGGATAAACGACTTCTTGCCTTCAAATATTGGGGATTTGATTGTGTTAAAAGTAGGGAAGAAATGAGGGCTCTATTAATAAATAATGGATGTTGAATATCTTAAATAGGTAAAGTTGAAACGGATAATAATAGATAAAATATTATCAAATAAAATCTTGGTAAAGAACTATTTTTTTGTTTCTATACTTAATGTATTAGCTTTGTTTTTACCATTAATTACTTATCCTTACATTATTAGTAAACTGGGTGATGAATTATATGGCTACATTGTATTTTCGTTTACGGTAATTACATATATTGAAATGGTGGCTGCGTGGGGATTTGATATCTCTGCGGTGAAAGATGTAGCCCAATATCAACATGTCAAGCACAGATTGAATGAGATTGTATCATCGGTGCTTTACATTCGCTTTATATTTTGTATGTTTTTGCTGTTGCTATTAGTGGGAGCATTAATGTTATTTGATGTAAAGATGAAAATGCTTTATATCCTTTTTTCAGGACATTGCATAGCTTCTGTATTATTCCCGGGTTGGTTTTTTCAAGGAATACAAGAACTGAAGTATGTTACCTATTTTCAGTTGATTTGTAAACTTGTTTTTGTGATATTGATGGTTGTATTCATTCATTCGAAAGCCGACTATCTGTATTATCCTATTTTGTTCAGTCTTGGTAGCTTGTTTGGCACTGCTTATGGATTGTATGTGATGTTTGAGAAATATAAGGTTAGGCTGATAGGGGTAAAAATGCGCAATGTGGTGTATCGTTTCAAACGCTCTACTTCCATTTTTTATTCACGTATTGCTGATATGATAATAGAACGAAGCAATGCTATTTTGCTTGGTAATTTTATTGGTATGCAGGAAGTGGCATATTATGACTTAGCTAATAAGATAGTTCGTTTAGGTTCTTTTCCTATAATGATTCTTAATCAAGTTCTCTATCCTAAAGTGGCATCTGAACGTAATTTTCGATTAATGCGTAAGGTTATGGCAATATCTTTTTGGGTTGCTATACTGATATGGGGGCTGTGTGTGCTGCTGGCACCTTGGGGAGTTGAACTTCTGGGCAAAGGGTTGATGGAACCCTCTGTTGAAATAGTATATATTCTTTCTCCGCTGATAGTTACCAATTCTATCATTTATTTGCAAGGTAGTCCCATCTTGGTTGCAGCTGGCTATTTTAAAGCATTTAACATAACCATGTGGTGCTCTTTGGGGGTTTACGTTGCATGCATGTTATTTGTATTTATTTTCAACTTGCATACCAATCTTTTATCAATTTTGATTATACAGCTTATAACTAATATTTCATTATTAGTGGCAAGAGCATATTACATTAGAAAATTTAAAATATTAAGATAATGCTGAAAGATGACCGTGAAAAAGGTAAGAATGTGAATGAGCAAGCCAGGCTTGTTATGCTTAAATTACTTAGAGAGTTAGATCGCATTTGTACAAAATATGATATTCCTTATTGGCTTGATGGAGGAACTTTGTTAGGAGCTATTCGCCATGGTGGATTTATTCCTTGGGACGATGATATTGATGTAGCGATGTTGCGTAATGATTATTATCGTTTTTTAGAAGTTGCAAAAACTGAATTACGCGATGATATCTACCTGCAAACCAGAGAAACAGATTCTGATTATCCCATGTTTTTTGCGAAATTACGTGATAAATACAGTACTTTTCATGAGCCAATGTATGAACGATTGAAATGTCATAAAGGTATATTTTTAGATATTTTCCCTTTTGATTATGTAAAACATTCATGGTGGCAATCGCATCTGAAATTATTTCTTCACGATACCAATTATTCAGTAGTAAGACATGGAGCTTTTTTGCAACGTACAGTGGGGTATTTGATGAAACGTTTTATTAGATATTCACATATTCCTCTTTATAATTGGCTCAATGACTTTTTCCATGCTGAAACAATGGAGGAAGCCGATAGCTTGGCTTGGGCCATGGAAATAAATGAGTATAAGCTTTTATCCAAAGATGTTCTTTTCCCTTTGAAACGTCACGAGTTTGAAGGAGAGATGTTTAATATCCCATGTAATTATGATACTTATTTGCGCGAATATTTTGGCGATTATATGCAATTGCCTCCTCTTAACAAACGAGTCAGGCATAATAATGGAATAGAACCTTTTACACGCTGTAATCACAAAGAAAGTTTAGAATGGAATGAATGAAAATAGGAGTATAATGAAAAAAGTAACGATTATTTTCCCCGGATGGATAAAAGCACCTAATGGGGCTGCACAGTTTGTCTTTGGGTTAAGAAGTTGCATCAATGATTTTGCGAATCAGGGAATCGGACTATCAACTTTCACACTTGACGATGTACATGGTGAAGTAAGAAATTTTTCTAACAATGATAAAATCAAGAGGAAAGCGTCACTAAAAAACAAGTTAATGAGATATGCTAAATATAGCCATCTCATGACGTATGCTATGATTTATTTTTCTGGATTACGATATTCCAAACGGATAGTAGAAGCCTTCGATGAAATACCCAATGATGAATTGCCGGATATTATTCATTTCCAAGACTTGTTTGCTTGTTATTACTATTTGAAGCGTAAAAGAAAAAACAAAAAATCTGTGTATTTGACACTGCATAGTAATGGCTCTTTATGGTCAATGTATGAAGAGTATTACCCTTTGTTTCGTTCTTGTTTTTTTGGTATTATGAAACGTAGGATAGAGGATGTTGTACTGAATAGAGTGGATAAAGTAAATTTTGTAGCCGATTTCCCACGTTGGAATTTTTGTCATCTTTACCCCCACATATCTTCGCAAAAGACTTCATTTGTCTATAATGGCATCCCTGATATTGAAGGTGGAAGTAAGTGTATATCTTCAACCAATCAGACTAGGTTAGTATGCGTAGGAACATTGTGTAATCGTAAAAATCAAATAGGCATACTTCATGCATTATCTAAATTGACCTCTGAACAACAAAAATCTTTTTCCATGACTTTTGTCGGAGATGGTCCTTCGCGTAATATTTTGGAAAAAGTAGCAGCTACACTTTCTGCTGATATTTATTTTGTGGGCAACTCAAACCAAGTAAATGACTATTTGACTAACTCGGATGCTTTTATTTTGTTTTCTAAAGACGAAGGATTGCCAATATCAATTATTGAAGCTATGCGTTGTGGTTTGCCCATTATATCTACTCGTATAGCAGGTATTCCAGAAATGATTGTTGAAGGTATTTCAGGCTATTTGGTAGATGTAGATGAACAACAACTCTCTGAGTTGTTTGAAAAGATATTGATTGACAGACCTGATTTTGTAAAAATGGGGAAAAAGTCAAGAATTATTTATGAAGAAAAATTTTCTCAAAAGGCTATGATATTATCTTATGCGAAATTATGGCAGAAGGCTTGAGAATAGCTATGGATTCTTAAATAATTCATCTTATATAAATGTCACCTAACTATTCTGTATTGATTTCGGTCTATTATAAAGAAAGGCCGATTTATTTGAAGTCTGCACTTGATAGTGTACTGAACCAAACGCTTCCTCCTTCTGAAATCATATTGATTAAGGATGGACCTCTCACTGTTGAATTAGAAAAAGTTCTATCTTCTTACGATACTAATTTGCTTAAAATTATTCCTTTGCCTAATAATTTAGGATTAAGCAAGGCACTTAATATAGGCTTAAAGCATTGTAGCTATGAGTTTGTGGCTCGTATGGATACAGATGATATTTGCTATCCATCTCGTTTTGAGAAACAAGTTCTTTTTTTGCAATCACATCCTACGATAGATATTGTGGGGGCCTATGCGACTAAAATTGACGAATGTGGAAATAATCTTGAAGAGGTTATAAAGGTTCCAGTTTCGCATGAGGATATTGTTCGTCTGGTCTGGACTTGTCCCTTGAATCATCCTACTGTGATGTATCGAAAAAATGCAATCTTATCAGTAGGTGGGTATAAACCTGATGCCGGTCCGCGTCAGGATGATTATGATTTATGGTTCAGGTGTGCAGAAAAAGGATTGCATTTTGCCAATATTTCGGAACCATTGTTGCATTATCGCTTCTTTGCTGACAGTGTGAGAAAAAACAGTATAGAAGTAGGGTGGCATAGAATGAAAATAGGTTTACGTGGCTGTAGAAGACTTCATTTGTCTTTCATTGCATATATTGGAGTTTGTATACCCTTTGTCCGTTCTTTATTGCCATATCCTTTAAATGTTTATTTTCAAGGGCTGATGAATCGCATGAATCCCCGTAAAATGAGAGAGTAAATAGGAATATCTTATATGCTATTTCTGGCAAGTAATAAATGACCTACCTTTGTCCTCGGTAAAGGCTTTGTCCCTAACTGGTAATCACGTTTCTGGTCAGTATATTTTATAGAATAATTCCATGAACATATTAATCACTGGAATCCACGGCTTTGTGGGCTCCAATCTTGTTATTGCCCTAAAGGAACGTCATTGTCTTTACGGGCTGGATATTGTCGCACCTGAAAAGGAGGGGGTGATAAAGACTTTTTTCTGGAAGGATATTGAACCGGCTTCTTTTCCGATGCGGGATCTTCCTGAATTCGATGCCATTATTCATCTGGCTGGTAAAGCCCATGATATGAAAAACCGGTCCGCAGCCCAATCCTATTTTGATATCAATACGGGATTGACCCAAAAGATATTTAATTTTTTTCTGGAATCGTCCGCGAAGAAATTCGTATTCTTCAGTTCGGTAAAAGCTGCTGCCGACAGTGTGGTGGGGGATATGCTGACTGAAGATGTGGTGCCTGCCCCGGTAGGGCCGTATGGGGAAAGCAAGATAGCTGCGGAGAATTACATCCTTGGCCGGTTGAAGGCCGAGGATGGCAGATTGAAAGCTAATCTATATGATGGCAAAGATGTCTATATCCTGCGTCCTTGCATGATTCATGGTCCCGGCAACAAAGGCAATCTGAATCTTCTTTATAATGTGGTGAGGAAAGGCATTCCCTGGCCTTTGGGGGCCTTTGAGAACAGAAGGTCTTTTACTTCGATAGACAATCTCTGCTACGTGGTGGAAGGTCTTTTGACCAAGGAGGTGGCGAGTGGTATCTACCACATGGGAGATGACGAAGCCTTGTCCACAAATGAACTGATAACTTTGATGTGTCGGGCTTTGGAGCGCAAGCCGCATATCTGGAAGATAAACAGAGGACTGATGGAATTCTGTGCCCGGCTTGGGACTCTGCTCCATTTGCCTTTGAATGCAGAGCGTCTGCGCAAGTTGACAGAGAATTATGTGGTGAGTAATGCGAAGATAAAGGCTGCCCTTGGTATTGACAGAATGCCGGTGAGGGCAGAGGAGGGGATAGTGAGAACGATAAAGTCGTTCTCACTATGAATTTGATAGAATAAGCACTATTCTATCAAATTTGTATTATTATCTATTTGTTTGAACTTTTTTTCAGTTTCCCATGTGTTCAATTGCTGGATCTGTTTTTGTGCCATTTCTTGCAGTTGTTTGAAACGTTTTTGTTTGGGTATAGATAACTTGATTAACTCAGAATTAAAAGACTCCAAATTAGATAATACGACTAATTCATTTATGCTTGCCATGTCTCTTATATTAAGGCCTTTTGATGCATATTCAGGATTTGCATCCCTCCATTCGCAGGCTGTACATCCCCATAACGCTGCATTTAATAAATCTGCTTCTTTTGCATATATTAGCCATTGTGAGTCTTTTAACATATTGGATTGAGGAAGTATATAGCTTTTTATGGCATCAGTATGTAAGTGATAGTTTGTCTTAGATAATATGCGCTTAATTTTCCATTCTACTTTTAATGGGTCATTTTCAAACTCTTTTAAACGCTGATATTCTTTTAAAAGATATAGTTTGAAGGTGGGATTGAACCAAGAGCAGAATTCTAATGCAATATCTTTATGTGCATAGGTTCCACCATTTCTACCTGCTTTAGAGACTATTCCTATAGCATTGGTTGCTTCGATCCATTTTTTGGGAGTCATATTAAATCTATTGAGTCCGGCTTGATTTAAAAAGGTGTCGAATTCGACACCTTTAAAATCCGGATTATTTAAGATTTCCCAAGTACCTAGAAACTCAATTGTGTTTTTATTCCTCATCCAATTTCGTATGTGATCTTCTCCTTCTTTATCTTTTATGATATCTGTTAAACAGAAGTAGTCGTCTTTATTGCTTTCTATCGAAATGGAAATATCCAGGTTGTTGACTTTTATTTTTTTTATAGGGCTCATTCGTGTTTTCTATTTTTCACAAAGATAAACCTTTTTAATTTGATAATTTACTTTTAAGACATGTATTTATTGATAATTGTAATCTTATTGTTTTTAGCAGAACTTTTTTATTTTAGAATAGCTGATAGGTGCAATATCATCGA
>ERZ773264.3512-NODE-3512-length-12546-cov-16.155392_pt1 | contig 12546 bp, 8 predicted proteins | sample MGYA00511910_ERZ773264 | MGnify/ENA primary metagenome ERZ773264 (study PRJEB29015, sample SAMEA2737739) | human gut metagenome | biome: human gut; feature: human-associated habitat; material: faeces | place: China | collected 2012 ... | reverse complement strand
CTGGTAAACTGGCTGCCCTGATCCGAGTTGATGATTAACGGCTTGGCTACTTTAAGGGCTTTTTTACAGGCATTGATGACCATGGTGGTATCCAGAATATCATCAAGGTTGAATTATGCTCCTTTCTCCCAATATCTTGGTTTTATTAAATACTCCATTATAATACTCACCGCACGGTGTATCAGCCTCTATATTTCTACAGCTTTGACTGTTCCAAGGTGGCACAAACCACAGCTTTTCGTCTATTTCTGGTAATTGGTTTTGTCACCAACCAACTAACAAAATAACTAAACAGCATATTCACAACTTAGGAATAAAAAACATCACTACTTATTATCATGACAATTCTTTCCGTGCCTCATTATATTTTCTTGTATATGTCCCCTTCAGCCCTGGATCAATAAGTTTTCCGTGACAATTATTATAAATTGACGACTGTACCAGTAATTTTTTATTAGCCTGTTGCCAATTTACAAAAAATTTTGCGCTTTCTCTTCCATCAAATCCACTAATTTTTGAAAGATATTCTATAATTTGATCTATTGTCAAATCATTCATAATATATTCTAACAACTTGGTCGACTGTCTTGTTGCCGCATAATTCTGAATCCTTTCACCGGCATCTTTATATGCATCTACTTGAACTAACCATTGCATTAACTCTTTATTATCTTTCATATAGTTTTGCATATCTTCATAATCTTCCTGATTAAATATCTTTATATATACATTTTGTAACTGCTCTATCTTATTTTTTTCAAAAATAAATTCGTGGTTTCTCAATGTCTTAGAAATAACATATATTTCATATTCTTTTTTCTGATATAACTCTTCATTTATTATATCACTATACGAATATTTTTTATCTATAGCAATTATATTTTTTAATGTTTCATGACTTATCCTATCAAAATCATTAATTAATAAAACATATTTATCACAAAGAGAACTATCTTTTTTCAGACTACTATATAATTCTTTCTCCATTATAGGAACTGCTATATTCACAAAACGCATAAACTCTACAGCCTCACTCGGATATTCTTGTATTTGAAACAGATCATAAAATCTTTTATTCAATTCACTTTGACGTGCTTTTGCCATTCTCATATATGAGAACTTTTCTGGATTTAATAAATAGAAAAGGGTCTTTGCCATAGGCATTTCTAATGAACTTATATACATCATTATCTTATATGTCTCTGTTTGGTTTCTATATACATTACTAAAAAAATCTGCTATCATTTGCAGACTTTCTTCTTGAATATCCTGTAACGAAAATAAAAATATTGCATCTTGATAGTCTGCTATAAGAGCCAATTCCTCCTCATTAATAAATAAAAATGGGGACTTAAAAAGAAAACTATACTCTCTAATCCATTTCTTGTTTTCTAGAATCACTTTGCGTATTTTCATAAAGTTTTCATTTGCATTCTCTTCAATCCATCGGACGCTTTCTTGTATACCCTCTTTAATTACTAACTCCGAAAAATCAATCTGTGTAGGATCCACTATTATCTGATTGCAAACATAATCAACATAATATCTCGCATCATATAATTTTAGGCATAGTTTCTGTGATAGACCTTGAACCCAATTGATATCACTCAAAAGATTTATTTCTTCTGAAGTATGTGTTGAAATAGCTTCTAATAAATCCACATAAGATGCGCGTTCTATAAGTTCTCTCTTAATTGCATACCGGAATCTATCCAAAAATACTGTTGGTATATTATCACAATTTTTACAAAATGAACTCATATTATCAAACCATATTTCAATTCCCTGCCGTTTTTCCACTTCAAGATAAAATTTCACCACATCTTGATTGGTAAGATTTTCTTTTATAATTAACTCATGAATCGAAAAACAAATCTCTACATCAGCTGAAAGAGTGTCATAATTAATCAATTGCAATATAATAGTAGCATCATTAATTGCATCAACTTCCTCTTTTGAAAAAAAAGGATTATCGTTATCATATAGTTCAGAAAACATTAACACATCATTACTTATTTCAGTGCATAAACTCTCCCTTATATCACGCAAAATCGTTTTATCACTAATATTTTCGCATAACACTATTGAGAGTTTGTGGAGTAATGATTGTCGATTATTTACACCTTTACGATATGCAAAACACTTTCCTACATAGTAATTATATCTTTTAATATTATTTGAATCCCATGGTAAGCTTTCAATAATCTGAAATAATTTATTCTCAAACTCATTTGCCATTACTGCAAAACTCTCATCATATTCTATAGCAAACACAGGAAATTTCAAATCTAACATATTTAATTTTGTAAAAGCTTCTTTAATAGTCCGTTCATCTATTTGCTGTATAATTATTTTGTACTTTTCTTTATCCTTTGGGGGGTCGTTATAATATAATGAATTAAATACCAACATTTCATTCAAATCATAAAGATAGCTATCCTTTGGATAATTAAAAAAATATGTTCTATAATTTACATCAATTAACTTATTATCAATTAATGAAACTATTTCTTTCCAAAAATAAGTACTCACATTTTTCCATTCTTCTATCGGAATATCATTTTGGGTCAATTTTCCCTGGGTGTAATGGTTTATCAAACTCTCTATCATATTAGGAGTTAATTTATAAAAATCCTTTTGATATTCTGTCATCAAATAACTAATCACTGCACACTTTTCAAATGAAATTCCTTTTCCAGAAAATTTCGTAATCAAGCTTTCATATAAGGTTAGTGCTAGATTCAGCCGATTCTTAACGGTCCTAATATCAATTTCCTTTCCTCGAATTAACCACTGCATTCCTTTGATACTTGCAATTGACACATTATCAGCATCTTCTAACATTACTAGTCCTAAATCAATTAATTTGTCTTTCAGTTCATATAACAAACCATTCAATATAGCATCATAATTGTCTATACTTACAACAGGCAAATTTAATATATAATCAAAAAATTTGTGATACAGTCCACTTTGCACTGTATCATTTAACATCGCTTCTGGCTTTATGCAAACTATAAATGTCACTTTATTCCGATGCAGACGTTTTTTTCTATTATAATCTGTCAAATAATATTTTCTTAATTCTTTCAGAAAATCAGTTACCACTTGTGGATTATCAGTTCTATCCAAATCCTCAATTACAAAGACATAGTGACGCCTATATCCCCTGTATAAAACCTCTTTTGCATAATAATCAATAATTATATTTTCATCATTCTCTCTTTTCCCCTCCGATTTGGCAGATGAAAAAATAAAATCCGATTTCCACAATACAATTCCCATAGTAATTATTCCAATACAATACGACACATATTCAATTACCTTGCAAAAGAGCATAGAACGGTTTAACACCTTTGGTAAATAAATACTAAATCTTCGAAAACCTTCCCCTATAACAAGAGCAATTATTGCAAATAAAGCCATAAAAGTTCGTATCGAACTACTACTTTGTATTGAAAACAAGCCATAATTTTTGCTTAATCGCTTGCTTAAATAACTTCCTTTATTGGCATTAATCTGATTGACCATATGATAAAGAAACACTTGGTGTATATCCTTAACCGTCTTTCTGCTTGAACTCTCACCATCTTCACCTTCTTGATTTAATACCTCCCACATATTAATTGTATATAAAAATCTTTTAGCTCTCCTTTTAATTTTTGCACGATATAACGACAAAAGACTGGACTTTCCTGTTCCAAAATCCGAAGTAACACCCACAATCTCAGCACCTTGTTTTATTGCCGTTTCTAAATTATTAACGTAGGTAGATACACCTATCCAATCATTCTGCATACTCTGAATAGGTTGATTTAAAATTACCTTCTTATATGTATCATTTCTTCTTTTTTTCATATGCATACCTCCAATTTACTGGAATTGTGATTTTTCCTTCAACAATTATGAATAGTTTTTTCATTCCGTTCTCAATTTCTGTCTAGATTTTTCTATTTTTTTTGCTTGCCTCGACACAAGAGCATTTATCAACCAATTTCTTTTGCACGGCAATACAGGGTATAATGTAGACGAGCATAACGAGCCTCGTTTGCATTTCGCAACTTTATTATAACTAAATTCATCTTGTTTATTTCTTGCATCAACCATATCTTTTTTTGGCACCCGCTCATACCAAAAACATTCCTTTGGCAATTTTGTATAGCCAAATACATTCTTCTCAACAACCCAAACTTCACTCTCTCCTCCATGTATTTGATATGCACAAACATTAGATGGATGATATAAGCAAGTATTATACATAATAATTAATTCCACTGGTACCTCTCTTATGATTGACATCCAGCTATTATACTCATAAAGCTTTCCATCATGAGCATATGACGTAACAATGTTTGCTGGATATTCAATCAACGCCCTTCCATATTTTCCATTATCCGCACTTGTATAACCACCCCATTGATAACAGCCTGTACCACCCCAAATTGCAGCATGTAAAAGATTACTTTTTACTCGATATTCTTCCATTATCCATCCTTCCTTTTCCCTAAACCAGTTGAATTATTCAACCAGATTTTTAAAATATCACAACTATAATAATTGCCCTTCTACATCAACACCGTTTAATCCGTTACATTCTTCATTTCATCAAACATTGCCTGCGCTAATGCACTCATAATGGCACGATATTTTCCAGCATCCTCGAACAATTTCGTATATGTTTCTGTACTTTCAACATACGCTTCCTGCGCTACATCATCAAATAACTGTGGAAAAATATTATTTTCAAAAATCTGACGCCCATCTGTCTTTGCTGCTTTTATCAGCTTTTTGTTGTTCTTCAGCTTCTGGTGCAACGTAGTAATTACAACCCTATCACCATCAGTAAAATCGCCCATGTACTGCTGGTTTATTTTCTCGATAACCTGTTCTAATGGACTCATTGTTTCCGTCATTTTTAATGGCTTTTTCAATTTGGCTGATTTATAAACACCATGTTCTTCTTTCACAAGACCAATAGAACCTTGATAAGTTTTCTCAAGATTGTAATACTCAAGCTTAACTCTATCACCAAGGTCAAATGGTGTCGTTGGATCGGCTGGTATAACCTTCGCCAAATAAGAGCAAAAGATATATTCATCATGCATCGCTTTATCAAACATACGTACAATCTGAGTAATATATCCATACCATTTTACGAATGTTCTACAAAGTTTACGAAACTGATATCTTTGTTCTTGATTTAGCGCATTGTACTTCTGCTGAGTCGGTAACAATATATTTGTAATTGCCGCCTGAATCCTATTGGCTTTACGTTTATCCTCATCAAAGTAAATTTTTGTTACTTTTTCGATGTCAGCATTATCATAGATTTTAAAAGCACGTAGCATCTTTTGTGTCTTGTAAATCAAATCAGTATTGATTTCCTGAGACAATGATGTTTCCTGATAGAACGGCTGAAATGCTTTCAAAATATCTTCTTTTGAATTCACAAAATCAATGATGAATGTATCCTGTTTATCTGGATGTGTGCGGTTCAATCTGCTCAGTGTCTGAACAGCTTTTACACCACGCAATTTCTTATCGACAATCATTGTATGAAGTAATGGTTCATCAAATCCAGTCTGATATTTTTCAGCCACAATCAGAATATTTCCTTCATCATGGAATACCTGTTTTGTCTGTGATTCATTCACACCGTTCAGCTTGCTCTCTGTCCATTCAACCTCTTTCTGGTCATCCGGGTCTTTGATAGAACCAGAGAACGCAGCCAAGATTTCCACATCATGATAACCATTTGATTCCAAATAGTTTTTAATCTCATGATAATAACGAACAGCGGCAAGTCTCGATGATGTTACAACCATCATCTTTCCTTTTCCCTTGATTTTCTGCTTCGTTACATTGCGGAATGTTTCAACAATAATCGCTGATTTCTGCTGAATGTTATACGGATGCAGCTCTTCATATTTCTTGATTGTCTTCAATGCTTTCGACTGCGGAACATCAGGATTATCCTTTGTGTTCTTCGCAATCTGATAGCATGTTCTATACGTTGTATAGTTCTGAAGAACATCCAGAATAAATCCTTCTTCAATTGCCTGACGCATCGAATATACATGGAATGGATGATAAGAACCATCATTCCATTCTGTACCGAACATTTCCAATGTTGCACCCTTTGGTGTTGCTGTAAACGCAAAGAATGAAAGATTTTTATGCTTTCCATGCGAAATCATTTCACGCACAAGACGGTCACTATCCTCTAGCAGTTCATCTTCAGCTTTTCCTTCCAGTTCCGCATACTCTTTCAGAGCATCCGACACATCCGCAAGTGCAGCCTTCAATTTCATTGCAGAGGAACCAGTCTGTGAAGAATGTGCTTCATCCACGATAATCGCAAATCGCTTATCTGTTGTATCATCCACTTCTTCATAAATGACTGGGAATTTCTGTAATGTTGTTACAATGATTCTCTTTCCGGCGTTCAATGCATCCTTTAAATCCTTAGATGATTTCTTTTCATCAATCGCACATACACTGCCGATTGTATGGTCAAACCCTGTGATTGTTTCCTGTAACTGTGCATCCAGATTACGTCTGTCAGTTACGATAACAACCGATGTAAATACAGGCTCATTATCATCATTATGCAAGGATGCCAGACGATACGCTGTCCATGCAATAGAGTTTGACTTTCCTGAACCAGCTGAGTGCTGAATCAGATAATTGTTTCCTGAACCATTCTCACGCACATCAGCAATCAGCTTACGTACTACATCCAGCTGATGAAACCTAGGAAAAATCAGACGCTTCTTTGTAACATTCTTTCCATCTTTCTTTTCGGTCTTCACCTCAAAGCTGATAAACTTCTGGATAATATCCAACAAGCTATCTTTCTGTAATACATTTTCCCAGATATAAGATGTCACATAATTGTCATCTTCTGTCTGCGGATTACCTGCACCACCGTCATTTCCGGCACCGTTGGAACCCTGATTAAATGGCAAGAAATATGTATCTGTACCTTTCAACTCTGTAGTCATCCATGCTTCATATAAATCTACTGCAAAATATGCCAGAATACGATGATTCAGCCAGAAAGCAGGTTCCCTCTGGTCACGGTCATACTGCCACTGCAATTTTGCATTGTCTACCGTCTGACCTGTCAGCTGATTCTTCAATTCAATCGCAACCACTGGAATACCGTTGATTGCAAGCATCATATCAACTGAATTGTTGTTCTGCTCTGAATAGTGCCACTGTCTAATACACTGGCACACATTCTGCTCATATCTTTTTACAGCAACATCATTTAAAGTGGATTCCGGCTTGAAATAGCAAACCTTAAAATCCATTCCACGATGTTTAAATCCATGTCGCATGACAGACAGCAAGCCATCCATCTGTACGGCATCTTCAAAACATTTATAAAACTTCTTGTACGGGTCAGAGTTGCACTGCTTTTCAAAACGCTGCCACATAATCGGCTGGGTTGCTTTCACAAACCCAACCAATGTATGAATATCCAACACCATACCAGAAGATGAAGTATATCCAGCATCTGTTGCCTTTTCGTATCCACCATCAGGTGAAATAAGAAAGGCTTCAATATTGGATTCAAACTGTTTTTCATTTTCAGCCATAGCTTATACCACCCTTCTTTTTCCTGTTACCACTTCGTAAATCAGTGATTTCTTGTATGCTTCAAGGTCATTGATAAGAGATTCTTTTTCAGCAATGAGGGAATCCAATTCAACAACTTTATCATCCAAATAATCGGCAATGGCTTGCTGTTCGGATAATGGTGGCATTGGAACTTTTAACTGTCCAAGCTGTTCCTCTGTAAAGGAATGTCGTAAATTCTTTGCTAAATGCAATAATTCTTTCGTATTATCCACCATCAAATAATAATAGTAGAAATAATCTCTTGATGCATTATCATGTACTTTAAAATTACTATATGCTGGACTGGTAACACCATCATGTGTAACCCTTCCAACACATCTAGGCGTTACATCAATATCAAAAAGACACATGAGCAAATCGCCATCCTCAATATACTGATAGCCATCAAATGTAGCAGGCATTTTTCCTGTTGGATTTTGTAAATCTCTTACGATTACACCATTCATGGTCAATGACATAACATCTTCACCTGACCATTTTTCGCATAAATTCTTTTCTTTATGCATCACATATTTATTTGGAATTACGCTCCATGTGTCAGGAATCAATCCTACCCACTCAATTCCGCTTTCTACCAAAACTGGTGATGAATCAATCCCTTTAGTGACAGTTTCATATATAACGGACTGTTTCAAAATTTTATATTCTGCAATACTTGCCTTTGCTTCTGCAATGATTTCATCAATTTTGGAACAAGTTTTGTCCAAATATTCGGCAATGGCTTGCTGTTCGGATAATGACGGTAATGTTATAACCTCTTTCTCTAATAACGATGCTACGTTTAAATTTTGAATTCCAGTTGTTTGCTTTATATATAAAGTAGTAACTAAAAGAAAATACATTGCTCTCAAATAATATTCTACATATTTAGGAAAAGACACTGCATTGTCAACCCTGATTCTATCCATAAAATTTGCAAATAAAGCATCATATGGCTTATCAAACAAAACAGCTCTTCCTACTGGTGTTTTTTCGCCACCACCAGATTTTTCAATGCAAATATCATTCGTTTGTAATAATAATTTATCAATTTGGTATTCTTTATATGAACGTTTCGTAAGCTCTGTTTCGCTTTTATCTTGAAAAATACCTCTATCAAAATCAAAATCAGCAATTCGCATACATATAGTCGAATTGTTTTCATACGGTTCATTTCCCCAAGCCCCACCAGCTCTATCAACTACGATTTTTTTTAACGGAATAGTTTCCCAATTACTTGGAATATCTCCAATCCATTCAATACCGCTATCTTTCATTTCCGTTTCAGGTCTAATCATTGCCATAATCATTCACCCCCGAACAAATCATGCAATTTCGCCATCAAGCTCTTTTCATGTTCTTCAATACGCGCTGCAATCACGTCTGATGGTTCAATCTGCTTGTATTCATAGAATGTTCTGGTGAACGGAATTTCATATCCTACTTTTGTTTTTGACTTATCAATCCAAGCCTGCGGATTATATGGAATAACTTCACGCTCAAAGTAAGCATCAATATCTTCAGCCAGCGGTACATTCTCTGTATCACGCTTTGATGTATCAGCCGCTGGTTTCTTTTTCTTCATGACAACATTACCATCTTCATCCAGCTGTGGTGTTTCCACTACAATCTTATTATAGCCAAGGTCAATGGCATCCATGACCTTGCTCTTTACAGTGATTGCATTGTCGTTTTCATCTACACCATTATATGTACCATCTACATATGCACCATACGCTTCAATAATCAAATCGCGGCAAGCCTTCGTAATATCTACGTTCTTTGAACCGATATTCTTACGTCTTGCTGAACAACAAGCGGATGCATCAATCAGCTGTACTCTGCCCTGATGTGTTACAGGCTTATTCTTCATTACAATCCAGATATATGTTGCGATGCCTGTATTGTAAAAAGCATTATTTGGCAACTGTACAATCGCATCCAGCCAGTCATTCTCGATTAAATATCTACGAATCTCCGAAGGACCGGAACCAGCATCACCATTGAATAAAGATGAACCGTTCTGGATAATTGCCATCTGACCATCATCTTTTAACTTTGCAAGACCATTCAGCATGAACAGAAGCTGTCCGTCACCTTTTGCTGGCAGTCCTGGTGCAAATCTTCCTGCTGTACCTTTCTTAAATTCAACTGTGACCTCTTTTTCCTCACGTTTCCACGGAATACCGAACGGTGGATTGCTGATAATATAATCAAACTTATATCCGCTGAACTTGTCATCAGACAAGGTATCACCGAACTGCATATTGTTAGGGTCACCGCCACGGATAAGCATATCAGCTTTTGCAATACCGAATGTAAACGGATTGAACTCCTGACCGAATACAGTAACGTCTGCATCCGCATCCATCTGTTTCAATCTTTCTTCCATACATGTAAGCATCTGAGATGTTCCCATTGTCATATCATAGACAGTCTTTGAAATGCCGTCTCCTGTAAATGCGGATTCATCACCAGCTACAAGAAGGTCACTCATCAGATAGATGATGTCACGGCTTGTGAAGTGTGCTCCTGCTTCTTCGTTATATGATTCAGAGAATCTACGAACAAGATTTTCAAACACATACCCCATATCAACAGCACTGATTTTCTCAGGTGAAAAATCACCCTTATCTGTACAGAAATCAGAGATTACCTGATACAGAAGACCTGCTTCTTCCATGTGCTTAATCTGAGAATCAAAATCCATACGTGCAAGAATATCCTGAATATTATCAGAGAATCCATTCAAATACGCCTTGAAATTATCTACGATATTTTCAGGGTCAGCAATTAATGTCTTGAACGTAAATGGACTTGTATTGTAAAAATGATAGCCTGACGCTTTACGCAGGAAACCATCTTTTACAGCCAGCTTTTCTACTTTCTTGTATGTATCAAGAACTGCCTGATGTGTTGGTAGCAAACAATCGTGGAAACGCTTGATTACTGTCATCGGCAGAATAACAAGACCATATTCATGTGGTTTATATGCACCTACAAGGTCATCAGCAACAGACCATACAAGAGCTGCTGTATCGTTGGAATTTTTACCAACGCTTGTAATTAACTCATCACTATTCGCCATTATGTTTTTCTCCTTTATGCATCTTCTTTATATTATAGATATTATAATTTTATTTTGCAATTAGTTTCATTCAAAAGTATGTACTGCTTCTCATTTTTTAATATTAGTTATACATATGTTTTAACTTGTTTCCTAATGCAAAAGTTTAATCCTTTCTATCCGGGTTCACTTCATTCCTGAAGGAATCATACTCATAGGTCTTGATGACTTTGCCACTTTCATCCGTCAGCTGTAGCACATCGCCATGAGGACTTTTGACATAATACTGCTTCTCTGCTCCTTCTCCCCGATCCGCATATACAAGGTCATTTCCACAGATATACCGCTTCTGCACCTTGCCGCTGTCAGAGAGTTCCATTACCAGTTAATCCCCGTCCCAGACAAAAATTGTTTTTTCTCCATTCACAGTCTTGCTAGTACGCAGTCCCTCGGCATCGTAAGTATAGTTTACCTTATCCATCTTTCTGTCACTGTTCCCAGGGCGCCCTGGTCTTTACTCAATGCCTCGCCAACCAAACCGGTATCATACCATTTTAGGTGGCAGGTGACAACTGCCCTGCACTAGAGGACGCATAAATGTGATTCTGTACAATTGCACTCATTTGTGCAAGTGGTTGTGCCGGAGTAACACCAAGAAATCTATTTTCCATGGCATTCCGCCATGGTTCTGTAAGACTTGTCATTGATTGAATATTGGTTGCAGTTAACTTGAAAGCCTTAAATACTTAAACATATCCCAAACAGAATATTTATTAGTTTCATTCATTTTATTGTTTATTTTTTTTGTTTTATTTACATTCACTTCAAATCCACCTATTTTATTTTGTTCGTAAATTATAGCCTTATGAAGTTCTAAATCTGTTATTCCGCCTAATATCAATAAAAAATCTTCCCTACCATCATTATTTATATCCTTAAACAAAAAATCATTTACCCTGAAATCACTCGGAAACACCACTGATTCAGAAAAGTCGTACAGTATATTTTCTTTATCATCAACTAAATATATAAACAATGTTTTTCGTCTCATACTTGTTCTAATTACAGAAACAAATTTTACCTTACCCCATTTTTTCAAAGTAACATCTTCAATATCATTATCAAACTCCGCACGAACATCTAATTCTAAATCTTTTAAATTATATGATATAAAATTAAAAGTATCTTTTCTTTTTTGTTCAGTATACTGAACATCTATTTTAAGCATATTCTCCTTTTCTAATAATATATACAATTTTCCTATGTTTTTTTCGCCATCTACAATAGTGAGTTCCGCTCTATTTTCATTAAAATTACCTGTTAACATCATATTATGATTTTGTTTTTCCGAATACAAATCCGAATCTGGTCTTAAGATACCTTTTTTCAAAAACGCCCCCCATAATTTACTTTTTTCTACTCTAGTGATTACAAATGACATATCTTCATATGTTTCACTGCTATTCCATGTTTCCTTTAACCACACTTTTTTAATTACACTCTCCCATAATAGTTTGTTTTTCTCAAATTCATTGGTATCATCCTTCTTCTCAAGATTAGCCAACAAGTCCTCAAGTTTATTTGATTGCTCATTACAGCACACAAAAAAAACAACTAGAACTAAAATCAAAAATAAAATCAACTTTTTTTTCATATAAATGCAATCCAATTATTAACAATTGAATTTTTCCTCCTATTCGACAAATTATTTGTAAACGCTACAAGTTACATTCCAAAAAGAGACATAATTATGATAGCACATTTCTCTTGTTGTGGCCAAGCTTTTTTGTAACACTATGACCTAATTTCTGCCACAGGGGTTATGTAACCCCGTGGCGTGCCTCATAAGGCGT
>ERZ773264.3509-NODE-3509-length-12556-cov-3.757379_pt1 | contig 12556 bp, 9 predicted proteins | sample MGYA00511910_ERZ773264 | MGnify/ENA primary metagenome ERZ773264 (study PRJEB29015, sample SAMEA2737739) | human gut metagenome | biome: human gut; feature: human-associated habitat; material: faeces | place: China | collected 2012 ... | reverse complement strand
GATTCTTCTTTTAAATGGTGATTGTGCAAAGATAAAGGATAAAAAGAATCCCGTCCCCATTTCTGGAAACAGGATTCTTGGGTTTAGAGTAGGTTTTATTAATCGAATAGATCAACAATTTGATCCATTTGTTTAGCAATACTTTCATCCACCAGTTTTGCATAGTGAGCGGTCATACGGGTATTTGTGTGTCCTAACATCTTAGAAACAACTTCCAAAGAAATGTTATTTGCCAGAGTTACTGTACTTGCAAAGGTATGACGGCTTGTGTGATAGGTTATCCGTTTGTTGATATTACAAAGTATTGCAATGTCTTTCAGATACTTATTTATATCTGCTGGATCTTGGATAGGTAATAGTTTGTCACCACCTTTGTATTTTTCTAAGATCATTTTTGCCATTGGTAATAATGGGATTCTGGAAAGAACACCTGTTTTGATCCTTCGTTTCTTAATCCAAATTCTTCCATTCTGATCTTTTTCAAAATGTGCGGTGGTGAGAGTTTTCACATCTATGTAACTCAATCCAGTGAAACAGCCAAACAAAAACATATCTCTGGCTTTTTCCAATCGGGGTAAAGGGGTATCGAAATTGATAATTCTCCTGAGTTCTTCTTCGTCCAAAAAGTCAATTTCAACTGCTTCTCGTTCCACTTTGTATGTGGCAAAGGGATTGAAAGATATGTACGAATTTGCAACAGCCAGATTGATTATCTTCTTTAGTAGCTTCAAATGTTTTGTAGATGAGTTTTGGCACATGCCCTTATCTATCCTCAAAAATGAATGAAACGACTGTATGAAGTTTAAATTGAGTTCACGCAAATACATATCTTCTCTTTTGTATTTCTGTTGTATGAACTCTTTGAGTAATCTTACAGTATATTCAGAAATCCAATAAGTAGCCTTAGAAACTCCGTTACCAATTAATTTTTCTTGTTCGTGATTATGTTCTGTAAAGACCTCAAACAAACTTTTCTCTTTCAGAGATTCGATCTTTTCTTGATATGCCTCACATAGAAGTTTAGCAGTGATGATAAAACCTCTACCCAACAATTCCGCTTCTTTCTGATACAGTTTGGCTTTTACGGCTTTCAGGTAGTTGTTGAGGCTTTTGGCTTCCTCATCTTTACCTTTTATTTGTTGTTTGGTCTTATCCCAAGATGTGGCTTTTACTTTTTTGCCAGTAGAAAAGCCACATCTTTCACCATTTACGGTAATCAATACTTCAATAATTGTAGTACCGTCTTTTCTAACTCTGTTTTCTCTTATAAAAAAGAGAACGGAAAATGAACTTCTAACCATTTGTTTAATCTTTAAAATTAGACATTTAGAAGTCCTTTGAATAATCTGTATAATGCTATGTGTTAGATTGTTATGTTAAAATTGCAGCCATTTTTGGAAAAATGGAAAATGGCTGTGATTTGGCTGCAAAATATCTTCAATTTTACTCGTTTCAGAAAGGAAAAACGGTGAGTCTTTCCTATGGGAGAAAGAAGGTGATAGAAGAAATTTTGAGTATTTCTTATAACCAATCCCAATGCTTTACAGATAAGATTTGTTGTTTAAAGAAGTATTTGATTGGGCAAGAAAGAAGAAGCATATAAGATATTTCAATAAACAAAAAAACTCCCGTAACCATAACGATTACAGGAGTTTATATATTTAGAAATAACTTAAATTACTTCTTCATAGCTTCCTCGATAGCAACAGCTACAGCAACCGTAGCACCTACCATCGGGTTGTTACCCATACCCAGGAATCCCATCATCTCAACGTGAGCAGGTACGGATGAAGAACCAGCGAACTGAGCGTCACCGTGCATACGGCCCATTGTGTCGGTCATACCATAAGAAGCAGGACCAGCGGCCATGTTGTCCGGGTGCAAAGTACGGCCCGTACCACCACCAGAAGCAACAGAGAAATACGGGTGACCGTTCTCCATACATTCTTTCTTATAAGTACCGGCTACCGGGTGTTGGAAACGAGTCGGGTTCGTAGAGTTACCCGTGATAGATACGTCAACACCTTCCTTACGCATGATAGCCACACCCTCGCGAACGTCGTCAGCGCCGTAGCACTTAACTTTCGCACGAAGACCGTTAGAGTAAGCTTTCTCCTCGATAACGTTCACCTCACCTGTCATGTAGTCGAACTGAGTCTGTACATACGTGAAACCGTTGATACGAGAGATGATCTTAGCGGCATCCTTACCTAAACCGTTCAAGATAACACGCAAAGGCTCTTTACGAACCTTGTTTGCCATCTCGGCGATCTTGATAGCACCCTCAGCTGCGGCGAAAGACTCGTGGCCAGCCAAGAAAGCGAAACACTTAGTCTCCTCGCGAAGCAAACGAGCGGCCAAGTTACCGTGGCCGATACCCACCTTACGGTCGTCAGCAACAGAACCAGCGATACAGAATGCCTGCAAACCGATACCGATAGCCTCGGCAGCCTCGGCAGCGTTCGTACAACCTTTCTTGATAGCGATAGCTGCACCTACTACGTAAGCCCAGCAAGCGTTCTCGAAACAAATCGGTTGAGTTTCCTTACACATTGTATAAGGGTCGATACCCTTAGCATCGCAGATAGCCTTTGCGTCTTCGATACCGTTGATACCATATTCGTTTAATACCGCGTTGATATGATCAATACGACGGTCATAACTTTCAAATAAAGCCATATTATTTTTTTACTTTTTAAAATTCTTATTTACTAGGAATAAAGATATCAGAAAGTTGAAAACCAATACACCGCCACAACAAGCCACGTAAAACGCCAACCACGGTTTCTCCGGCTTCATCACGAAATACGTGATAAGCGTAGCCACAGCCGTGATAACGCTCAGCCCGATGAGGACACGTGTAAATGTTTTCTTATTCATTACGAGGATCGATATATTTTACAGCTTCTTTGAAACGACCGTAAGAGCCTTTCGCCTTTTCCAGTGCCTCGTTAGCGTCCATACCCTTCTTAACCATATCCATGAATTTACCCAAGTGGATGAATTCATAACCGATTACTTCGTCATCAGCGTCTAATGCCATGCGTGTGCAATATCCCTCGGCCATCTCCAAGTAGCGGGGACCTTTAGCCAATGTACCGAACATCGTACCCACTTGGCTACGCAAACCTTTACCAAGGTCTTCCAAGCCAGCGCCTACAGGCAGACCTCCCTCAGAGAAAGCGGACTGTGTACGACCGTAAACGATCTGCAAGAACAACTCGCGCATAGCGGTGTTGATAGCGTCACAAACAAGGTCTGTGTTCAATGCTTCCAAAAGGGTTTTACCCGGAAGGATCTCAGAAGCCATAGCCGCTGAGTGAGTCATACCGGAACAACCGATTGTCTCTACAAGAGCCTCTTGGATGATTCCTTCTTTAACGTTTAATGTCAGCTTACATCCACCTTGTTTCGGTGCGCACCAACCGATACCGTGAGTCAAACCAGAGATATCAGTGATCTGAGTTGCTCTAACCCACTTTCCTTCTTCAGGAATCGGAGCGCACTGGTGGTTAGCTCCCTTCTTTACAACACACATGTGTTGAACTTCATGTGAATAAATCATAATCGCTAATTTATTATATTAAAGTGTAATAAAACTTTATGCTAATTTTATAGTAATATCGCTTTCTCTAAAGATCGCACAAAGATAAATTTTTTAATCCAGCCATGCAAGAGGCGGGAAAGGTTTAAGGCTCGATGATATTAAAATAAGCGTCCGGAGCCTCAAAAGTGGAGAATAGCTCTTTTAGGCTTTCAAGTTTCCCGGTTACCGATAACTTATGGGCTTGCAGATTTGCCGCTATATTCTCCGGCTGCATGAGACTTGCGTAGATGACTTGTTTGTCTCCTTCCAAAGTTACGGTAGGGGCCGGATGGAGCCTGCCGATACGGTTCGATAAGGCGCCGTTCTTTAAGATCAAGGTGGCCTGTTCGTTCGTATCGGTTAAGATAATATTTATTATTAAGTCTTTATCGGCCGCTTTTTCTCCATTTATTTGGATAGCGAGCAAATCGAATAGCATTTCGGGACTTAGGTTCTGGGACATACGTGCCCGGTTTGAGTTGGCCTTGCCTTTACCAGCGATGCCTTCGGTCAGTTCCATAGCTCCGGTCAGGTAGAAATTACGCCACGGGCCGCTTTCCGCTTGGTAGCCCAATTGAGCGTACGTGTCCGCAAGTAATTGGCGGGCGGGTTTATGCTTTGGATTAGCGAAAACGAGATGGTTCAGCAAAGTAGCCGTCCAACGGTATTCTCCTTGATTGTATGCCTCTCGCGCCTTTTTCATTACCTCGTCCTCTCCTCCGATAGCCTCTACGTATTTTTTACCTTCTTCTACCGGCGGGAGTGGGTTCAGATGGGCGGGGATGCCGTCGAACCAGCCGAAATACATTTGATATTGGGCTTTTACGTTATGGCTAACGGTTCCATAATATCCCCGGTTGGCGAACTCGTTGGCGATAGAGCTTGGTAATTTAATCATCTCCGCTATTTCTCGAGGCGTATATCCTTGGTTGGCGAGGTGAAGTGTCTGATCGTGTAGGTAGCGATACAAATCCCGCTGCTTTTCCCAGTAAGCGACGATGTTCTTATTGTCCCAAGTCGGCCAATGGTGGGTAGAGAAGGATACCTCTACCTGATCGCCGCACTCCGTGATCGCCCGGTCGATATATTTGCTCCATAATTGGCCGTTCCGGACCTTCGCTCCTCGTAAGGTCAGCAGGTTGTGCAGGGTACGGTTGATTTCCTCGGCTACGCAGAAAGCTTTCATCTCAGGGAAGTACATCATGATTTCCGAGGGAGCCTCGGCGCCGGGTACGGACATGAATACGATCTCGACACCATCAATTCGTAAAGTCTCGCCCTCCTCGGATATCTCACGGGTAGGAGGGACCAAGCCCGTAGTTCCTGCCGCGGTAGTTTGTCCTAAACCAGTACCTATATTTCCTTTCTCATTTTTAGGTAGACTGCGGCCATACATATAGGTCGCTCTTCGCCCCATGGCTACACCCGCCATCAGGTTCTCGCTGACGGCATCTTCAAAGAAACCCTTGGGGCCAATGATCTCGATCGTTTCGGGCTTATTGGGGGCGTTCTCCAATATAGCGTCTATTCCCGCGAAATGGTCCACATGAGGATGCGTATAGATAACCGCCTTGACCGGAAGATCTTCTACATGTTTCTTCAGAAGATTATAACCTGCTAGGGCCGTCTCTTTCGAGAGCAATACATCTATGACGATCCAACCGTTATCGCTACGGATAAACGTCATATTCGCGAGGTCGAATCCTCGTATCTGGTATATTTTACCGGGTAATACCTCAAATAAGCCGTGTATGCGGTTGAGTTGCCCTTGTCGCCAAAGACTAGGGTTGGCGGATGCCGGAGCTCTTGACGCAGGAAATCCCAGACGGTTAATCCATACACCTCTTTTCCTGTCTCGTCGATAATGGAAGGTTCGTCTATCGTGGCGATAAAGCCACGGGTAGCGTCTTCAAAATCTTGTTTGTTATCAAATGGGAGTGATTTCACCATTTGTTCGTTAGCCTCTTTCGTAAACATTGAAGGTTCCGTGTTTTGCGCATATACGAACAAGTGACTGGTAGAGATAAATAAAAGTAAGAACTGTTTTCTAATCTTCATGTTTTTGTGGTTTAAGCGGTTCGCCGTTCAGTAAGATATCGTAGGTAATCGGGCCTATCTTTTTCATCATAAGTCCTACGCCACAGTATTTTTCCTGTGAAAGGCGAATCGCTTTCTCTATTTTGGCGGCGTCCCCGATGTTCCCGTCGATATGGTATGTAGCGTGGAATGCGGTATATACCATCGGGATCGTATCCGAAGTCTCTGCGGTTACGTCGATAGAGATTTTGTCGAAACGTACTCTCATTTTAAGGAAAAGGGAGATTACGTCCATTGCGCTGCATCCGGCCAAGGCGACCAGCATTAAAGCCTTGGGACGGGGGCCTTCATTATTACCCCCGTTCTCGGCTGTTGTGTCGATCGTAACCTTATGGCCGTCCAGCAAGGTCTCGAAAGTCGAGTCCTTCGTCCAGTTTAACGTGATTTGGGCGGACATATCGTGTTATTGTTATTATTATTTCAATATTTCTTGAAGTTTAGCGTCGATCTCCTCGCCATGTAGGTTCTTGGCGATGATCGTTCCGTCCTTATCCACCAATACGGTGTGAGGGATGCTGTTTACCCCGTATAGTTGAGCACCGGAGTTTTTCCAGCCTTGCAAGTCGGAGAGTTGGGTCCATGTGATATTCAGGTCCTTTACGCCTTTCGCCCATGCGTCAGCCTTGCTATCCAAGGAGATGCCAACTATCTCGAAACCTTTGTTCTTGTATTTCTTGTAAGCGGCTACCAAATTCGGCATATCCCGGCGGCAAGGAGGACACCAGCTTGCCCAAAAATCGATCAACACGATGTTCTTGCCATTGCCTACGAACTCGGATAACTTGTGCGTCTTACCGTTCGGGTCGGCCATCTCGAAGTCCACGAACTTCTTGCCTACGGCTACGGTTTTCAGTACATCTAGGTGAGCCATGAGCTTATCGATGTTCGGAACGGCCTTGAAAGCGGAGTCCGCCTTGGCGATAATCTCGTTCTGGACCGCCTCGTCCAAGCTGTAACGGAAATCGTATAATAACTTGGCGGCGGATTGCTTGGTCGTATTATTCAATATGTAAGTCTTGACGGCATCGGTTACCTTTTGGTCGATCTCGTCATATTTCTTCTCGGCGGCGCTTACGACTTCCTTATCCTCTGATTTCATGTCGGCGGAAAGCTTCTCCAGATCCGCACGCAAAGTCTTCATTTGTGCTTGCAGGGCTTTCAGGCCGTCATTCTCCGGTGTTCCGGAAACGGCGGAAGCGGCCTCGTCAAGAACAGCCTGTAATTTACCGTTCTCCAGTACGAATACGCTTGTAAAAGGAGCGTTCTCGCCGGAAGCGGCACGTTTGGGTTCCACGACATCCTCGGCGAAGGCGAGTTTGCGTAGGGCAGGGGCATCCTGTGTTCCTTTGAACGTGAACGTACCGTTTTGCACCAATGCGCTATCCATTGGGGCGGCGTCTTGTACGCCATATTCATACAGGTAAACGTATTTTCCGTTTAGATCGGTGTTCGCTACGGTACCGTTGATCTCGTAACCCGGTTTTTCGCTACATGCGGCTAGGAGCAGGGCTGATGCGGCAAGAGTAAGATACTTTTTCATTTTGTATTTGTGTTATGTAAGTAATGTATTAAAATATGGAATATTGACTTCGCGAATATACGAAGTCTTTTGTGAAAACCGGACGCAAACCGATGAATAGTTCGCGCCCGGTATGGATATATATAGAGTGTATTAAAGAGGGTGTATTTTATGGGGCATATTTTGCGAATTGGAAATAACATTTTCCTGAATGCAAGTAGGGTAGCATTTTATTCTCCGAGCTATATGTGCCACCCAGAACCCAAACCGGTTGCCGGTTGGGATCATGATCTCCCGTGAAGTCGAATCCTTGGTAGATATTTTTATCTTCTCTGGTTGGTTGGGGGATATACGTTGCTCCAAAGTCTTTGCCTGTACCGGGCAAGATATAGATATGTGTCAGATTCTTCTTGTTGCCATTTCCGACACCTACGTTTCCAAAGCGGACATAGCCCCCGTTTACGGCCCGGTAACATCTCCCGTGGCTTCCGAGGTTTCCTACGATCCCTCCCCGGTAGTCGGAACCAAGCGTGCCGGTCGCTTTTTGCTGTCCGTTGATTTCTCCCATATTGTAGCAATCCAGTACGTAACTGTCGTCGTTATCACTCGCCTTTTCTATGCTCCCCACGATGCCTCCAATGCCATGGCTGTCTTCTTTATCTTTCGGATAGTCTATATTTGCCCGGTTACAGCAGTAACGGATGTGTGCTCCACCTTGTTTTACATACCCCAAGATACCTCCTGCGCCATAATACTTGGCGTTCCTGTTTATGGTGATATTTCCGTGGTTAACGGATTTATAAATTGTAATGGCATCCTCAGAGGCACCGGCTATACCGCCCACTCCGTATTCTTTATCTCCTGCGATACCTTGGATCGTACCGAAATTAGCTGCGTCATAAACCTCAATGCCTTTTCCAGCGTTTTTTCCAATGATACCGCCTATGTTATTTGTGGCTGATAGCTTACCCAAATTCACGACTTTATTGATCTTTACGGTAGTTCTTGCTACCATACTCCCGAAAATGCCTCCGATATAATTGGATCCTGAGGAGATATCACTGTAATTTACTAGATTGGAAAACTCACAGTGGGATGAGCACGATGCTTGTCCGATAATTCCCCCTACCATAATGGCGCTATTATTCCCATTATTAAATGTTTCTGTTTTCACGCCGCAATCTGATATTTGAGTATCGCTCGCATATCCGATGATTCCTCCGACTGTACTTCTGCCGTAAATGGAAGGTTGCGTGAAGAGTCTTCTGAGGGTAGATTTATCTGCATATCCGACAATTCCTCCAACATAAGCGGCATTTTCGCGATAGGGTTTTTCCGAATTTATGTTACCCGGGAAAATCGGTCGTGGAATCTTGCTCACGATTACGTTTGCGGCATTGAATTCTGGCTTATAGGTCCCAGTCAACGTCCCATTATATAACGCTCCGATGATTCCTCCTGTGTTATTTCCTCCCTTTATTTTGATGTTGGGATTAATCACCAATATTTCCGGATCCAAAAGAATTTCTTTCCCCGGTTCTTGGTAAGATAAGGCTCCGGCTAAAGTGCCACAAATCCCTGAAGAAGCTTCAAGGGATTCATTATCCATATACAATCGTGAGGCCGGGGTTATTTGTATTTGGGTATCATCTAAAGAACCGAAAATACCTCCTATAGCAGACTGCCCGGTTATCGAGGCATGAAACAAGGATTCCCCTTTAAGCTCTATCGTAAATGCGTTAGCGTGTGTTTTGTGGGAATATCCGATCATTCCACCCACATAACTACCCCCTTGGATTTGAGACCGATTTGCCGGATTGGACAACTGGAAGTTCTCGATGGCGATGAGGATATTGGTAGGGGTTTCCGACCGGATCTGACCGATCAATCCGCCGACATAGGAGCTACCTTTGATCGGCATGTCGATGGTTATGTCTTTGAAATTGGATGCCGCCTGTAAGAATGCCTCACCGATCAATCCGCCTACGTTCTGGTTTCCGGATATCGGGAAATCGTTTAAGGTGGTATGTTGCAGCTTAATTTTTCTGGCATCGATTTGACCATATAATTTCCCGATCAGACCGGCCACATGATTATTCCCTCTCAAGTTTTTGAAAATCCCGTCGCTACTGATATCCTCCACTTGAATGGAAGCGTTCTCGGCCCAGCCGATCAACGCTCCGATATAAGAGCTGCCGGATTCCGAGAATGAGACGCCCAATCGCACATTCCGGATACTGATTTGTGCCAACGACTGGGCGTTGCCCTCGATATAGCCTATTAAACCGCCAACTTTATCCTTCGTGGACTTGATATTACCGTTTAAGGTTATATTCTCGATTCGTATATTCCCGTTAGCTACTCCCGCAAGCAATCCGCAGCAATTCCCCGGATACTCTATATCCGCTCCTTCTATATCAAGATTCCGGATCACTGCCCCGTCGTGTAAAATGGAGAAAAGCCCGATTGCGTCGCTTTGCTCTCCGCCGTTCGTCCCGAGATAGGTTAAGTTTAGTATCTTATGGGAATCTCCGTCGTAGTTTCCCGCGAACGGGGCGCTTTTATAAGCGTTGCCTTGATACAGGCAATTGGGGATAGGAGCTTTGATGTCGGCTATTTGCTTGAAGAATTGCCCGTATCCGTAATTACTGTCGTACGTGGCTAATTGAGACACGAGATAGGCGAAATCGTTGGTGGAAGTAATCAGATAAGGATTCTCTTCTGTACCTTCGCCATTCAGCATCTCGTAAATATATTTAGTATCACGTACCATACTGACCATCTTGTCACGGAATGTCAGATGATAGCTTAGTGGATAGACGCTGCCTTCTTCATCGAATTTTAACCAAAGTATATAGTCTCCATCTTCTAATACCAGATTATTGGGGATAAACATTTCACAGGAAAGAATCCCCGCGTTTTTCCGGATCTTACCTTCCATGAGCTGTATGGAGTTATCGCTCAGCGATCTCAACTGGAAAAAGATCTGTTCTCTCGTATCTTGTATGGGAGTTTTGCCTTCCGGCAAGGAGAACGTGCTTATTAGATGAGATTCTGTCTCTTGCAAGGTCGATCCGCAGTCGTTTCGTATGATGTCATCGTCTGCGCATCCGCCGAGCAAGATGATAAGCATGCATGCGCATATATTCCATATTGTTTTAGTGTATGTTTTCATGTTTGTTCGTTTATTTATAAATTAGGTTTATCAAATTGCATCTCGGATTTCTTAGGGATCGGAAAGCTGCCTGTTTCGTTGGATGGTATTTCCCATTTTACATCAAAGTCCCATCCAGTAAAGGTCTTTTCCGACTTTAAGTCTTGTAAGCTGAATATGTTCATAATCACAGGATTCGGTTGCTCTACAGTGCCCAGCATGCAGTAATTCCCAAAATAAGAAACGGATGCGGGAGGTGCGAAAAGATACCAATTCTCCCCGACATTCAAGTTCCTGCCTACCCTTACGTTTGGATTGACAACTCCAATTAGGGCATTGGCTCTTTTATTTGAGCGTCCCATATTTATACAATCGGAGATAAGGCAGCTTTGCTGAAGTTGGCCTACCAAGCCTCCGCTGCTATATTGGCCAATCTCTCCGGCGTTCAAGCATTGTGTGATAACGACGGAGTTTTCCACGAAATCATCAAGAGTGGCCGAAACCGAATTGCCGAAACTGACTAACGCTAGCGCACCTCCCATCAAGGCTACAGCGGGAACACCTTCGGGGAAAGTGATAACTGTAACAAAAAGCAAGGCTGAATTGACCGCGCAACAAACACCACTGACAACCGTATGTAGAACTTCTTCGTTTTTTTTGCTTTTAAGGATCTGTTTGGAGAGCAACCCTCTCTTATAATTCATCGCGTCACTATAAATCTGGTGGTTTGCCCCACTTTCAAACCATTCTGTTAATGCCTTTCGATTAGACATGAACCTATTTGTCATATCTTTGCTCCTCAGTTTGATGCTTGCGAACGATAGGTTATCTATTTTATTGGCCAGTTTCGTGTCCATGTCTGATTCCAACATGGCGATATCATGGGTAATGACACCTTTCAGCCTCTCTGTTTCTATAATCTCCGGATGACCGTGTGAAATAAGCCCGAATACGCTAAAACCTTCTGATAAAATATCGATATCATTTAAGACGAGGCTAAGTACTGTAAGGGCGCAGTTAACAAGGATTTCTCCGCTTTCTCCCACGATTTTAGCGAAAGGGACAAATCCGACAAGAGTAGACGCCAGCTCGAATGTGGCAAACCCCAAGGATACGCCATCCATGATCGTCCATTTCTTTGCGTCGCCTACCTCGCCGATCATACCACCGAGGTATGAGGAGCCTGATATCGGCGCGAAATTGGAACAATAGTTCATGGCAAGCGTATTCCCTGCCCTTCCTATCATACCACCGGCATATTCATGGTAGGAGGCTACTTCCCCCAGATTCGTGTTAATACCCAACGAGCCGGCAAGGATGGAACCGGCTATTCCTCCGCTATAAGAGGAGGCGATTACTTTATTGAAATTCGCCGTGTTGGTGATGGAGGCCAAGGGAGCGAATCCTAAAATTCCACCAGCGAAGGATGAATTAGCCTCGATCATACCCTCATTATACGATTTATAAGCGCCAAGTTGCGCCTCACCGCATAATCCTCCTATATAACTGTCGCCGTTTATATTCCCCGAGTTCGAGCAAAAACCGATAAACGTGTTATTATAATAAGTTTTCGGCTGGGTAGTTACCAGTGTGCTTCCGATAATTCCCCCTACGCCCCTGCTTCCTTGCACCGTCCCGCTGTTTCGGCTGGAAATGATGGTGCTCAATCCGCTTCCTCCGGCGATCCCGCCCGTTCCTACATTATATATAGAATTGGCAGGAAGGTTTCCGGGAGGAACGGTTGTGGATGCGGCACCTTTGATAGTGCCATTATTGCTGCATGAATATACATAGAGCGTATCGGCGTACCCAACGATTCCTCCGGCACAATTGTAAGATGCGGTTACCTTGGTATTCCGGTTGTGGGAGTTCGTGATTTGTGTCATTGAGTACACTGTTCCTCCGCCAAGGATTCCTCCTACGGCAATCGCCCCGTTTATAGTGCAATCCTCTACCGAGCAGGAATCTATCCAGAGATTTACGTTCGGATCTACCATGCCGGCGATCCCGCCTATGGCCATGCCGTCCGTGACTACGCCATCGCTACGGCTTTCGATGGTGGATTTTTTTACTACGCACCCTTTTATAAATGTCTTATTGATGCTTCCCCCCTTGGTGGTAACGGCTCCTACGATAGCCGATAGCGCTCCATAGCCGGTTATGGTGGCTTTCTCGATGGTGAGATTCGAGATGATGGCTT
>ERZ773264.3506-NODE-3506-length-12569-cov-5.690906_pt1 | contig 12569 bp, 14 predicted proteins | sample MGYA00511910_ERZ773264 | MGnify/ENA primary metagenome ERZ773264 (study PRJEB29015, sample SAMEA2737739) | human gut metagenome | biome: human gut; feature: human-associated habitat; material: faeces | place: China | collected 2012 ... | reverse complement strand
TGTAATGATGAGTCCCGTAATTTTACGCCGACTCTTTTTGGATTTGAACCAAGTCTTAGAGATGTTCATTCTGAAGTTATAGCTACACAAACAATCTTTAATATATTTTTTGGTGCTTTCTGGGATATAACTGTTTCCTGAAATATAAATATCGTCCGCATAACGGGAATAGCGGTAACCTTGCTTTTTGCAGTAGGAGATAACCAATTCATCAAATTTGTAAGCAACTATATTTGATATTATAGGTGAACTAACAGTTCCTATAGACAATTGTCCATTACGGAAACATATCTTCTGCATATGCAAAAGCTCCCAGTTCACAGAAAGATCCCGGACTCTCTACAAATAAAATGATTGCGTCGCTAACCTCGGCCAAAAACTCCTCAAATATTAGTAAATCAATGCTATCATCAAAAGCATCTTCCCACATTTGTTCAGATAAAACAATGTGCGTATCAGGGAGAAGTCTTCTTATAAAACCGTCAACAATACCGCGGTTTGATAATGTGTATTCCTCTTGACTGTTAAAACCTTTGCCACATAAAAAAATAAATTTAGGGTAGGTGATATATTTGTGCCCACTTTTATCAAGATGCCTACGAATACTCGCAATGCACTTCTCGGAGTATATGTTTACATTCAAATATATCACCTACCCGTAGAACTTGGAATGCTTACAATAAAGCAGTTGATGCGGTGCGCTTGTAATGAGGATTACAAGCGTGCCGCAGCAACTGCTTGTAACCCTACCAATCTAACTGGCCCTGTTTAACACAAGGCGCAATACGGTGAAATACCATATTTTTACTAAGCATTCCAAATATATTATATCAAGAGACAGCAGATTTTTCAAGGAAATGATGCTGTATATAATCGTTTTTTAGCGAAGATTTGCACCATATGAGATGGTGCTGATATGCTCAAAGAAAATTAGACTTTAATTTCATTTAAAAACTTAGCAAACGGATTTGAAACTACACAAGGACGCGCCCATGGATATAGAATGAATTGCTTTAGAATGAAATAGTGCAAAATCTGCGCCGCAATAGACAAAGAATAAGAAAAATCCCTCTGAAATCAACGATTTCAGAGGGATTTTGGTCCGAGTGAGGTGACTTGAACACCCAACCTCGACATCCCAAATGTCGCGCCCTACCAGTTGAGCCACACCCGGATATTCAATTTCTGCCATGATACCACGGCGAGCGGTAAAAATAAAGATTTTTCTGTCTGTGGTCATTCCTGTGGTCAAAGCCGCTTTTGTGCTGCTTTCGGCAATCGGGAAAAATCTTGCAAACGCAGGTGTCGCAAGGCTTTGCGGCGTTTCGACTTGCCCCGCCCCGGATACCGCCACGGCACTCCCAAACCAGGCGCGATACCAACTTCGCTATACCCAGATACTATTGATACTTGAATAGGGCTTCGATTCGAAGCCCTATTATTATACCGCATGCTCTGCGCGGTTGCAAGGGTTATTTGCGGTGCGCGGAGCGTTTTTCGGCATCCTTGGGGCGCGTGCCCTTCATCGCCTCGTGTTCCTGACGGAGCTCGTCGTGCAGCTGGAGCGAACTCCACGCGGCATTGTCCTCGGTGACGACGGCCTTGAGCGCGACGACCACGCGGCTGCGGCGAAGAGACGAGAGCAGCGCGTCGAGCTGCGGACCGGAAAGACCGCAGAGCACGAGCATCTCGTCGGAAAAGCCGCCCTCGACGGTTTCCTCGACAGGGGAGAAACCTTCAAGATCGCAGAGATAGCCGATCGGCTGCGAAAGCTCCTCCGGCGCGACGACGCGCCCGCTCACACCGAGCTTGAAGAGCGCGAAGCGGACCTTTTGCAGCCGTGCGGCGTCCTTAAAATTGTAAAGCAGTGCACATGCCATGGTCAAACCCTCCTCAGCGGTGCTGCGCGGCCTTCTGTGCCATGATATCGGGGTCGATGCAGAAATAGGTGAACTCGCCCGTGGCGAGGAGCTTGCCGCCCTCGCCTAAAATGTCCACGTTGACAAGGCAGGTCGTTCTGCCGCGGTGGCGGACTTTGGCGTCCGCGCGCACGACGCCCTCCGACTGGTTGCGGAGAAAATGCATCGAGCTGCCCTGCGTCACGTAGGATCGACCATCCGTGTGGGCGGCGTAGCCCGTGGCGTTGTCGGCCATCGTGTAGATCGCGCCGCCGTGCACGATACCGTAGGGATTCTTGCTCTCGGGGCGGATCTCAAGCTTGAAGATCGCGTGGTCGGGCTCGACAAATTCCGCTTCAATGTGATTATAGGTGGCAAAAAGATTCTTCTTGTTCAATTCCGCCGCCTGCTGGGCGGCTGTGAGCTGTTCCATGAAAGTGCTCCTTTGACATTGTTACTGTCGTATCCTACCACAGTGCGGCGATAAAAGCAACAATGCGGTGAAAACATCGAATCAGTAAAAATCGACAGAAGAATACGGATTTTGTATAACATTATCATGTTGAGTGCAAAAGATGAAAAAACTTGTATCGCTTGACCACTTCCATTTTGCGTGAAAGCCTGCTATACTACCTTTATCATAGAAAAATATGCGCTTGAAGGGGAAAGCCCTATGGTATATGGGAGTAGTGCGTCCTCCCGCTGCGCCGCGGGGCCGAAGATCGCCGCCATCGGCGGCGGCACGGGCCTGTCGACGATGCTGCGGGGATTGAAAAAATATACAGACCGCTTAACGGCCATCGTCACGGTGGCGGACGACGGCGGCGGGAGCGGCGTGCTGCGCCGTGAAATGGGTATTCTGCCGCCGGGTGACGTGCGGCAATGTATGCAGGCGCTCGCGAATACCGAGCCTGTGATGGAGCAGCTTCTCGGCTATCGCTTTCCCGAGGGACAGCTCAAGGGGCAGTCGTTCGGAAATCTGCTGCTTGCGGCGCTCAACGGCATGGCGGGGAGCTTTGAAGAGGCCGTCGCCATGATGGGACAGGTATTGGCGATCTCGGGCCGCGTGCTGCCGGTGACGAACGCGGATGTACAGCTCGAGGCCGTGTTTGAAAACGGCACGCGCGTTGTGGGCGAATCGCACATCTTCAACGCGAAAAAGCAGCAGGACTGCCGTATCCACCATGTTTCGCTCGTGCCGGAGCGCCCGAAGGCGCTGCCCGATGCGCTTGAGGCCATTTCAGAGGCCGACCTCATTCTGCTCGGCCCCGGCAGCCTTTATACGAGCGTGATCCCGAATCTGCTCGTCGACGGTGTGGCCGACACGATCCGCGCGTCGCACGCGCAGAAGTTTTACATCTGCAATATCATGACGCAGGACGGCGAGACCGAGGGCTACACCGCCGCCGACCATCTGGAAGCCCTGCAGCGTCACGGGCGGGAGGGGATCGTCGACCTCTGCCTTGCCAACAATGCGCCCATCCCGCGCGTGCTCGCCGCGCGATACAGTGAAGAGGACGCGGAGCTGCTGCGCGTCGACCGCGAGCGCATCGCGGAGCTGGGAATCGCGCTCGCGGAATACCCGCTGCTCTCGGCGCAGGGCGGCTACGCCCGCCATGACCCGGCGCTGCTGGCGCAGGCGGTCATGGAGCTCTACCGCGAGCGCACGGTGCGCATCTACCGCGGCACCCAGCAGTACATTACGGAAGAACAGGAGTGGAAATAATGCTCAACAGTAAGGAATTTGTCGGGGAATTGCAGCTGCGCCATGAGAGCGCCTGGATGAACCCGAATGTCGGGAGCGCGGAAACCGCGCTCACTGCGCTGCCGCTCACGCGTGCGGATGTCGATGACGCCGAGGCGCGGCTGGAGCGCTTCGCTCCGTTCATCAAGAAGGTATTTCCCGAGACCGCGGCTGATCGCGGCCTCATCGAATCGCCGCTGACGGAAATTGAAAACATGCGCGCGTGGCTCAACGAAAATAAAGGTGCGCAGCTTGCAGGCAAGCTCTTCTTGAAGCGCGACAGCGACCTGCCCGTCGCGGGCAGCGTCAAGGCGCGCGGCGGCTGCTACGCGGTGCTCAAGCACACGGAGGACTTAGCGCTTGCGAACCGGCTGGTCGAGATGCGCGATGATTACAGCGTGTTTGCCACGCGCGCGTTCCGCGACTTTTTCTCGCAGTATGAGCTGCACGTCGGTTCGACGGGCAATCTGGGGCTGAGCATCGGCATCATGGGCGCGGCGCTCGGCTACAGGGTCACGGTCCACATGAGCGCGGACGCGCGGCAGTGGAAAAAGGACCTGCTGCGCGCAAAGGGCGTAACGGTGCTCGAATACGGCGCGGACTACTCCTACGCCGTGCAGAAGGGCCGCGAGCGCGCGGCGGAGGACCCGAGAAGCTATTTTATCGACGATGAAAACTCTGTCGACCTCTTCCTCGGCTACGCTGTGGCTGCGCGGCGGCTCAAGGCGCAGCTCGCCGAGCAGGACGTCACGGTCGACGACGAGCACCCGCTGCTCGTTTACATTCCCTGCGGCGTCGGCGGCGCGCCGGGCGGTATCTGCTTTGGCTTGAAGCAGGAGTTCGGCGACGCGGCACACGTCTACTTCGCTGAGCCGGTGGAAGCGCCGTGCATGCTGCTGGGCCTTGCCAGCGGCTTGCAGAATGCGATCTGCGTGCAGGATATCGGCCTGACGGGCCGCACCGCGGCGGACGGACTCGCCGTCAGCCGCCCTTCGGGTTTTGTGGGGGAGACGGTCAAGGAGATGGTCGGCGGCGGCTTCACGGTGTCGGACGAGCGTTTGTTCACAGACCTACACGCCCTGCACGAGACGGAGGGCCTTTTTGTCGAGCCGTCTGCCTGCGCGGGCTTTGCCGGTGCGGTGGAGCTGTCCAAGATGACGGATTATCTCGAAAGCAGCGGCCTTGGCGCGCACTGGGAGAATGCCGCGCACATCGTCTGGGCGACGGGCGGCGCGCTCGTGCCGGAAGGCGAATGCGAGAAGTACCTCGCAAACTGAAAAGAGATAAAAAGAAGGACTTCACGCAATGCGTGAAGTCCTTCTTTTTTTGCGCCGCGGCGGGGAGGGGAACCCCGTTACGCGGGCGTCATGGTCAGGGTGTGGTTCGTCGTGCGGATCACGATCTGCGTTACGGCGCTCTTTGCTGTATCGACGCTTACACTCGCGGTGTAGCCGGTAAAACCATCGCTTGCAAACGTGACTGTCAGCTCCCATGTTTCCGTGCTACCCGACGAGGACACACGCTTTGCGTCCGTGATATGCTTGCTGCGCGCACCTGTGAACTGGCAGTCAAGGAAGCATTTGCCGATGTAGCTATTCTCCGCCCATACAGCCACCTCGGCATAAATCGGATAGCCAACATCACCTAGTTCCGGGCTGTTGCCGGAGATGCTAATCTGTTCATCGCTTGCAAAACCGCCCTTGACAGCATAGTAATTTGCAAAATAACTGACACCGTTATCAAAGAACGGAAACGGCTCGGCAGTAAATTTCACGGTGGTGACATCCGGTGTGCTGCTGACGTCGAGCGCGGCGTCGAAGCTCGTCTTCTTGCCGCCGCCTTCAAGCATGCCGTGGTATTTGCCGCCCGTGGCGTATTTGCTGTTGAGGATCGTGAGCGCCTTATCGAGCGCGGCGTTTCCGGTGTTCGGTTCGGTCGGCACATGGGCGGGGGCAGAGGTCGTGTCGATGCGCAGTCCGTTCTCTGCGTCCCACTGGTAGCCCCAGCCGAAGGACTCGTACGCATAGCGGAACGTCAGCGGGAAGTACGTTACGCCGTTGTAATTGAAGATCGGATAGGTCGCCTCCTTGTTGTCGATCAGCGCGCCGTTGACGCTGATCCGGTAGCTTGGCAGCGTGACGGAGACGCTGCCCTTCGGCGCCTTGCCGGGTTCGGAGACGTAAGCGCTCTGCGCGCCGCCTGCGGTGATATTGAGCGACTTGGCGGCATTGTTCCAGTCGGTCTCCACGCCCATGAAGCGGCTTAATTGATACGTCATGGGAAAGTAGGTGATGTTGCTGTAGGTCAGCAGGGGGTACTTGGCGTTCTTGTTGTCGATGACCTGCCCGTTGAGCGTCACCTTGCCGGTGACGACGTCGGCGCGCATTGCGGCCTCGGCCTGCGGCAGCAGACTGAACGCGAGCGCGATGCAGCAGGCGATGGCAAGCAGGACGCGCAGAAAAGTTTTGTTGATGGTAGACATAACATACTCCTTTCCGTTTTGTGTTGTTGACGTTTACTCGTACAGCTTGGCGCTGCGGTTGAGGTACACGAGCTCTATGATCTCGACCACGCCCAGAGCGATGGCAATGGCGAGAATGAACAGGAGCAGGACGATCAGGCCGCCGTTGTAGAAGTAGAAGAAGGAAGCAGATGACAGACCCAAAAGCAGAAGCAGGGTAAGGAATGCACCGAAGCAGCCGATGATCACGACCTGCCAGGTGCAGAGTGAACGCCATTTTGCCGCCATTGCGTCGTCTGCGCCGTCAAACGCTTCGGCGCAGGCGGTGAGCTGGTGGTACGCCGCAAGTGTGGCAAACAGGAAGATCAATCCCAGCAGAATGATCAGAACGACCAGAATCGCGGAGACGTCCGATGCCGTTATCCACTCCTGTACGCTTGGCGCATCGAGAAGCGCAACGAACGGCAGCGCGATCAGCGGCAGAAGATTAAAGTACACGGCCTTGCGGAAGCGGGGGACGGCCGCGCTCAGCTTCCAGAGCACAACGAGCGCGAGAACGCTGACCGCGAGCGACACCACACTCAGTACAACGCCGAGCGACGGGATCTTGTCGCCGAGCTTAAAGGTGTTGTTCAAAAGATTGATGACGATATTGGCGATGCCGAGGCGGAAGAGGTTCTGGAACCCCTTGTGCAGCAGCGGCGCGTTTGGCCTCTCGCGCAGAGGGATGACCGGCGGCGCGGGCGGGGGAGTGACAGCGCTTTCTGCGGGGACGGGAACGGCAATGGGGGAGGCTTCGGGGACGGGGTCAGGGCTTGGTGTCGAATTATTTTCCATCATGGCGGTTCTCCTCTCTTGTTCTCTCGCTTTTTATTTCTCTCTCAATTTGAAATACGGTCACGCTCACTGGAAGCGGTATCCCTGCGCGGTAAGGGAGGCAAGGTAGTTCATAAAGTTTTCGTACTGCTCAAAGTGCAGCAGGTCGCTTGCCTCGACCTCATGGAACGAGGCGATTTTAGTGGAGGTATCCACCCACACAAGATAATCGTTCACGGTTTCGCCTCCTCGTCGGGGAGCTTTTCCCCCTCTATGTCATCAAGGGTGAGAATATTCTCGTCTTCATCGTCGTCGGAAAGATCGACGGTCTTCTCCGTGACCGCCACGCTCTCGGCCAGAGCGCGCAGGACGGCTTCATCGCCGCTGGCGTCGAGCGAGAAGTGGAGATTGCTCTCCTCGTCGATCCACTCGAGCGTGCTCCACAGCGATTCATCGCTCGCAAGGAAAAACTTGCCCTTGCAGCCGTTGACGGTGATCTCGGAGATTTGGGTGTCCTCGCCCATGTCGTAATAGCTGAACGAATCGTCCTGCATGTAGATATAGCTGAAAAGGATGAGGTCGTCGCCGCTCCGATAGCAGAGCTGGCGGAAGCCGGAGTCCTCGTAGCTCATATCTTCGTCCAGCGTGTAGCCATCCGGCAGGGCGGTGATCGCGTAGAACGGCAGCTCGCCGGTGGGGGCGTCGCCCGCGTATTCATAGGAGACCTGCGAGCCCGTCCACGTTTCCACCCAGTGGATCATAGCGGCCCGCGCGGCGGGACTGGCGGCGGCAAAGCCGCTGAGCGCGAGCAGAGCGACCAGAGCGACCATGGCCGCGCGCTTGGCGAGCTTGCTCCAGAAGCTCCGCTGCGCGGGGCGCTTGTAGGTCAGGGCCTCTTCGACGTATTTCGCACCGATCTCGTTCATGGCGTCGGAAAAAAGCTCGGGTGTCATACCAGCACCTCCTGTTCGGTCAGATAGGTCTTGAGCTGCTTGCGCATACGCGTCAGGCGCAATCGGGCGTTGCCCTCGGTGATGCCGAGGAGCTTGCCGATCTCGGCAAAGCTGTCGGCGTACCAGTAGCGGCGCATGAAGAGCACACGGTTTTCCTTGCTCTGCGTGTCAAGAAAGCGCTCGATCGCGGCGGCGAGCTCTCTGGCCGCATAGTGCTCCTCCATCGCCAGCTGGGGCGAAGCAAGAAACGTTTCAAGCTCCTCCATGCACATATCGTAATGGCTGTTTCGTTTCATTGCCGTGTTGGCACGATAGCGCGTGATCGAACAGCGGCGGACGAGCGTGCCGACAAACGCCGGAAGCGATTCCGGACGCTGCGGCGGGATCGCGTTCCAGGTGCTTAAGTACGCATCGTTCACGCACTCCTCCGCATCCTGCGCGCTTGCAAGGATGTTGTCCGCGAGCTTGTGGCAGAGCTTGCCGTATTTCTTGTCCAGCTCGCTGATGGCATCCTCCGAGCGCGCAAAGAACAGCTGGATGATCTGCGCGTCTTCCATCGTGCAGCGCCTCCTTTCCTCGTGAAAAAGTGTTTCTACTTGAATAGACGCATTTTCCGGCAAAATGCTTCACGAAACCGTAAAATTTTTTTATTTTTCCTTTTTGACGGAAAAACCGGATGATTTGTTCCTGCGCGGCGGGAGAAAAAGGGAAGATATCGACAAAATTATATGATAAATATAAGAAAACGGCCCCGCACCTTTTCGGTACGGGGCCGTTGATCCTGCATTTAAAGGTGCAGCCTTGCGTGCTCGCAGATCGCGTCGTATGTCTGCTGGCTGATGTCGTGCTCGATCTTGCACGCATCCTCCTCAGCGGTCTTTTCGTCCACGCCGAGGGCGATGAGAAATTTTGTGAGCGTGTGGTGGCGGTCGAGCATCTTTGCTGCGATCGCCATGCCGCGGTCTGTCAGCGTGATGAGGCCGTCGCGGTCCATCTCGATATATCCGTTTTCGCGCAGGCGCTTGGTCGCGTAGGTGACGCTGGGCTTCGTCACGCCCAGATGGTCGGCCACGTCGATCGAACGGATATAGCCGTGCTGTTCTTTCATCATCAGCATGGATTCGAGATAATCTTCAGATGCCTTTTGGATTTTCATGTGCGGTTTCACCAACTTCGCAATAAAGTACGATAATAGGTTAACATGCTCTAACAAAAAATGCAAGCATTAAAAAAATGTTCACAAAACCTCTTGACAAAATAGGTTAGAGAGATTAAACTTACGGGCGAAAGTTAAACGACACTAACTTTGCGCCGGCGAATTGCGGATCGCCGCGGGCAGAAAAGTGCCAGACCAACAGCATGCGGAGGGATAAGTAATGATGCCGCTTACACTGGCGAATGCCGGAGAAGAAAATACTATCCTCAAAGTCGGCGGGAGTGCTGAAGTCAAAAAGCATCTCGAAGATCTCGGCTTTGTGGCCGGGGGCACGGTGAGTATCGTGTCGTCGCTCGGCGGGAACGTGATCGTCAAGGTCAAGGAAGCCCGCGTTGCCATCAGTGAAGAAATGGCAAGAAAAATCATGGTTTGAGCAATTTTTCAAATAAAAGGAGAGAGATTATGAAAACTCTGCGTGAAATCAAAATTGGCGAGACCGTCAAAGTCGTCAAGCTCCATGGCGAGGGCCCCGTCAAGCGCCGTATCATGGATATGGGCATCACCAAAGGCACTGAGGTGTTCGTGCGCAAGGTCGCGCCCCTGGGCGACCCGATGGAGGTCACCGTGCGCGGCTACGAGCTGTCGCTGCGTAAGGCGGACACCGAAATGATCGAAGTTGAATAATTTATTTCTACATAAGTTAAGGAAACTTAACAAGAAGGAGCAGTAAGAAACATGGAAAAGCAGATCAAAATTGCCCTTGCGGGCAACCCCAACTGCGGTAAGACGACGCTGTTTAACGCCCTGACCGGTTCGAATCAGTTTGTCGGCAACTGGCCCGGCGTCACCGTGGAAAAGAAGGAAGGTAAGCTCAAGAAGCACGATGACGTGGTCATCATGGACCTTCCCGGTATTTACTCCCTGTCCCCCTACACGCTGGAGGAAGTCGTCGCCCGTAACTACCTCATCACCGAGCGTCCCGACGCGATCCTGAACATCATCGACGGCACGAACCTCGAGCGTAACCTGTATCTCACCACCCAGCTCACTGAGCTCGGCATCCCCGTGGTCATCGCCATCAACATGATGGATATCGTCCGCAAGAACGGTGATGAGATCAACGTCAAGGAGCTCTCCCGTGAGCTTGGCTGCGAGATCATCGAGATCTCCGCGCTCAAGGGCGACGGCGTCATGGACGCTGCCGAGGCTGCCATCCGCGCCGCCAAGGGCACCAAGACCGTCCCGATGCACACCTTCTCCGGCCCTGTCGAGCACGCCATCGCCCACATCGAAGAGGCGGCCGTGCACTCCATGCCGGAAGAGCAGCAGCGCTGGTACGCGATCAAGATCTTTGAGCGCGACGACAAGGTGCTCGCAAAGCTCCACATCCCCGAGGATGTGCACGCGCACATCGAGGCGGATATCAAGGCCGCCGAGGAGGAGCTCGACGACGATGCCGAGTCCATCATCACCAACGAGCGCTACGTCTACATCGCGGAAGTCATCCGCGCCTGCTACCGCAAGAAATCCAAGGCCACGCAGTCCACGTCCGATAAGATCGACCGCATCGTCACCAACCGCTGGCTGGGCCTGCCGATCTTCGCCGTGGTCATGTTCCTCGTCTACTGGGTCGCCATGGTCGCCGTCGGCGCGCCCGCGACCGACTGGGCCAATGACGGCGTGTTCGGCGACGGCTGGCACCTGCTGGGCATCGGCTCGAGCGCCTATAACGACGCCAACGACGAATACACCGCCGCGACCGAAGCGGTCGACGCGTTCCTGGGTCTTGACACCGAAGCCGAAGACTTCGACGCCGACGCCGCGCTCGCAGACATGAAAGACTTCGTGCCGAGCGCCGACACCGCGACCGTCACGGTCGAGGACGAGGAGACCCTGGCCGAGAATGAACTGACCGCCTACTACGACGCCATCCCCGATGACGCCGACGAGGACAGCACCGTGGGCATGACGTATGTCGACGCGGTCGCCTACCTCGAAGCCAACGGCTTTGACGCGCCCGATCCGGCCGACTACGGCGTCTGGGTCCCGGGCATCCCGGTCCTGATCGGCAACGGTCTGGAGAAGGCGGGCTGTGCCGACTGGCTCAGCGGCCTGATCCTCGACGGCATTGTCGCCGGTGTCGGTGCGGTGCTCGGCTTCGTGCCGCAGATGCTGGTCCTGTTTTTGATGCTGGCCTTCCTCGAGGCCTGCGGCTACATGTCCCGTATCGCCTTCGTGCTCGACCGTATCTTCCGTAAGTTCGGCCTGAGCGGCAAGTCCTTCATTCCGATGCTCATCGGCGTCGGCTGCGGCGTGCCGGGCGTTATGGCTTCCCGTACCATTGAAAACGAGCGTGATCGCCGCATGACGATCATGACCACCACCTTCATCCCCTGCGGCGCGAAAGTGCCCTTCATCGGCATGATCGCCGGCGCTCTGTTCGGCGGCAGCGCCTGGGTCTCCACCTCCGCTTACTTCATCGGCATGGCCGCGATCATCGTCTCCGGCATCATGCTCAAGAAGACCAAGATGTTCTCCGGCGATCCGGCTCCGTTCGTCATGGAGCTGCCGGCCTACCACTGGCCGACGCTGGGCAACGTGCTCCGCTCCATGTGGGAGCGCGGCTGGTCCTTCATCAAGAAGGCCGGCACGATCATCCTGCTGTCCACGATCCTCGTCTGGTTCACCACGTACTTCGGCACGGTCGACGGCACGTTCCGCATGCTGTCCGAGGACGAGATCGACCACTCCATCCTCGCTGCCATCGGCGGCGTCGTCGCCTGGATCTTCAAGCCCCTTGGCTGGGGCAACTGGCAGGCGGCAGTCGCCTCCATCACCGGCCTCGTTGCCAAGGAGAACATTGTCGGCACGCTCGGCATCCTCTACGGCGGCGGCGACGGCACCGTGTACCAGAACATTGCGGCTGCCTTCAACGGCATCAGCGGTTACAGCTTCCTGGTGTTCAACCTGCTGTGCGCTCCCTGCTTCGCCGCCATCGGCGCCATCAAGCGGGAGATGAACAACGCCAAGTGGACCTGGTTCGCCATTGGCTATCAGTGCGGCTTCGCTTATCTGTGTGCCCTGATGGTCAACCAGTTCGGCAAGGCCTTCACCGGTAGCCTGAACGTCATCGGTCTGGTGGCTGCCATCGCCGCTCTGGCCTTTATCATCTACATGCTGGTTCGTCCCTACAAGGAGTCCGAGGGTCTGACTGTAAAGGCATAAGAACAATAAACTGTCGTGATAAAGGAGGAATGCTTCATGATCGCTTGGCTGGCGGAAAATCTTTCTACGATTATCATCACGATTATTTTGATTGTGATTGTGGGTCTTGTGATTCGCAGCATGCGCCGAGATAAGAAGAACGGAAAGTCCTCCTGCGGCGGAAACTGCTCCTGCTGCGGCGGGTGCTCCCACGGGCAGGGCGGCAGCGGACATTGCTCCTGCTGACCCGGTTACGCCGCTCGCGCTACAGGCAAAGAAACGCACAGCTGCCGCTGTGCGTTTCTTTTTTCCTGCAGGGCCCTGCCGAATCTTCCGT
>ERZ773264.3497-NODE-3497-length-12584-cov-18.044936_pt1 | contig 12584 bp, 10 predicted proteins | sample MGYA00511910_ERZ773264 | MGnify/ENA primary metagenome ERZ773264 (study PRJEB29015, sample SAMEA2737739) | human gut metagenome | biome: human gut; feature: human-associated habitat; material: faeces | place: China | collected 2012 ... | reverse complement strand
CGATCTGCTTGAGGTAGTTCTTCACAGGGTCATCCAGCAGCTCATCCATGGCAGCTTTGAGGTCAGCCGGGTTCTCCTCCGCGCTCTCCTCCTCTTCCTCGCTGATGCCCATGTCATCGCTGTTGTTCTCGGCGTTTTCCACCTCGGCAATGATGCTGTCCACGTCCAGGCTGGTATCCGCCTCGACCTCGTTGTCCAGGATCTTGATGCCGCGCTCCTCCAGGAGGGTGTAGAGCGTTTCCACGTCCATTCTGCACTGTGCAGCCAAATCTTTGGCCTCCTGTGCCGACAGGGTGCCCTCACCTTTGGTCAACAGTTCCTTTAAAGTCATGCCCATTTCGCTCTCTCCTTTTCGCTTTGGGAAAACCCCGTCCGGGGTGTTGCTCTTAAAATCCGCGGACAAAACTGCATCAGATCACCAGCCCGCCGTTGACACCAAACACTTGTCCGGTGATGTATCCGGCGTCCTCTCCGGCAAGGTAGAGCAGCAGTTTTGCCACTTCGTCCGCGCTGCCCAGGCGGCCCACAGGGGTCTCCTCAGCCAGAGCGGCCTTATCTTCGGCGGTAAATGCCGCCATCATATCGGTGTCGATGACACCCGGGGCCACACAGTTGACGGTGATGCCGCTGGGGCCCTCTTCCTTGGCCAGTGCCTTGGTCAGGCCGATGAGGCCCGCCTTGGCGGCTGAGTAATGTACCTCGCAGCTGCCGCCCGTCTGGCCCCACATGCTGCTCACCGTCAGGATGCGGCCCGCCTTGCGGCGGATCATCCCGGGGAGCACCAGCTGGCACAGGTTGAACGCGCCGGTCAGGTTGACATCCAGCATGTGCTGCCACTCTTCCGGCGTGATGTCGGTAAAAAGCTTCTGCTGGGCAATGCCCGCGTTGCTCACCAGCACATCCACCCGGCCCAGCGCCTGCTCCACCGCATGGAACGCCAGCTCACAGCTGGCCCGGCTGGCCACATCGCACTGAACGATGGTGCAGCCCGGCAGGGCTTTTTCCAGCGCCGCAGCGGCCTCCGCATTTTTGTGGTAGAACACCGCCACCCGGTAGCCTGCCTCATAAAAGGCTTTGGCGGTGGCCGCACCGATGCCCCGGTCTCCGCCGGAGATCAGCACCGTCCGCCCGTTTGTCCGGATCGCCGGCACAGGTGCTTCCGGGGCCGCCGCGGGCTCCTCCGGCGCTTTCACTTCCGCCGGGGCCAGCTCCGGCACAGGCTCTGCCCGCACAGGTTCCCGCTCCTGTTTGGGCATCTCCCGCGGCTTCCGGGCCGGGATGACGATGGTGGGTTCGTCGTCCGGGAAATCCGGGACTTCCGGCTCTTTCGCCTTTCCAGCCGGTTCCGGGGCCTCAGGGGCTTCCGGGGCAGGCTGCAGAGGCTTGCCGGGCAGTTTCACCGTCTCGGCGTTGTCCTCCGCCATGTCAAATGTCAGTTCAAATTCGTCGTCGTACAAGAGTCAAACCCTCCTGTCGCTTGTTTCTCTGTAAGGCATTTTCCAGCCTTGCAGGGGGTGGTGGTCGGCCCTGCGCCCAGCGGAGCTGCACTCTGCTTTCTTCTTCCGGTCATGTCCGGTCCTGCGGTGCGCCCGCCGGCTCCTGCGCGTGGTTTCGACAAGTTACCATTGAATAATATAGCACAAATTGCCGAAAAAAGAAAGTGGGAACCCGTGCTTTTTTCACGCAGTTCCCACTTTTTTCATCATTTGGACTTGTTTTGTCCCTGTACCGGCGGTTTCCACTTTGGCCTTGCAGCCCGCTGCTCCCGCAGGCGGAGGAAAAACGCCTGCAAAAGAGCCTGCGCTTCCTCGGCCCGGAGGCCCCGCTCCACCACCGGGTGGTGGTTGAACGGCAGGGCAAACAGGTCTGTCACCGAGCCGCAGCAGCCCGCCTTGGTGTCGGCCGCGCCGTACACCACCCGTTTGACCCGGCTGTTGAGGATGGCCCCGCTGCACATGGGGCAGGGCTCCAGCGTGACGAACAGCTCACACTGCCACAGCCGCCAGCCGCCCAGCTTTTTGCAGGCCGCGTCAATGGCCAGCAGCTCCGCGTGGTGGAGGGCGTTTTTCTCGGTCTCCCGGGTGTTGTGGGCGGCGGCAATGATCTCGCCGTCCTTTGCGATGACGGCTCCCACCGGCACCTCGCCCAGCGCCGCGGCCTTTTCGGCTTCGGCCAGGGCTGCACCCATCAGTTCGTAATCGGTCATCCCAGTCCCCTCTCTGCCAGACATCCGGCCAGCACGATGCAGTTGTTGAGGCAGTGGAGCCCCATGCCGGGCCAGAGCCGCCCGGTGTGCTCCACGGCCCAGCCAAACACCAGCCCCATGGCAAAAGCGTAAATTTTCGCCTCCGCGCTGCCATGAGCAGCGGCAAACAGCACCGCCTGCCCCGCCAGCGCCACGCCGGGCCCCAGCGGGCGGAGCAGCCGCTGTACCCCGCCCCGGAAAATCAATTCCTCTCCCAGCGGCAGCACGGCACAGACCCGCAGAACCGTCCAGCCCATCTTCTCCGGCTCCTCCGGCAGAGTCATGCTTCCGCCGGGCAGCAGCAGACTGCCGACCACGGCCACCGCAGCCCAGAGGGCCGCCGCCTGCCCGAACGCTTTCCAGAACGCCGGGCCTTTTTCGATCTTGTTCATGGCGCTGCCTCCTGTCGGCGGACATTGTACCACACCCGCCCCTTGGGTGCAAGCAGTTTTGCGCCTGCACGAAGAAATTTGCTTCAAAAGATTGACTTTCCGGTTGGTGTTCTGCTATAATTTTACCGACTTTTTACTTATTTCTGTTGTTTTACAACCGTTCCGGGCGGCTTCCGCCCATGGAGGTATTTTATGATCCGCATTCTCACCGATTCCGCGTCCGATATCCTGCCCGCAGAGGCCGCGCAGCTGGGCGTGACAGTCATCCCCCTCAACGTCACGCTGGAGGACGGCACCGTCTTCCGGGACGGCCTTGACAAGACCCCCTCTGAATATTATGCACAGCTGGCCGCCTGCAAGAAGCTGCCCACCACCAGCCAGCCCAGCCCGGAGCTGTTTGAGCGGTTCTTCACCGAGGCAGATGCCGCAGGCGATGAGGTCATTGGCATCTTTCTTTCCCATGAGCTTTCCGGCACTTGCCAGTGCGCTAAGCTTGCGGCAGACCTGGCCAACGTGGACAACGTGCTGTTTGTGGACAGCACCAATGTCTGCCTGGGCGAGGGCCTGCTGGTGCGGCTGGCCGTCCAGCTGCGGGACGCTGGCAAGACGGCCGTGCAGATCGCAGCCTCGCTGGAGCACGCCAAGGAGCACCTGCATCTGGTGGCCGCCATTGACGACCTGAAATATCTGCGCAAGGGCGGGCGTCTGCCCGCCGCTGCTGCCGTAGCAGGCGGGATGCTGGGCATCAAGCCCCTCATCACCATCAAAGAGGGCAAAGTGGCTCTGGCTGGCAAGGCCCGGGGCCTGCCCGGCGCCTATGTTGCCCTCTTCAAAAAGATCGAAGAGCTGGGCGGCATCCACCCCACGCTGCCCGCGCTGGCAGGCTACACCGTCGCCCCCCGCGAGGTGGCCCCCATCCAGGCCTACCTGCAGGATAATCTGCACCGTCCCGAGGCCCTGACCCGCCAGATCGGCTGCGTCATTGGCACCCACGCCGGCCCCGGCGCGTTCGGCCTGGCGTTCTTTGATGAAGCACTGGACATCGAATAAAAATAGGATCCATAAAAAAAGCGAGGAGTCAGGCTCCTCGCTTTTTTGCGTCTACACTTCTTGTTTTACAGCACCGCATCCGAAATGAGCTTGCCCAGCAGGAGCACCAGCACCACCAGCATCATGGGGCGGATGAACTTTGCCCCCTTGCGGAGGGCGAAGTGGGAGCCCAGCAGGTTGCCCGCGATGCCGCTGATGGCACAGGGGATGCCGACGGAAAAGACCACCAGCCCGCTCATGAGGTAAGTAAAGAGGCTGGCATAGTTGCTGGCCAGGTTGAGCACCTTGCCGTTGCCGTTGGCGGTGCGCAGGTCAAACTTCATCAGGCTGGAAAAGGCGATGATGGCAAAGGTGCCCGTGCCGGGCCCCACCAGCCCATCGTACAGGCCGATGCCAAGCCCGATGCCCAGCGCCAGCGCCGCTTTTTTCAGGTTCATGGTACCGTCATCCCGGTTTTCGTCCGGGAGGTTGCGCTGCCACAGGATGATGACCGCCGCAATGGGCAGGATGATGAACATGGTGGTCTTCAACACCTCATCGCTGAGCAGCAGGACGATGTGCGCCCCCAGCGCGCTGCCCGCAAAGCTGCCGATGGCCGCCAGAATGCCCACCTTGATGTTCATGGCACCATTTTTGAAGAAACTGGCCGTGGCAAAGGTGGTGCCGCAGGCAGCACTGAACTTATTGGTGGCATAGGTGTAGTGCGGCGGCAGCCCTGCAAACAGATAGGCCGGCAGGCTGATGAGCCCGCCGCCGCCCGCCGCGGAATCCACAAACCCTGCAAATCCGGTCATAAAGACAAGAAACACCATCATGACCGGGGAAATTGTAATACCCATTGTTATAATTCCTTTTTATTATCCAAGATTTTCTATTCAGCTCCCCTATCAGGGGAGCTCCGCGACGTCCCCGCTGTCAGCGGGTTGGAGCGGTGAGAGGTTTTCTTTTCAATTCCGATACAGCTTGCCCTCACAGGCCAGGATCTGGTCAAGGATCATCCGGGAGACCCTTGCACCATATACCATGGCCGGGTGGCCGTCGTACTCGATGATATCATGGAAGTCTTTGTTCATCAGCACGATGACGTATTCGCCGTAGGGGGTATGGATGATGCCGCCGTCGTTGCGGCAGGCGTTCATGCTGCCGCTCTTGCTGGCCACCCAGATCCGCTCCGGCTCGCCGGTCTCCTCGCAGTCCAGGTAGAACTGGGGGAAATCGTGGGTGAGCATGGTGTTGTAGTGCTGCTGGCGGAAGATGGCCAGCATCTCGGCGCTGGCCTCGGCGCTGACGAGGGTGCCCTTGGCCACCTGCGCAAACAGGGAGGCGTAATCCCGGGGCGTGGTGGTGCCCAGCTTCTCATAGCGGTCAAAGTGGAGGGGGTTGTGGAGCACGGTGTGGGCAAAGCCCAGCTCTTTGATGCAGGCGTTGATGGTCTCCAGCCCCAGATAATCAATGACCATGTTGGTGGCGATGTTATCCGAGCAAATGATCATCATGGTGGCCGTGTCTTTCACCTTGAGCTTTGCTCCCACGCCCAGAGCCCGCAGCATTCCGGAGCCGTCCACAAAGTGCTCCGGTCGATACTCGATCTCCTCGGTCAGGCTGGCCTTGCCCCGGCTGGCCTGTAAATACAGCACCGCCAGGATATAGGCCTTGATGGTGGAGGCCGTTTCAAACTCCTCGTCGGCTCCCATCTCCACGGTATGGCCCTGCAGGTCGTCCACAAAGACGCTCATTTTGCCCTGATAGGAGTACAGCTCGGCAGCGATTCGCTTTTCCAGCGTCATATTCTGATCCATTTTGGAATATCCTCTCTTATTTTTACAGATTGTCCTCAAAGAAGCGCTGTGCGTTCCGGTAGAAGACGCGCTCCACCTCGTCCTCGGTGAAGCCCTCGCGGCGGAGCGCCTCGGCCAGCAGGGGCAGCTTGGAGCAGTCGTCCATCTCCAGCTCGCCGCCGATGCCGTCAAAATCGCTGCCCAGACCAATGATCTCAATGCCGCCCACTTTCTTAAAGTGCGCTGCGTGCTTTGCCATCAGGGCCACGGTGCTGCGGCAGAGAGACTCTTCCGGCTGGTTGTCCAGGAAGCCCGAGCAGTAGTTCAGGCCCACCAGGCCGCCCCGCTCTGCCATGGCCCGGATCATCTCATCGGTCAGGTTGCGGCAGTGGGGTGCCAGAGCGCGGCAGTTGGAATGGCTGGCTGCAAAGGGACGGGTGCTGTGCTCGGCGATGTCCCAGAAGCCCTTATCCGAGAGGTGGCTCACATCTGCAATGATGTGCAGCCGCTCCATCTCGGCCAGGAACTCGAAGCCCTTTTCTTTCAGGCCGGTCTTCGTATTGGGTTGGCAGGGCCAGATGGTATCCGTGTCGGCTCCCGGCACCACATTGGGGCTGGCCAGCTCGTTTTCGTGGTTCCAGGTCAGGGTCATCATCCGGACGCCCAGCTCATGCATGAGCCGCAGCACGCCCAGGCTGCCCTTGCAGCAGCCGCCCTCTTCAATGGTCAGCATTCCGCTGATCTTGCCCGCCTCCGCATTCTTGCGGAGATCCCCCGGCTGATACACCGGCGCGATAAAATCGCTGTACTTTGCCATGATCCGCTTGAAGATGTCGATCTCCTCCAGCGCCGCCACCAGCGGGTCCTGCCCCGGGCGGGCCAGGTTGACAAAGGCTGCAAAGCACTGCAGCATGTAGTCACCTTTTTGCAGCTTTTTTAGGTCGATCTGTAAATCGTTTTCCGCAAAGCTCTTGGGCTGGCCTGCCTCCTCGGCATACCGCAGCTCACTGAGCGTGTCGCAATGTAAATCAAAGACTTTCATAATATCCGCCTTCCGTTCTCAAAAGATACTTCCCACCGCATTCAGGCACTTGACCAGATCTTCCCGGTAGAGCGGGTCCGCCGGGTCCAGACTGTTGAGCACCACGCCGCCGCTGACCGCGGCTCCCGTGGAGTGGATATACCGCCCGCCGCCAAGGTAGAGCGCCACATGCCCCGGGAAGAAGAGGGCGTCGCCCGGCTTCTTTTCCTCAAAAGGCACCTCGTGCATGGGCCAGCCCTCCACGATGCTGGCATCCCGGTAAATGAGGACGCCGCACTGCATGTAGGCGCTGCTGACAAGGCCCGAGCAGTCAATGCCCCGGCCGGATTTGCCGCCCCAGCGGTACTCCGTGCCCATGTATTTCTTGGCCTGCTCACAGACGGCGGCACGGAACACCTCCTCGCTGCCGCCGTACCAACGGTTCAGGGCTTCCTGCACCAGCTCTGCGGCGGGGATGCCTTTCTGCTTTGCCAGCGCCTCGTCAAACGGCAGACCCTCTTCCTGCGAGAACACAGCGCTCATCTCATACCGCACCGGTTCCAGCGCCACATCCCGGACATAGCCAACGCGGCTATCCACCAGCCGCACCTTGGCCCAGCCCTTGTGGGCCTCGGCCTCCTCGGGCGCTTCCGCCACCCGGCGCAGCAGGCCGCCCCGCTCCAGCTCCATCATCCGGACGCCCTGCACCTTGGGCAAGTTGAGGACATCGGTGGCCCGTCCCGCCAGGACCATCGGCTCCGCGAGGTAGTCCCGCAGGGGAGCTTCCTCGATAAACTGCAGCTCCCGGGTAAAAACATAGCCGTGATAGCCGTAAAAGCTGACCACCTCGGCCACATCCGGGGCCAGATGGACACCGGCCGCCGTCACGCCGCCGGGGGCAGTGCGCACCTGACAGGCCTGCCCGTAAAGCCCCTCATCGCCAATGGTGGAGACCGGCCCCGTTTCGCCCTCCTTGATGGGCTGAGGCAGATCGTAAATGGTGCCTACCGGCACGGAAAACAATGCGTATTTCATGTTTCGCTCCCCTCCAGCAGCTGCAGCAGCTCGTCCGGCCGCATGGACAGGATGGCGCCATCCGCCGTCCCGGTCACGGTATCGGCCAGCGACTGCTTGGCCTGCTGCAATTCCACGATTTTTTCTTCAATGGTATCCTGCGCAATGAGTTTATACACCTGCACCGGGTTCTGCTGCCCGATGCGGTAAGCGCGGTCGGTGGCCTGATTCTGAGCCGCCACGTTCCACCACGGGTCGTAGTGGATGACGATGTCGGCCGCCGTCAGGTTGAGGCCGGTGCCGCCTGCCCGCAGCGAGATGAGGAAGACACTCACCTCGCCGCCGTTGAACCGGCGGACCAGCTCCGCCCGCACGGGCTTGGGCGTGGAGCCCTGTAACGTGAAGTGGCTGATGCCCTCTTCGTCCAGCCGTTTGGCCAGCAGCTCCAGCATGGAGGTAAACTGGCTGAACAGCAGGATACGGTGTCCGCCCTCCACAGCGGAGGCCACCAGTTCGATGCAGGCGTCCAGCTTGGCGCTGCCGCCCTCCCAGCCGTCCACGATGAGGCGGGGGTCACAGCAGATCTCCCGCAGCCGCATGAGAACGGCGAACACCGCCATTTTGTCCTCCGGCTTTGCCGCCTGCAGCTTGTCCCGGGCGTCCACCACCGCTGCCAGATAGAGCTTGCGCTGCTCCTCCTCCAGCTCAATGCGGTGGATGTTCTCGGTCTTGGGGGGCAGCTCTTTCAGCACGTCGGCTTTCATCCGGCGGAGGAGGAACGGCCCGGTCAGCTGGTTCAGCCGGCGGGCGGCAGCCTTGTCGTCCTCCTGCACGATGGGCTTTTCAAACCGGGTGCAGAAGCTCTTATAAGGCGGCAGATAGCCCGGCATCAGGAACGAGAAGATGCTCCACAGCTCTCCCAGCCGGTTTTCCACCGGGGTGCCCGTCAGTGCAAACCGCACCCGGCTGTTGATCTGGCAGACAGCCTTGTATTTCTGGGTGGTGTGGTTCTTGATGGCCTGGGCCTCATCCAGGATGCAGGCGTAAAACGCCTGCCCGGCGTACAGCTCTTCATCCCGCCGGAGCAGGTTGTAACTGGTCACCACCACATCGGCACTGCCCCACTGTTTTGCCAGCGCGGCCCGGTGGGCGGCGTCGCCGTCCACGACCAGGCAGTGTAATTCCGGCGTGAACTTCTGGCATTCCTCGGCCCAGTTGAGCACCAGCGACGCCGGGCAGACGATGAGGCTGGGCAGAACGCCCTCGTCTTTCGGTTTGCCGGGCCGTTCCTGCCCGTTTTCTTTCATGGCCAGCAGGTAGCTCAGCACCTGCACCGTCTTGCCCAGGCCCATATCGTCTGCCAGGATGCCGCCCATGCCGTAGCCATCCAGCGTCCGCAGCCAGCGGTAGCCGTCCCGCTGGTATTTTCGCAATACTTTTTGTAAGGATGCAGGCGGAGTATACTCACTGTCTTTCACCGCATGGAAGCTCCGGCTGATCCGCCGGAACGCGTCGTCCCGGTTGAAGCGGATGCCGTTCTGGCCCGAGAGGGCCCAGTCCAGGCTGGGAGCCCGGTACAACGGCAGCTGGGTGTGGCCCTGTCCGAGCTTCGCGCCCGAGAGTTCCAGCGTCTCGTTCAGCTCGTCCAACCCCTCCAGCGAGTCGTCCAGCCGGAGCAGCCGCCCGTCTTTCAGGCGGTGATACCGCTTTTTCTGGTGGAGAGATTTGAGCAAGGCCCGCAGCTCCCCCACCGGGAACTCCCCGGTGTCCACTTCCAGGTCCAGCACGCTCCCATGCACCGACACACCCACCGCAATCTTGGGCGGGGCGGCCTGCAGATTGCGGAATGCATCGCTCAGGTAGACCTCCCCCTCTGTCAGCAGGGCAGGCACGCCCTCTTCCAGAAAGGTGTAGACCATTTCTTCGTCGTCGGTGCTGTACTGGGCGGCATTGCCGTCCCCGCCGGGCTGCAAGTAGGTTCCCAGCAGCCGCGCGGCCCGCTTTTCGGCCCTGGCATCCCGCAGCAGGCCACTCGGGGCCGGGGCAAAGGGTGTCACTTTTTCCTCCCCGTACAAAAACTCGGCGTGGGCCGAGACGGCTCCCATCCGGGGCGCGTCCAGATAAAACTGCACCACCGGTTCCAACGGAATTTGATTCAGCAGCAGCCGCTCCGGATCCTCGATGGTCACGTTCCGGCCCAACTCCGGCAGGACAAAACTGCAAAAATCCGCTGCATCCTGTGTCGTGAAAAACAGGCTGCTGCCGCATAGCGTCTTGAGGGCCGGTAAAACGCGCCCGCTCTGGACACGGTCCAGCTTCCAGAGCGTTTCGTCGCTGAACAGGTAATCATGGTCCAGCCCTGCCACAAACCCCAGCGAGGGCGTTACACTGACCTGCACGCCGCCTCGGCGCTTTTCCACCTGCATGGTCAGGGCGGGCAGACCCGTTTTTAAGGCATAACCGCCCACCTGCCCCGTCGGCTCATAGAGATGGACCAGCTCGTCCAGCCCCTCGCCGCTCAGGGCCATGCCGCCTGCCACCGGGCTCCTGGCCGCTGTGGCGTAGCCGCGCAGCTTCTGGAGGTTTTGCTCCAGACTTTCCCGCACGCTCTGCTGGCGGCGCAGCACAGCCAATAGCTGCTGTGCCTCCGGGGCAAAGGCCTCTTTCCGGTGCAGAAAGGTCAGCGCTTTGCCGTAGCTCACCACCCGGCCCTGTTCCACAGCGTTCAGCAAGTCCGGGATGCTCTTGACGAGGTACTGCCGCCCACCATCCGAAATACGGAGCCGCAGCCAGGGCTGCTCCCCGGAGAGCAGGGTCAGTTCCGGTTCCAGCTCGGCAAACTCCCGGCGCTGCCCCTCTTCGGGTGCAGGGAGCGGCAGTTCAGCCAGTGTATTTTCCTGATAGGTCCGCAGCAGCTGACGGGCGGCGGCATCCGTTTCCGGCTCATCGCCCCGCCATTTCTTTCCAAACAGCATTTCCAGGCTGGAAGCATAGCTGTCTTTCCGGGCAGCACTCTCCTGCGCAAACTCTGTTCCCCGCACCACGCCCGGGATATTGTTCAGCTGGGTTTTCTGCGCAGGCTCCACCGCGGCAGGCTGCGTTTTGCCCTCTTCATCCAGCATCAAAAGGGCACCGATGTGCTTACAGCAGGGGCCCTCGCCGTTTTCGTTATACGGGCAGGTACAGCTGGCGCTCACAAAGCTGCCGTTTTCCCGCAGCCAGGCCTGCGTATGGTAGCGGTTTCGTCCGCCGCCGCGCACATCGGCCGTCAGATGCCGCACGCCGTTTTCGCTGGTCTCACAGTCCAGGTCTTCCACCCGGTCCAGATACGCCTTGGCCCGCGCAAAGATGGTACTGCCCAGCAGATAGCGGATCTCTTCCATGTCCATGCCCGTTTCCTCCCTCTGCAATGCTCTATTGGTTAAGCATACCTCACCCATCGGCCAGATGCAAGGGATTTGAGCGAAAAAATACGCCGCCTCCGGAAGAAGCAGCGGAAAGATTTTGCTTGGTGCGCTTGGCGTAAGTCAACGCTCTACATAGATTTTATAAACATGCTCGATCTGATAGGGATCTCCCATCAGGGTGTTTCCATCGCTGAGGATGACCAGCACATCCCCGGCTGAAACCGCAGTCAGGTTCATTTTTTCTTCCGCCCTGGTCCGCAATTTCTCAGAAACCTTGCTGAACCAATAACGGCTTCCATTTTCATCCACCGCCATCAGCGTATCCTGTTCCAGGTCAGTTTTTAGAACTTTCAGCTCTGTCCGATAACTTCCGAATGCAAAGAGCTCTTCGATCTTCTGATATCCCTCATGTCCCCTGCCCTCTTTCGGAGCAAAGTACATCTTTTTTCCATTTACCAGACAAATATTGCGGTTCTCATAAAATGTCAGGGTCAGCTTTACTTCCGCCTCCCCTGCTTCTGTCTCGTTTCCATAGCGGAGCGTCACACTTTTTTCGCCTGCATCAAAAGTTTCCTGATCAAGGCACGGCAAATAGAGTGCACTGTCCAGATAATTCCGGACATTCTGATATAAAATCGTAAAACAGCCTGCCCGATAATCGTTTTTCTCTGTTATTCCCCGCAATGTCACCGTTAACTCATCAGCCTGAAAGAGCTCACTTGTCTGGATCGGTTCTGTGATATTCTGGTGGCGATAAAACAGCAATGCTACCAGCGCAACACTCAGGAGCAGCAATACAGCAGCCATACCATAAGCAATGCCTCGTATTTTTGTTGATTTCCAGCCGATTCCAAAAAATGCGAGGCCCGCAGCGGTCAAAAGCATGCAAAATATCCAGCCCATTTCTCATGCTCCTTTCACGTATTTTTTCCATTATATCGGATTTTTCCGGAAAGCACAATCGGTACAGCGGAGAATACAAACAAAAAGCCCCTGAGAGAGATCTCTCAGGGGCTTTCATTCAAGTCGGCGACTACCTATTTTCACGCGCCGTTTCCAGCGAACTATCTTGGGCACGAGTGAGCTTAACTTCTGTGTTCGGAATGGGAACAGGTGGAACCTCACCGTCATCGTCACCGACCATATGACTGACCAAGTATAACACATCGTGTTATCTTTGTCCAGTATTTGTACTGCAATCCAGCTTTTCAAATCGTTGGCAACAACAGCTGGATTGCGTTTCGCAACAAATGTTGTTTACCAAGACTCTACATTCTGTCTTGCGATGAAAGACGTGCCTTCAAAACTGAATAATCACTGCTCACATTTTTTCGTTGACTCCTGAGAGTCTCAAGCGAATTGTGGTCAAGCCCTCGATCTATTAGTACACTCTTGCTGAATGGATCACTCCACTTACACATCGTGCCTATCAACCTTGTAGTCTTCAAGGGATCTTACCTGATCAAATCAGTGGGATATCTTATCTTTGGGTCGGCTTCACGCTTAGATGCTTTCAGCGTTTATCCGATCCGTACGTAGTTGCCCAGCTATGCTCCTGGCGGAACAACTGGTGCGCCAGAGGTACGTCCGTCCCGGTCCTCTCGTACTAGGGACAGCTCCCATCAAATATCCTGCGCCCACGACAGATAGGGACCGAACTGTCTCACGACGTTCTGA
>ERZ773264.3470-NODE-3470-length-12691-cov-4.480294_pt1 | contig 12691 bp, 8 predicted proteins | sample MGYA00511910_ERZ773264 | MGnify/ENA primary metagenome ERZ773264 (study PRJEB29015, sample SAMEA2737739) | human gut metagenome | biome: human gut; feature: human-associated habitat; material: faeces | place: China | collected 2012 ... | reverse complement strand
ACTTCAAGTGGTCGAATCGCGGAATCAGCCGGCGGATATCATGTGCCGCGTCGTTGCCAGTCAAGCCGGGAAACTCGTTGCCGACGGTCAGTCGACCAGCGAATTGATCTGGATGATATGGTCGCGCTGCGGGCCGGTGCCGATCACGGAGATACGGCAGCCGGACAGTTCCTCAAGACGCTTGACGTAATCCTGACAGGTCTTCGGCAGATCATTGAAGTCGTGGATTTGGGAAATATCCTCGTCCCAACCCGGCATGGATTCGTAGATCGGCTTCGCTGCCGCGAATTCGGACTGATCAGTAGGCATATCGTCGCGGCGTTCGCCGTTGACATCATAGGCCACGCACAATGGGATTTCCTTCAGGCCGGTAAGCACGTCGAGCTTGGTGAGCACGATGTCGGTCAGGCCGTTGACCTGAGCCGCATAACGATTGACGACCGCATCGAACCAGCCACAACGACGCGGACGGCCGGTGGTCACGCCGTACTCGTGGCCCTGGGCTCGCAGCCATTCGCCCTCCTCGCCGAACAGCTCGGTCGGGAACGGTCCTTCGCCCACGCGGGTCACGTACGCTTTGGAAACGCCGATCACGCGGGTGATCTTGGTCGGGCCGACACCGGTACCGGTGCATGCGCCGCCGGCAGTCGGGTTGGAGGACGTGACAAACGGATATGTGCCGTGATCCACATCAAGCATGGTCGCCTGACCACCCTCGAACAGCACGGTCTTACCCTCATCAAGCGCCTTGTTCAACACCAGCGAAGTATTGGCAACATACGGCTTCAGGCGCTCGCCAAGACGAAGCAGCTCATCCGTGGTTTCGTTCACATCAATCGGACGACGATTGTACAGCTTCACCAGCATCTGGTTCTTCTGATGCAGGCTTGCCTCAACCTTGTCGTGCAAATGCTCAGCATTGAACAGGTCGTGCACGCGGATGCCCACGCGATTAATCTTGTCGGCATACGCAGGTCCAATGCCGCGACCGGTGGTACCGATCTTGTGCTTACCCAGGAAACGTTCCGTCACCTTATCAAGCACACGATGATACGGCGCAATAATGTGCGCACCCTCACTCACCAGCAGTCGGGAGCAGTCCACACCGCGGCTTTCCAAGCCGTCGATCTCTTCGAAAAGCACTTCAGGATCAACAACAACACCGTTGCCGATAACCGGAGTCGCGGTCGGGCTGATGATGCCGGAGGGCAGCAGGTGCAGCGCATACGATTCGTCGCCGACCACCACGGTATGGCCCGCATTGTTGCCGCCGTTGAAGCGGGCAACATAGTCGACCTTCGTGCCGATCAGGTCGGTCGCCTTACCCTTGCCTTCGTCTCCCCACTGGGCACCGATCAAAACAATTCCAGGCATGTTGTTGCACCTCCGCGCGTATGCGATTTCGCCTCAAAGCCTTACCAAGGCCTTACAAAGACTATCCTGCGCCCTCTACCGGATATCTGCCGGATATGCACCGATCGGCCGTTGAAACTAGTCAGTTCCATCGTTTTCGTCTCATACAACGCGACACACCCACCGTGCCGCCACACGCCGCATGCATTACGCGGCGCGTGCGGCATCACACTACTTCAACGCCTTGCCCGCGCTGCCAAGCTGCCTGCAAGCCTCCACCACGCGTGCGGCCATGGCGCTTTCCGCTTCGCGCCCCCACGAACGCGGGTCGTACATCTTCTTGTTGCCCACCTCGCCATCGATTTTGAGCACCGAATCATAGTTGGAGAACATGTGACCGGCCACCGCACGGCTGAATGCGTACTGCGTATCGGTGTCGATGTTCATCTTCACCACGCCGTAGCTCACGGCCTGCGCGATCTCCTCCGGCGCGGAGCCGGAACCACCGTGGAACACCAGGGCGAACGGCTTACCGGGAGCGACATCCAGCGAGTGCGCGGGGTCGGGCATTTCGCCGGCCTTAATCGCGAGCGCGACCGTGGTCTGGATTTCGTCGAGCAGTTCGGGGCGCAGTTTCACCACGCCCGGTTTGTATGCGCCGTGCACGTTGCCGAAGGTGAAGGCGGCCATGTAGCGTCCGCGCTCGCCAAGGCCGAGTCGTTGCGCGACGGCGATGCCTTGCGCGGGCGTGGAATACAGTTTGTCGTTGATTTCGGCGCTGTGCCCGTCTTCTTCGCCGCCGACCGCGCCGATTTCGATTTCCAGCACGGTGTGCGCGGCTTGGGATTTGTCGAGCAGTTCTTCTGCGATGTCGAGGTTTTCACCCAGCGGCACTGTGGAACCGTCCCACATGTGTGACTGGAAGGTCGGTTCCTGACCGTGCTTCACCTGTTCGGCTTCATGGTCGAGCAGGGGGCGCACCCATTCGTCCAGATACTGTTTGGCGCAGTGGTCGGTGTGCAGGGCGATGGTGATGTTGGGGTATTTCGCCGCGACTTCGTGCGCGAAGGCTGCGAAGGCAAGCGAGCCGGTGACGCGGTCGTTGACGCGTTGCCCGGAGAAGTAGGCGGCGCCGCCTACGGAGACCTGGATGATGCCATCGGATTCCGCCTCGGCGAAACCCTGGAGTGCGGCGTTCAGGGTCTGTGTGCTGGTCACATTGATCGCGGGATAGGCGTAACCGCCGCGGCGTGCGGCGTCCAGCATTTGCGCATAACGTTCCGGCGTTGCAATAGTCATGCCTCCATTATCGCCCGACCCTATCCCACTTATCATGTGACAACATTCGCCATCTTTCCTTTCCGTTTTCCCGACCGTCCGCTCCATATCCAGGCCGCCCGCCCCACTAGGGCCATATGCCGAGCGTTTTCGTCTCATATCCCGACATTTGCGGGACCGACCATTAAACAGGGCGAAACCATTGCGATCGTTCCATCGGAAGTCATAGAATATCCACCGGATCGCGCGACGAAGAGCCCAACCGGGTATTCCCGCACGGGCATGCCGCCGCACGTAGATGTTGCGACCAATACCCGCGAGGAGGCTTGATGTACCAGGTTTTCGCCATCTTCCTTCGAGACGTGAAACGCATTCTGAAGAACCCAGTGGCGCTCGTCGTCACGCTGGGTGTGGCCATCATCCCATCACTGTACGCATGGTGCAACATCCTCGCCAACTGGGACCCGTACGCGAACACGGGCAACATCCAGGTCGCTGTGGCGAACGAGGACAAGGGCACAACCTCCACGCTGGTCGGTCATCTCGACGCTGGCCAGCAAACCGTCAACCAGCTTAAGAAGAACCATCAGCTCGGCTGGCGTTTCGTTCCCGAGCAGCAAGCCATCGAAGGCGTGGAATCCGGCAAATACTATGCGGCGATCGTACTGCCGGAAGACTTCAGCTCCAGACTCATCGGCACCGTCACTGGTAAAGGCGACCGACCGTCGATCACGTACTACATCAACGAAAAGCTGAACGCGATCGCGCCGAAAATCACCGATACGGGTGCGACCACGATCGACGAGCAGATCAACACCACTTTCGTTTCCAGCGTGGCCGACGCCGTGGCGAAGGAAGTGAAGGAGGCAGCGGGAGAAACCACCGGCAGCATGAAAAGCGCGCAAAGCGACGTCATCAACGATCTGACCGACACCATCAACCAGCTCGAAACCGTCCAACAGCAGCTGCGCGGCACGCGTTCCACGCTCGACAAGGCCCTCACCACCATCGATTCGGCCAAACAGTCCAACATCGCGCTCGCCTCGGGAATCACCAACTCGCTTGACACCGTCGGCAAGGCGTCCGACTTGCTGAGCGAGACGCGCACACAAACCGAACGATTCTCGAACACGCTGGTCGGAGCGATCGACAACGGCAGCACGCAACTGTCCGGTCTGCAGGTCAACGTGAGCAATGCCACCGGCACCGTGCTCAGCGGACTGAACACCACGCAGGACGCGCTCGACCAAGTGTCCAGCACCATGCATCACGTCAACACCACCACCGGCAATGTGCTCGACGGCGTGGAGAAGGCGTTGCAGGCCAGCCAGCTGGATCCGAACAACCAAACGTATAAGGATCTTTCCGCGCAACTCGCCGAAGCCCGCAAACAGCTGACGTTCCAGCAGCAGCGCATCGACGCCTTCGATCAGGACACCACGGCTGCGATCAACGCGGGGAAGAACACCGCGAACGGGTTCAACGACGATGTCACCACGCTGGCGAAAAACGGCACGGCGTCGATGGCGAGCGCACGCACGACCATCACCGGCACGGTCATGCCGAATCTCAACACCGGGCTCGATACACTCAGCCTGGCCAATGGGTCGCTGTCCGGCACGCTTACCACGCTGCAAAGCACACTGGAACAGGGCAACGGGCTGCTCGACCAGTTGTCGCGCACCGTGACCCAAACGAACACCACCATTGCTGGCACGCAGACGCAGCTCGCCAATCTCGCTAAACAGCTCAACACCACGCGCACCGATGTGGCCGCGTTGAGCAGTTCGGCGATGTTCCAGCAGCTTTCCCAAGCGCTCGGACTTGACGCGAGCGAGGTCGGCTCGTTCGTGGGCGAGCCGGTGCATTTGGACGAACAGGTCCTCTACCCGGTCAAAAACTATGGTTCCGCGGTCACGCCGTTCTACACGAATCTTGCGCTATGGGTCGGCGGATTCGTGCTCGTCGCGATCTACAAGCTTGAAGTGGACCGCGATGAGAAGATCCGCATGTACACGCCACGCCAAGGCTATATGGGCCGTTGGCTGCTGTTCGTCACGGTCGGATTCCTGCAGGCGATCATCGCCACGATCGGCGATCTCGCGCTGGGCATCCAATGCGAGCATCCGTTCCTGTTCATCCTCGCCGGCATTTTCGCCTCGTTCGTCTACGTGAACATCATTTACGCGCTCGCCGTGGCGTTCCGGCATATCGGCAAGGCCGTCGCCGTGATTCTGGTGATCATCCAGATTCCGGGCGCGGCAGGCCTCTACCCCATCGAGATGATGCCGGAATTCTTCCGCCGTCTGAAACCGTTCCTACCGTTCACCTACGGCATCAACGCGATGCGCGGGCCGATCGGAGGCATGTATGCCAACCATTATTGGATCGACATGCTCTCGCTGTTCTGGTATCTGCCTGTGGCGCTGTTCATCGGCTTGGTCGTTCGCAAGCTGGCGTTGAACCTCAACCGCCTGTTCGACAACCGTCTGGCGGACACTGATCTGATGATCACCGAACATAACGAAGGCACGGTGGAACCGTTGCGGCTCACCGAGACCGCGCAGCAGATCGCCGAGGAGTTCCCCGAACTCGCCCGCAGACGGGCGATTCATTTCTTCCGCCTGTACCCGCGCCTGGTGCGTTGGGGATTCCTCGCGCTGGCGGTACTGCCGTTCGTGTTCCTGCTATTGCTATTCATCACGCGCATGAAGCTCGCCATGCTGCTCGGTTGGATCATTTCGATCATCGCCATCGACACGTATCTCATCGTGGTGGAGTATCTGCGCGAACGGTATGCGAATTATCTGGGCGAGGAAGCGATGAGTGCGGAAGAGTTCCGCAGCGCGATCCTGCACGAGAACCTGCTGTTCCGGCCGGGCATGCATTACAAGCCGATGCATGCCGTACGTACGAGGCTGTATGAGGTTGCGCATGGTGGTTTGGCCGGACATGCGACTGAACATGCGGCTGAGTATGCGGCTGGAAACACGGACGGAAATGCTGGCAGGAGTCTGCGTGAGGAGGGGAACGAACAGTGAAAATGATCTGGGGCATCTTCAAGCGGGACATGTGCCATGCCACCCGCAACGTGATCGCCGTGATCGTCTCGATGGGCCTGGTGGTGGTGCCGGCGCTGTACGCCTGGTTCAACATCGCGGCCAGCTGGGACCCCTACGGCAACACCAAGGCATTGAAGGTCGCCGTGGCCAATAACGACAAGGGTTACAAGTCGGATCTCATACCGGTGCGCGTCAACGTGGGCGAAACCATCATCAGCACACTGCACGCCAACGACCAGCTGGACTGGCAGTTCGTGAAAAGCGACAAGGCAATCGACGGGGTGAAATCCGGCGAATACTATGCGGCGATCGTAATTCCGAAAGGTTTCAGCGCCGACATGATGACGCTGTTCTCCCCCGACATCAAACACGCGCAGCTCAAGTACTATCTGAACGAGAAAATCAACCCGATCGCCCCGCATATCACCGATCAGGGCGCGACAACCGTGGTCAACACGATCGACAAAACCTTCGCCAAAACGATTGCGCAAGTCGGACTCGACCTGGCCTCAAGCATCCTACACTATTCGCAAAGCCCGCAAATGGCCGAATACATGCGCAACCTCAACGGCAATCTCACCACCATGGCGGATACGCTGAGCGGCGCATCGCAGCAGGTAACGTCGTATTCGCAGCTGCTCGGCTCGGCGAACGACATCGTGGATTCCACGGGCAAACTGCTCGCCTCGGCGACCAAGGCGGGCAAACAGGCCCAGAACGCGTTGAAGCAAGGCAAATCAGGTGCCACGTCGTTCACTTCGGCAGGTGCGAACGTCACCTCCTCAGTGAACACCGCGCTCGACCAGGTGTCAGGCGCGTTCGACCAAGTAGCTGCCAAGGTGAACAAGGCGTTCGACGCGATCGGCAAGGACTCAGACACCGCAGCCAGCCAGTTGACAACGTTGAGCGAACAAGTCTCCAGCAGCGAATCGCTGTACGACACGTACATCACAAGCCTCAACCACATGCACGAATCGGTGGAACAACTACCGGACAGTGATTCCGCGAAACAGGCGCTGCTGGAAGCCATCGACCGGGAGATCACGCTGCTGGAAGCCGCCAAAGGCGATTCGCAGAAGCTCGCGCAGCAGCTGAAAGACGCTTCCACGCAGGTCACGCAGGATACCGCAGCCGCGGAACGCTCCCGCAAGGAGATCCTGAACCGCATCACCTCCGCGAAGCAGTCGATCAGCAATGTGCGCGACGATTACGCCACGAACGTCAAGCCGAAAATCGACGCGCTCGCCTCCACAGTCAGCACGCTGATCTCCCAAACCGACAGCATGATCACCCAGCTGAGCGGCACCGCCGACGATCTGGACGATGTGACGGGCGATGCGGGGACGAATGTGACGTCCATCCGTTCCACGCTCGGCGCGATCGCGAAGAAACTCGACTCGTCGGCAGCGACGGTGAAGGAGCTGATCACGAAGCTGGAGACGGGCGGGAACGCCGGTGACGGCAACAGCGATGGTGGCAATGGTGGCAACGACGCCAGTTCGTCCGATTCGGGTGAATCGGACGAACTACGTGCACTGGCCACCGCCAACGCGTCCACACTGTCCACACTGATTTCCGCGCCCGTCGCACTGCATCGCGTCTCGGTATACCCGATTGCGAACTACGGTTCGGCCATGGCGCCGTTCTATACGATCCTGTCAATCTGGGTGGGTGCGATCATCCTGTGCGCCATGCTGAAAGTGACAATTTCGGACCGCGAGAAGGCGCATGTGCTGGGCTTGGGCGACACGCTGCCGCGCATCGCCGGCCCGTCCGGCCCGGGGAACGCCTCACGTTGGGGACTGCGTCTCGACCACGAGTATTTCGGACGGTACGCGATCTTCGCGCTGCTCGCGTTGCTGCAGGGCACACTGGTTTGCCTGGGTGACATGTATTTCCTTGGCGTGCAGGCGAATCATGCGCTGCAGTTCCTTGCCGTGGGGTGGCTTGCCGCGCTCGTGTTCTCGAATATCGTGTATACGCTGACCGTGTCGTTCGGCGATATCGGCAAGGCTGTGGCCGTGGTGCTGCTGGTGATGCAGGTCGCCGGTTCGGGCGGTACGTTCCCTATCGAGACGCTGCCGAAGTTCTTCCAAATGCTCTACCCGTTCCTACCATTCCCGCACGCCATCGATGCCATGCACGCCGCGATGGCCGGATCATACGGCAATGAGTACCTGCTTGACATGGTGTATCTCGCCTTGTTCCTGATTCCTTCGCTGCTGCTGGGATTGGTGTTGCGCAAGCCGGTGATCCGGTTGAACAACTGGGTGAGCCGCAATCTGGAGTCCACCAAGGTGATGTGACGAGGCGGATTTGAACGGGCTGGTTTGAGCCGGTTTAGATCGGTTTCGGCTGGTACACGTGAACGCGCTGCCCGCCATCATCGACGACCTGAAAACCCAAAGCCACGAATTCGTCACCATCGACCAGCCGGCAAAAACCTAAGCTAGCGTGGAGGCGTAGGGCATTGTCCTGCCCAGTCACTTCCCTTACGTACCGCTGCGCCATCCCGGCGCTCCTCTGCGCCGCCACTACCCCACATGTCGCCTCCTCACGCACCAACAAGTGTCCGATCCCCCCGAATCAGCCACCCACGCGTCATCCGGTCACCCCAGGTTGTCCGATTCGGGAGAAACGGACACTCAGGGGCACCGTGCAAACCACACGTTGATCAGAGAACCGGCAACCACCAGCACAACACCGATCCAGAACGGCATGCCCAGCGCCACGCCCAACAGAAGCGTGCTAGAAGCCGTGGAAAACAGCGGAGTCGCGTACGAACCAATCGCAAGCGTTTCCATACTGCCGTGCAACATGCCGTATCCCCAGCACGCGTAGCCGCCCGAAATCGAAGCGGCGCACGCAATCAGCGCAGCATATCCACCGATGCCGGGCGCCGTGTCCGGCAAACCGTCTCCCGAAACGAAATGGATGGTCCACAGTACAACGGCCACACAGCAGAAGAAAATCGTCGTGCCGTCGTAACCGCCGGACAACGACGGCGTAAAAGTCGCATAAATCGCCCAAATAAAGGCGCCAACAAACGCGAGCACATACGGTAGGGGGTTACTGGCGATATTGTGGACCGCTTCCTGCATATCAAGGCTTTCTCCGCCAACCGCCATCGCCACACCGATGGTTGCGATCACCGCGCCAGGAATCGCTTTGGCGACCGCACCACGTTTGTGCGATACCGCTGCGGTCATCAGCACCAGCAGCGTCGGCCACAAGTAGTTGACAAGGCTGACTTCCACGGATTGCGCGTTCGTTGTGGCCAGGCCGATCGACAGCGAGATTGACGCCTCGTATGCGATGAACATGAGTCCGCCTGCGATGAGGTACTTGCGTGGCGCTTCGCGGATTGGTTTCGGACGGCGCACGATGAGCAGGAGCATGCCGCCGACAGTGTAGATGAGCGCCGAACCGAGCGTGGCGCCGAACGATTCGGAGACCAGTCGCACGAGGCCGGCCATGAAGCCCCACAGGACGATTGCGAACAGGCCGATGAGTGTCGCCGTGTGTGATGTGGCATGGCCGAGTAGCGGATTGCAGGAGTTGCCGGTGGGGTGGTTTGCGCCGGAATCGGAGGGGGACTTCTGGTTCGTGTTCACGGGCTCCAGCCTACCCATCGCCCTCCACGAGTGTCCGATTCTGCAGAATCGGACACTCGTGCAACCTGCGATGTCGCGAACCCGATTACCCCCGGAACCGCACCAACAGCAGAGTCAACCACCCCATCCGACGCTGCCACACCAGCCGTATCGGCAGCCAAGTCCATGCGTCCCGCATCCACACAGCCCACGCGTCCCGCACCTCCACGGCCCGCCGACGCGCACACGTCGCCCATGACCAAATCATCCAACGTCACACCGAACATGTCGCAAAGCATCAGCAGCTTGTCACAAACGTCGCGTTCCACGCCACCATCTTGCGGTTGCATTGCGATTCGCAACCAAATTTTGCGACGCAACCGACAGTCGCGCAGCGCGAAGTTGGCTTCACGGGTCTTTTACGACAATAGAAAAACCCTTGAAATTCCAACGATTCCAAGGGTTTCGAATGGAGCGGATGACGGGAGTCGAACCCGCCTTTAAAGCTTGGGAAGCTTTCGTTCTACCGATGAACTACATCCGCAAGGTGTGCCTTTTGGGCACGAGCCATTAGTCTAGCACGCCATTCCCACTATATGTGGCAGATTGTCCGGTTCCGCAAAATCGATTTGCGCTATATGTGGCAGTTCTCCGCGGGCAAGAGCTGTTAGAGGGTACGAAATCGAAGGTATGGGGGCATCTTCGCGAAGGAAAGTGCCACATATAGCGGAAATCACTTTCTCGGCAGTCTCTTATCTGCCACATATAGCGATTTTGGGAGTCGTCAGCACAGCAAGTATGCGTCCGCAGCAACATCAGTACCGGAAAAGGCTGAAAGCCGGGGCAGGAACCAGCGGCGCGGGAGGCTGTGCGGGCGTCAGCGCGATCCTCTTCTGCGCATGGGGCGTTGCGAATAGTCGCGCGAATATCCACCGGTCGAACCCGCCGAACCCGCCGGACCCGAACCGTACGAATCGTAAGCGGAACCATACTGCGAGCCGAACTGCGGCCCGTCATAACCGCCCTGTCGAATGTCGATCGCGGCAACGCCGGTCGTTGCGTATCCGCCGGCCAGGTAGCCCGACTGCGCGCCCTGCTGCCGCATCTCCTGACCCATCTGCATGAGCCGCGCAATGCGGTCCTGAATCGGCGGATGCGTGGAAAACAGGCGCGAGAAGCCCTCCGCGGAGAACGGACTGGCGATCATCATCGCAGCCACCGACTGCGTGCCGGCGGTCTTCTCCATCGGCATCGCGGCTGCGCCGCCGGAAATCTTGCTCAACGCGGAAGCGAGCGCTTCCGGATCCTCCGTCAACTTGGAACCGTCTTCGTCGGCGTCGTATTCGCGTGTGCGGGAGATTGCCATCTGTATCAGCGACGCTGCGATCGGCGCCAGAATCGTGCTCAGCAGCACACCCAGCAATCCCAAGCCGCCGGACGCCGAATCGTCGCGGTCGTCACGCGAACGGCCGCCGCCGAAATACATGAGCGAGTAGCCGAGGTACGAGATGACGGTGGCCATGGCGGAGGCGATTGCGGACGTCAGAATGTCGTGGTTGTAGACGTGCATGAGTTCGTGTCCGAGCACGCCGCGAATCTCACGTTCGTTAAGCGTCTGTAGGATGCCTTGCGTGCAGCAGACCGCCGCGTGTCGTTCGTTGCGCCCCGTCGCGAACGCGTTGGGGCTCATGGTGGGGGCGATGTAGATGCGCGGCATCGGCTTGCCTGCCTTCGCCGATAGCTCGCGGACGATCTTGTATAGTACAGGGGCTTCCCGCTCGCTCACCTGTCGAGCGTGCATGCTGGCGATCGCCAGTTTGTCGGAAAACCAGTAGGAGACGAACGTGGAGCCCAGGCCGATGAGAATGTAGTAGCCGAGCGTGCTTTGACTGGCGCCGGTCGCCCACCAGATGAGCATGATGACGCCCCACATCAACGCGAACAAAAGCGTTGTTTTCAAGCCATTGCAATGGCCGTGCACCTGCAATTTGCCGTTCATGGCCACCAGCCTAGGAATTCAGGCTGGGATTTTGCTGTATACAAGCTGAAGGGTGGATTTGCAACATCTAGAAACATGCCACGCAACGACGCTACAGCATCGGCCATAGACCTATCTGCGGCACGGCGAGAGTCACCCCAACTTGAAACGTATTACCCCCGCATATCCCCTGAATGCACTGCGTCAAGCGTGCCGATCAGGCTGGTCAGCAAATCGTTGCGGTCGCACGCGTTCGTCAGCACCGCCAGCACGTACGTGCCCGACTGCGACATCACCAGTCCGGCATCGTTCAGCACGTACAAATCGCCTTCGCCGTTGATCCATCCGGCCTTCGTGTACACGGTGTCCGCATCGCCAAGGGCCGCGTGGATGCAGGAGTTCAGCGAATTCGTCATGTCTCCGGACAGCCATTGCAGCGATTCGGGCGTGATGTTCTGCACCCCCGCCGTTTGCCTGGCGAACAGGAAACCGTATCCGGCGGTCCACAGTTTGGCCATGTCGCGCGCGGAGGTGAACAGGCACCCGCCGCGATCACCCATTCTGGAAGCCGCGCCCGCCTGTTCGGCCCACGTGTTGAAGCAGTCGAGGCCATACGTTTTGTACAGCCAGTCGTAAGACGCGTTGTCGGAATTGCGCAGGACGGCGTCGACCTTTTGGTGGACGGTGGCGGACTGCGCGTCAGCGGATTGGGCCACGCTGTTCAGGTCGACGGTGCCCGTTGAGAACAGCGATATCAGGTATGGCGCCTCCGCCGACGAGGCCGAATAGATCTGTGCATCGGCGTTGTATGCGATCGTGCGGCCGGTCGTGATGTCGGCGAGCACGAATGATGCGGTATATCCGTCGGCTTCGAAAGTGGCGATTTGAGACTGCACGGCGGCCTGCGAATCGGCGCTTATCGTGAAGCCCTGCGTTGTGATCGTGGCGCTGCCCTCGACTGCGGAAATGCCGTCCAGCGCAACCTGCGTCGGCGACGAGACGGCTTGTGTCTGCGATTGCGGCGCGCTGTTTTTCTTAAGCGCGCCCGACGTGGAGGACGTTTCCGAAGACGTTCCCGAGGACGCCGCTGCGTGGGCTTCCTCTTCGAGATGCACATCGACAAGACCCACGTCCATGGCGAAGCCGATCAGGCAGGCGATCAGCAGGCCCACGACGGACACGGAACAGCAGTACAGTGCCTTGCGCTTGACGTGTTTTCCAAAGTTCATGCCGACTTCACAACCTTAGATTTCAATGCCCGCATCCGTTTGCGATGATATTGCGCACCGCGTTTCACTGGGGTCAGCCTAGCGCATGGACCCGAACTTCGGGGGTAATAGGTCAAAACGACCGCGTACGTCCGATTCTGGAGAAACGGGCGGTTGTGCGATCGAAAACGCACGCTACGCGACCAGTCCGCCGAAAAT
>ERZ773264.3440-NODE-3440-length-12787-cov-2.481857_pt1 | contig 12787 bp, 10 predicted proteins | sample MGYA00511910_ERZ773264 | MGnify/ENA primary metagenome ERZ773264 (study PRJEB29015, sample SAMEA2737739) | human gut metagenome | biome: human gut; feature: human-associated habitat; material: faeces | place: China | collected 2012 ... | reverse complement strand
TAGATCCAGTTATTGGGCGTGATGATGAAATTCGTCGTGTGATTCAAATCTTGTCACGTAAAACAAAAAATAATCCAATTTTAATTGGTGAACCAGGTGTTGGTAAAACAGCCATTGTTGAAGGATTGGCATGGCGTATTTATAAAAATGATGTACCAATTTCTTTACAAAATAAAACTTTATATGAACTTGACTTAGGTTCACTTGTAGCAGGTGCTAAATATCGTGGTGAATTTGAAGAAAGATTGAAAGCTGTTTTAGGTGAAATTAAAAAAGCAAATGGAAATATCATCTTATTTATTGATGAAATCCATCAATTAGTAGGTGCTGGTAAAACAGATGGTGCGATGGATGCCGCTAACTTATTAAAACCAATGTTGGCTCGTGGTGAACTTCATTGTATTGGAGCAACAACCCTAGATGAATATAGACAATATATTGAAAAAGATGCGGCTCTTGAAAGACGTTTCCAAAAGGTACAAGTTGATGAACCAACAATTGATGATAGTATTGCTATCTTACGTGGTTTAAAAGATTCTTTTGAAAGACATCATAGAGATAAATACGAGGCACATCATAATGTAAAAATTACAGATGAAGCAATTGAAGCAGCAGTAAAATTATCTATAAGATATGTAACGGATAGGTTTTTGCCAGATAAAGCAATTGATTTAATTGATGAAGCTTGTGCTTCTATTCGTATGGAAATTGATTCTTTACCAGAAGAATTAGATGGTATTACACGTGAAAAGAATCGATTAGAAATGGAAAGAATTTCTATTGAAAAAGAAGATAGTAATGAAGATAATGTAAAACGTTTAAATGATATTAAAGAACGTATTGCTTCTTTAATTGAACAAGAAACAGCATTAAAAGCAAAATGGAAAGAAGAAAAGTCTTCATTAGATCATATTAAAGAATTAAAGAATCAAAAAAATAAACTTGTAGCTTTACAAGATAAATATATGCAAGAAGGTAATTTACAAGAAGCTTCTAAACTTCAATATGGTGATATTCCAAAAATCACCAAAGAAATTGCTGATCTTGAAGCAAAAGAATCGGATGATGCTTTACTTCAAGAAAAAGTAACTGTTGATAATGTCTCAGAAGTTATTTCAAGATGGACAGGTATTCCAATGAATAAATTAATGGCTTCTGAAAGAGAAAAACTTTTAGCCTTAGATGATACATTAAAAGTACGTGTTATTGGTCAAGATGATGCAATCACTAAAGTAACAGATGCTATCTTACGTAGTCGTGCTGGTATCAATGATGAAGAAAAACCAATTGGTTCCTTCTTATTCTTAGGTCCAACTGGGGTTGGTAAAACAGAAGTGGCTAAAGCATTGGCTGAACAATTATTTGACACTGAAAAGAATATTGTACGTATTGATATGTCTGAATATATGGAAAAATTTAGTGTCTCACGTTTAGTAGGTGCTCCACCAGGATATGTAGGTTATGAAGAAGGCGGACAATTAACCGAAGCAGTAAGACGTCATCCTTATAGTATTGTATTATTGGATGAAATTGAAAAAGCACATCCAGATGTATTTAATATCCTACTTCAAGTTTTAGACGATGGTCGTATTACAGATAGTAAAGGAAATACAGTGAGCTTTAAAAATACAATTATTATTATGACAAGTAATATTGGTTCTCAATATTTATTAGAAGGTAATAATGAAGAAAACAGAAAACTTGTAAAAGAAGAATTAAAAGTGCACTTTAAACCAGAATTTTTAAATCGTATTGATGAAATTGTTATGTTCAATTCATTAGATGGTTCTGTAGTAAGAAAAATCATTGATAAATTTATTGGTCAATTAGTTCATCGTTTACAAGATAAAAAGATTACAATTTCTTTAACTGATCAAGCTTATCAAATGATTCAAGAAGAAGGATTTGATCCAATCTATGGAGCAAGACCATTAAAGAGATTTATTCAATCTCAAATTGAAACAAAACTTGCTAAAGAAATTATTAAAGGAACAGTTCATCAAGGACAACATGTAGAAGTTGATTATCAAGATGAATTTGTTTTAAAAGCTCAATAAGGAAGTAGTATAAAAGCTACTTCTTTTTTTATAAAACTATTTTGTATTTAGAAAGAAAATAATAACTAATTAAGTACGAGAAATCGTACTTTTCTTTTTGAAATTGTAGGAATATAAATAAAAATGTAAAATTGTTTTTTCTTGGGGAAATATTATGCTAGAATATGTTGGGGTGAAAGACGATGCAAAAATATTTTATAAATGAAAATATCGAATTAAATAAATCTTTCAAAATAGAAAGTAGTGATCAACATCATATAGAAAAAGTAATGCGTAATAAAAATGGTGATCAGATTATTTGTGTAGACTTAAAACATATTCAATATTTATGTTCAATTGAAAATGTTCAAGAAGGTACAATTTTACCAATTGAAAAATTAGATATTAATAATGAATTAGATGTAGAAGTTACACTTGTTTATGCTTTACCTAAAGGAGATAAATTTGAATTTGTTTTACAAAAAGCTTGTGAGTTAGGAGTTCATCACATTATTCCATTAAGTTCTAAAAGATGTGTTGTTAAACTTACTAAAGACAAATTCAATAAAAAACTGCCCCGCTATCAAAAAATATTAAAAGAAGCAAGTGAACAATCAGGAAGAAATAGAATACCTTCAATAGAAGAAGTAAAAACAATTAAAGAATTAAAACCCTATTTAAAAGATTATAATTTAGTGGCTTATGAAGAAACTGCTAAACAACATGAACATGGTGAATTATTTCATACTTTACAACAATTAAAAGCAGGAGATCAATTATTGATTATTGTTGGTTGTGAAGGTGGCTTTGATGAAAGTGAAATTCAAGAATTAAATGAGATGGGTGTTAAATGTTGTTCATTAGGTAACCGTATTTTAAGAAGTGAAACAGCACCACTTTATTTAATGAGCGTCATTGGTTATTCAAGGGAGCTTACAAAATGATTAAATTATTAAAGAAATATGGGGTAGAGTTAAAATTAAAAAAATGTGATTTGTTTCGTCTTATTGAAGGACAAAAAGATACTTTTCTTGAAGATGGTTTTGCTTTTAAAATGACAAATGAAGAAGAAATGTTTAAATATGAAGTGATTTTAAATGGTATTTATAATAAGACAAAAATAGAAGGGGAATATAAGAAATTTGTTTATGAGACACAAGATGCTATTCAATATTTAAATTATGAAGAAAAACAAAAAATGTTTAATAGTATTATTAGTGAAACGTTAAAAAATTTAAAACTCATGAAAGCTGATCAACAAATTATTTTAATTCCTTATTTAGAACCTTTTATAAATGAAAGATATTTAAATAATTATATGTTATTAACATTAAAACAACATCAATTGTATGTTAAAAATTATCAAAGAAATATAGAAATTCCTTATCAACTTTATGGTTTAAAAGTATTACGTTCTGCTTTTTCTTCTTTAAAAGGAATAGCTGAAGATGAAAATTATGAATATTATTATTATGATGGTTTAAAGAAAATCTATATTTTTGATAAGAAAGAATATGGTTTAGTAGATAGTTTTCCAATAGTTGATAAATATTTCCAAGGAAATACATCTTTAGATGATATAAGAGAAGTTATGACTTATTATAAACAACCTCAACAATTTATAAATCAATTACATGAATTAAATTATTTAAGTGATAAAGTACATAAAAAAATTATGAAAAAATTAAAGTAGGTGAAAGAATGAAAGTTGCATTCCATACATTAGGATGTAAAGTTAATTCCTATGAATCTCAAGCAATGTTAAATATGTTTGAAGAAGCAGGATATGAAGAAGTTGATTTTAAAGAAGTGGCAGATGTTTATGTTGTTAATACATGTACTGTCACAAATACAGGAGATAGTAAATCTCGTCAAATGATACGTAAAGCAATTCGTAAAAATCCTCAAGCAACCGTTTGTGTTGTTGGATGTTATAGTCAAGTAGCACCTCAAGATATTGAAGCAATTGAAGGTGTAAGTATCATTTTAGGGACACAATTTAGAAATGAAATTGTTGATTTAGTAGAAAAGTATCAACAAACACATGAAAGAATTGTGAAAGTTTCTGAAGTTAAACAATTAAGAAAATTTGAAGATTTAAATATTGATCGTTTTTTACATACAAGAGCTTATTTAAAGATTCAAGATGGATGTAATAATTTTTGTACATATTGTATTATTCCTTATGCTAGAGGAAGAGTGCGATCTAGAAAACCAGAAAGTGTTATTAAACAAGCAAAGGAATTAGTAGCTAAAGGATATGTAGAAATTGTTTTAACAGGGATTCATACAGCAGGATATGGTGAAGATTTAGAAAATTATAGTTTTTATGATTTATTAGTAGATTTAACAAAAATAGAAGGATTAAAGAGACTTCGTATTTCTTCTATTGAAACAAGTCAAATTACTGATGATATTATTGATTTAATTTCAAAATCTAAAATTATTGTGGATCATTTACATGTACCGCTTCAAGCTGGGTGCGATGAAACACTTAAACGTATGAATAGAAAATATAATTGTGAACAATATTATGAAAAATTATCAAAAATTAGAAGATTGATTCCTGATATTGTTTTTACAACAGATGTCATTGTTGGTTTTCCTGGAGAAAGCGAAGAAGAGTTTGAAAAAACTTATGAATTTATTAAAAAAGTGGGATATACACAACTTCATGTTTTCCCTTATTCTATGCGTAAAGGAACACCTGCAGCTCGCATGGTACAAGTTGATGAAAAAATTAAACATGAAAGAGTTAATCGTTTGATTGCACTTTCTCATGAATTAAATGAAAATTATGCAAAATCTCAAATTGGTAAAACTTTAAGAGTTCTTTTTGAAAAAGAAGATCATGGATATTATGTGGGACATGGAGATAATTATTTACTTATAAAAGTACAAAGTGATGAACAATTGATAGGACAATTGAAGAATGTTATAATTGATTCATATGATGAAATGTTAATTGGAAGAGTGGTATAATGAAACGATTAAATGAGTTGTTTGATATTGATAATGATATGAAAATATATTCAATTCATAGTGATTCAAGATATGTAAAACCCTATTCTATATTCTTTTGTATTGAAGGATTGAGTGTAGATGGACATCGTTATGTGGATGATGCTATTTTTCAAGGAGCAAAAGTTATTGTTCATAGCAAGGATATAGAAAAACAACCAGGCATTATTTATATTAAGGTAGCAGATGCTTTAGATGAATTAAATAGAGTTTCTAATGTATTCTATGATTATCCAAGTAAGAAAATGCGTGTTGTTGGAGTGACTGGAACAAGTGGTAAAACAGTTGTTGCCTCAATGGTTAAAAGTGTGATGGATCATTATTGTAAAGCAGCTTACATGGGAACAATTTCTTTAGAGTATGATGGGGTAGAAGAACAGTGCCCTTATACGACACCAGAAACTTTATATGTACAAAAGAAATTGTTTGATATGGCAAGACGTGGTGTTAAGGTTGTTGCCATGGAAGCAAGTAGTCATGGTTTGGCACTTAAAAGAATTGATGCAGTCGATTTTAATATTGCTGTTTTAACAAATATTTCTGATGAACATTTAGATTTTCATGGAACTAGAAGACAATATATTGAAAGTAAGAAAAAATTATTTTCAATGTTATCTACAAATTCGATTGCTGTTTTAAATAAAGATGAAGAAGTTTTTGCTGAATTTAAAGCAGCTACGAAAGCAAGAATTATGACTTATGGTATTAAAAATGAAAGTGAAATTATGGCAAAAAATATAGAACTTTATATTGATCATAGTGAATTTGATCTTTCATTAAAAGGAAATCTATATCATATTGTTTGTCCAACAATTGCTGATTTTAATATTTATAATGTTCTAGCAACGGTAGGAGTACTTGTTGGTTTAGGATTTGATGATCGCATGATCATTGAAGCCATTAGTGATTTAAAACCAGTTAATGGAAGAATGGAGCTTATTCCTAATAAACATAAAATTACGATTATTGTCGATTATTGTTGTCATACAAAAGATTTTGAAAATGTTTTTAAATTTGCAGATCGTGTTTCTAGAGGAAATATTATTGCTGTTTTAGGAGCACCAAGTAAAAGACATATGGCAAGAAGAAAGAAAATAGGAGCATTGGCCAATAGATATTTAGATCATGTGATTTTGACTGAATTAGATGATCGAGGAGAAAATATTGAGGAAATTTGTAAAGAAATCCAAAGTGAAATTACAGATATTCCAAGTATTATCATTCCTAATCGTGCAGTGGCTGTAGAACAAGCTATTGAACAGGCAAGTCCAGGAGATGTTGTTTTATTATTAGGAAAAGGTCATGAAAAATTTATTGCCTTAGAAGTTGGTCAAAGAGAGTATGAAGGAGATAAAGCGATAGCATTAAAAGCTATTAAAAGAGTATACGAAGGAGAAGAAGAAAATGAACTACAACAAAATGATTGATCATACTGTTTTAAAAGCAGATACACCTTTAGAAACAGTTAAAAGAATTTGTGATGAAGCAATGGAATATGGTTTTGCAAGTGTTTGTATTAATCCATGCCATGTTGCTTATTGTGCAGACTATCTAAAAGATAGTGATGTCAACGTATGTACAGTTATTGGTTTTCCATTAGGAGCTAATACAAGTGCAGTGAAAGCATTTGAAACAAAAGATGCGATTGCTAATGGGGCTGATGAAATTGATATGGTAATGAATATCGGAGCTTTAAAAGATAAAAATTATGATTTAGTAAGAGATGATGTTAAAGCGGTAGTTGAAGCTGCTAATGGAACATTAGTAAAAGTTATTTTAGAAACTTGTTTACTTACAGAAGATGAAATTAAAAAAGCATGTGAATTATGCGTAGAGGCAAAAGCTGATTATGTAAAAACAAGTACTGGTTTTTCAACAAGAGGAGCTACAATCGAAGATGTTAGAATCATGAAAGAAGCTGTTCATGGAAAAGCAAAAGTAAAAGCTGCAGGTGGTGTTAGAACACCTGAAGATATGGTGAAAATCGTCGCTGCTGGAGCTGATCGTATTGGAACAAGTGCAGGATGTTCTTTAGTTAAAAAATAAGTTGGATGTAATTTTAATTTTTTAATGTTATTTACAAAATACAGGTATAAAATGAAAAATATGTAAATGGTATTCGAAATGAATATCATTTACTTTTTTTACTCCAAAAATAATATAAAGAGTATTACAGGTAAATATTTATAAAAAAATAGAAGTTCAATGTGAACTTCTATTTTTGTCTTGCTGAAACAATAAAGTGTAATGCAAAATAAGCCACTTCATCATCAGTAAATCTTTTATGATAAATAGATTCAATAGCATCATTTAAGATTTCTGCCATTGCAAATTCTTTAGGATGTCTTTCTTTAATTTTTGCAGTTAAAGGATTTTCAATTTGTGTATCATCTAATAATCGATCAAGTGCAGGTGTTAAATGTAATCCTAAAGAAACAAGTAGCTTTTCGTTATTTCTTAAATCTATTCCTTTTTCTTTAAATAAAGCATCTAACGTATTTTGTAATACAGTAATTATTTCATCATCTAATAAATTAACACCAGCATTAAATTCAACATCTAATACGTTATTTTTAGATAGGTACATTGAAATAAGTGCTAATTCAGATTCAGGAAATTCAATATTGAATTTTTTAGAAAGAATGTTGCAAATTTCTACTGCTGAATCATAGTTAGTATTTGCTTTATATGATGTGATTTGTCCTTGACTTAAAGGAATGTAATTGTTTGTTTTGATTCTAAGCATTGCAATTGCAAGATGTACAACGAGATTTTGCGTAAATTGTGGAGATAATGTTAAATGATTTTTCTCAATTACTTCATTTACTGCTTCGCGACATACTTGTTTTGATAATTCTAAATCTTTATCAGCAGCGCTTGATAAAGCTTGGTTTGTTAATGTCATAAAAAAGCCTCCTAAAATGTCTACGTAAACTATATACTAAATCAATTAGAAAAGCTAGGAAAAAATAAATATTCTTTATAAGAGCATATGATTGGATTTTAGGAATGATTCCTGTTATAGTAAACTTGTAAAGTAATTATGTAAGCGCTCATCATTTTCTTTAAGTTTTTGTTGTCTATGCAAAATGTAAGTGCTATAATTATGAAGGAATTTTGATTTAGGAGGAAATAAACAAAATGGCTTTAACAGATAAATTCAATGAAGAATGGAACGGATTTAAAGGAAGACTTTGGAAAGAAGAAGTAAACACTCGTCAATTCATTCAAGATAACTATAAACCTTATGATGGAGATGAATCATTTTTAGCTGGTCCTACTGAAGCAACTAATAAGCTTTGGGGAAAACTTCAAAAGTTACAAAAAGAAGAAAGAGCTAAAGGTGGGGTATTAGAATGTGAAACTAAAGTAGTAAGTGGACTTACTGCTTATGGTCCTGGATATATCGATGAAGATATGAAAGACTTAGAAAAAGTTGTTGGTTTACAAACTGACAAACCTTTAAAAAGAGCTTTCATGCCTTATGGTGGTATCAAAATGGCAGAACAAGCTGCTGCAACTTATGGATATGAACCAGATGAAAAATTACATGAAATTTTCACAAAATATCATAAAACACATAACCAAGCAGTATTCGATGTTTATACACCAGAAATTAAAAAAGCTCGTCATAATAAAGTAATTACAGGTTTACCTGATACATACGGACGTGGACGTATTGTTGGTGACTATCGTCGTGTTGCTTTATATGGTATTGATTTCTTAATTGAACAAAAAGTAAATGATTTCAATCATTGTGGTAGTGGATCAATGACTGAAGACATTATTCGTAAAAGAGAAGAAATTGCTGAACAAGTAAAAGCATTAAAAGGTATGAAAGAAATGGCTGCTATCTACGGATATGACATTTCTAAACCAGCTAAAAATGCTCATGAAGCATTCCAATGGTTATACTTTGGATACTTAGCTGCAATCAAAACTCAAAATGGTGCTGCAATGTCAGTTGGACGTATTTCTACTTTCTTAGATATCTATGTAGAAAGAGATTTAGCTAACGGAACATTAACAGAAGAAGAAGCACAAGAATTAGTAGACCATTTCGTGTAGAATGGTTAAATTTGCTCGTATTCCTTCTTACAACCAATTATTCTCTGGTGACCCAGTATGGGCTACACTTGAAGTTGCAGGTTTAGGAACTGATGGACGTTCAATGGTTACTAAAAACTGTTTCCGTTTCTTACACACATTAGAAAATATGGGTCCTTCACCAGAACCAAACTTAACAGTTTTATATACAAAAGCATTACCAGAAAACTTCAAACGTTTTGCTGCTAAAATCTCAGTAGATACTAGCTCAATCCAATATGAAAATGATGATGTAATGCGTCCTGTATGGGGAGATGATTACTCAATTTGTTGTTGTGTATCAGCTACTCAAACTGGTAAAGAAATGCAATTCTTTGGTGCACGTGCAAACTTAGCTAAATGTTTAACATATGCTATCAATGGTGGTATTGATGAAAAAACTAAAGATCAAGTGGCTCCAAAATATCGTCCAATTACTTCTGAATACTTAGACTATGATGAAGTTATGGAACGTTATGACCAAATGATGGAATGGTTAGCAGATCTTTATGTTAATACATTAAACTTAATTCAATATATGCATGATAAATATTATTATGAAGCTGCACAAATGTCATTAATTGATACTGATCTAAAACGTACTTTCGCAACTGGTATCGCTGGATTCTCACATGTAGTAGATTCATTAAGTGCAATCAAATATGCTAAAGTTAAAACAATCAGAGATGAAGATGGTGTTGTTGTAGATTACGAAGTTGAAGGAGATTTCCCAAGATATGGTAACGATGATGATCGTGCTGATGATATCGCTGTATGGTTATTAGGTGAATTCTTAGCTAAAATCAAAAAACATCATACTTATAGAGATTCAGAACCAACAACTTCTATCTTAACAATCACTTCAAACGTTGTTTATGGTAAAGCTACAGGTTCATTACCTGATGGACGTAAAGCAGGTGAACCATTATCACCAGGTGCTAACCCATCTTATGGTGCAGAACAAAATGGTTTATTAGCTTCATTAAACTCAGTTGCTAAATTACCATATGAATGGGCATTAGATGGTATTTCTAATACTCAAACAATCAACCCAGATGCTTTAGGACATGATGAAGGTGAAAGAGTTAATAACTTAGTACAAGTTATGGATGGATATTTTGAACAAGGTGCTCATCACTTAAATGTTAACGTATTTGGAACTGAAAAATTAATTGATGCTATGGAACATCCAGAAAAAGAAGAATATGCAAACTTCACAATTCGTGTATCTGGATATGCTGTTAAATTCATTGACTTAACTCGTGAACAACAATTAGACGTTATCGCAAGAACTTGTCATGAACATATGTAATCAATAACTTAATCAAATAATGAAAACAACCTCTTATGAGGTTGTTTTGTTACGGAGGAAAAATGGAAACAATTGGTAGAATTCATTCAATAGAAAGCTTTGGATCAGTCGATGGTCCAGGAGTACGTTATATTTATTTCTTACATGGATGTCCTTTAAGATGTCAATTTTGTCATAATCCTGATACATGGGGTTCAAAGAAATACGAAGAATATACTCCTGAAAAAGCGCTTCAACAAGCAATGAAATACAAAACATATTGGGGTAAAAAAGGGGGCATTACGATTAGTGGTGGAGAACCTTTAGCTCAAATCGATTTTGTTTTAGAGTTATTTAAACTTGCTAAAAAAGAAGGAATTAATACGTGTATTGATACCAGTGGAGGATGTTTCACGAGAGAAGAACCTTTCTTTTCTAAGTTTAATGAACTTATGGAGTATACAGATTTATTACTTGTAGATATTAAAGAAATTAATAATGAAAGACATCAGCTTTTAACAGGAAGAAGTAATGAAAATATTCTTGATATGGCAAGATATTTATCTGAAATTGATAAACCAATTTGGATTAGACATGTTCTTGTTCCTGAAAGAAGTGACTATGATGAAGATTTAATTGAATTAGATCATTTTATTTCTACACTTTCAAATGTTTATCGTGTTGAAATTCTTCCTTATCATACTTTAGGTGTATTTAAATGGGAGGAATTGAATATTCCATATCAATTAGAAGGAATTAAACCTCCAGTTAAAGAACGTGTAGAAAATGCAAAAAGATTATTACATGTAGATCGTTATACACGTTATTTAGATAATTAATGAAAAAAGAGTTCATGAATTTAGATTTATCATCTAAATCATGTAACTCTTTTTCAATTTATAATTGCATATTTACTTTATAATTAGAGTTGTTTAAAATAAGAGTAAAGGAAAAAAAGGAGATTATAATAATGAAATTAGGAGCAATTGAAGCAGGTGGAACTAAATTTGTAGTTTGTATTGGAAATGAAAAAGGAGAAGTTTTAGAAAGAGAATCATTTCCTACAGAAGCACCTGAAAAAACAATGGAAAATGTTTTTAAATTCTTTGATGGAAAAGAAATTGAAGCATTAGGTGTAGGAAGCTTTGGACCGATTGATCCAGATCTTACAAGTCCAACTTATGGTTATATTACAACAACACCTAAACCAGGGTGGAACAATTATAATATTATGGGTGCTTTAAAAGAAAGATATGATATTCCTATGGCTTTTGATACAGATGTCAATGGGGCTGCTTTAGGCGAAGCAACATTTGGTGTGGCAAAAGGATTAGACAGTGCCCTTTATCTTACAATTGGAACAGGAATTGGTGGAGGAGCCGTTGTTGGTGGTAAACTTGTACACGGGTTACTTCATCCAGAAATGGGACATATGAAAATGATTGTAAGAGAAGATGACACATATTCAGGTAAATGTCCATATCATGGAACATGTTTTGAAGGTTTAGCTGCCGGTCCTGCTATTGAAGCAAGATGGGGAGTTAAAGGAAGTGAACTTCCTGAGGATCATCCAGCTTGGGATTTAGAAGCTTATTATATTGGACAAGCAATGGCTAATTATATTTTAACTCTTTCACCTAAGAAAATTATTCTTGGTGGTGGTGTTATGCATCAAAAACAACTATTCCCAATGATTCATAAATATACTCAAGAATTCTTAAATGGTTATATTCAAAAAGATGAAGTAACAACAGATAAAATTAAGGATTATATTGTTTATCCTGGTCTTGGGGATAATGCCGGTGTTGTAGGTGCTTTAGCTCTTGCCATGAGTGTAGTTAAATAATGAAGTAGAGAAATCTACTTCTTTTTTTAATAAAAAATGGAAGCGGATATATAATTTTGTGACTCTTGAAAAGAAGTAGGATATGGTTAAATTATGAAGAAAAGGAGAAAGGAAATATGAAAAAATAATATCGCTGTTTCTTTGTTGTTTGATGGTTTTATCATTAACAGGTTGTGGGGGCAACGGTAAAGAAGATGCATCAACTTATACTTATTCAAGTGAATTAGATATTAAGAATTTAGATTCTTCGGATGCTGATGATCAATGTTCAATTCGAACAATTCATGCGGTTATTGATGGTTTAATGAAAACTGATAAAAAGGGAAATATCACTTATGGAATAGCAAAAAGTGAAGAAGTATCTGATGATGGACTTATAAACTGAGAAAAGATGCTAAGTGGGATAATGGGGATCCTGTGACAGCTCATGACTTTGTTTATGCGTGGTATAGAATTTTTAAGAATAAGGGAAATTATTATTATATGTTTGCTGATGGTATAGCAAGC